>Ga0315314_1001625_pt1 | contig 19889 bp, 20 predicted proteins | sample TDP9_MG_FD_203631 | JGI IMG/M metagenome (GOLD analysis project Ga0315314, IMG submission 203631) | Freshwater sediment microbial communities from Lake Towuti, South Sulawesi, Indonesia - TDP9 | ecosystem: Environmental > Aquatic > Freshwater > Lake > Sediment | place: Indonesia: South Sulawesi... | reverse complement strand
GCCGTTTGACACAGTTAGAGCTTTAAAATTTGCCTATACCGATATTAGAAAAATAAATGTTTATGCTAAAACTAACCAACCCTCTACCTCAGCAACAGTTACTGTTTACATCTATGGTTGATAAAATGTTATATGATAAAATATCTGAGACTTTCAATAACTTTTTAAAATTAAGTTTTAATTCTTTTATGACCATAATGGGAGAAGATTTTGGGATTAGTGCAATAGATAAACTGTTGGAGATGATCGAGGAGAAGAAGCTCGGTCTTGACCCTGATGTTTTAGCGTATTGGTTTAAGATAATAGAGTCTGATGCCAAATCCCTCTGCCCTGAAGAGCTACGTGATAGCATATCTATAAAGCAAGACCCTGTTCTATGGATGAAGTTTCAGCTTAAGGCATCAAAGCGAGCAGTTCCATTCTTAATACAGGCTATAGAGAAGAATTTACCATCCATGCCCTATGCTACAAGGCTTTACTTCATGAAGGTTGGCGAGATCATAGAGGAGGAAACCTCTCGATTTTATGTATGAGAAAATAGAATCATATAAACACTAGAATGATAATGGATCCGCTTTAACGTAGTTTTATATAATTCTCTATCAATGTGATAGAAGCGAAGTAAGGACATAAGGAGTCAAATAAGTTTGATAGCCATGCTAAAATCAGGTTTAGGCAAGAGATCCTTCCTTCCTCTAGCTACGTTGATGGGCTTTATCGGGATTGCAGATACTGCTTTCATGCTTCCAGTAATATCTGCTTATGCCAAATTTCTTGGAGCCGACGAAGCCTTGGCAGGCTTGATAGCAGGACTCTACTCGGTAGTTGCCATTCTGGCTAGCTTCGTGATGGGGATTTCTGTGGACATTCTTGGGAGGAGAAGAGCATTGTTACTTGCTTTCCTCTCAGATAGCATTATGGTCTATGCCTACTCTCTAGTCACAAACCCAGCTCAGCTCTTTATCGTTAGAGCTCTTCATGCAATAGGAGGTTCGTTGACATTCCCAGCTATTATAGCCTTTGTAGGGGATGTTAAAGCGGATTCTTTAGGAAGGAGTTTTGCCTTATATTGGATGGGTGTAGGCTCTTCAATAGCCATAGGCTCCATAATCTCCGGACTGATTACCTCTATATTGGGGTTCAAAGCAGTGTTTCAAGTACTTTCTATTATAATGATGATTGGACTGTTTCTATCATTTCTCATACCTGAAACCCTTGAAAAGAGCTCGAAACCGAAGAGAATATTCATAGAAATAAAGAAGTCAATAGGCTGGCTTTTGTCCTCTTATGTATCCATATATGCTCTTTACTATGTCTTTGGAGTGATTACTGGAATCCTATCACTCACTCTGATGAACGTGCTAGGAATCAGGGAGGAGGCTGTAAGGATCACTGGATTCTACATAGGTCTTTCTACCACAATATCTATAGCACTCTTCTATCTTTTTGGTACAATCACAGACAAAAAGGGTCCTAGAATTCCTGCCATAGTAGGATTCATCAGTTTGATGCTCTCCCAGATCATCTTAGCCTTTAATTTAGCTTGGAACTTCATTTTGCTCAGCTCGATAGCCTTGGGAATTGCTATGAGTGCCATACTCACTTTATCTACTGTAGTGGCGAGCTCTACGTCTCAAAGTAGCAGAGGAACTTCTATAGGCTTTCAGCAGACGATGAATATCCTTGGAGTAGCTACAGGAGCCCCTATTTCAGGATTGATCCTTAAGACGGTTGGTCCTCAAGCACCTTATCTCATAGGAGCCTTCGTGCAAATTTTAGCTTTGATCATAATCCTTTTAAGCCTAAGAAATTATGTAAAATTGCCTAAACAAACTATTTGAAGATAGGCTTTACTTTATCCAACAATGTTATAGATTTCCTATCAAAGCAGGAGAGATAAGCATAAATTTCTACACCATGCATTGATGCTTCTCTTAACGCTTCTCCAAACTTAGGATCAACCTCATCGTTTAGAGAGAAAGAATTAGCATCTGGTCTCTGTATTAGGAATAAAATACAAGCCCTATAACCTTCTTTTTTTGCCTCGATCAACTCTAAAACATGCCTCCTTCCTCTCTCTGTTGGAGCGTCAGGGAATAGAGCTTTGCCATTCTTCACTAAAGTGCAAGACTTTGCCTCAATTATGCATCTTTCAATGCCATTTGTTAAGAAAAAATCGAACTTGCTATGACCAAACCTAAACTCAGGCTCTACTTCATTATACATAGAGAATTCTTTAATTCTATTCCTCTTAAGGGCTTCTAGCAAAAGTCTATTGGGCATCCTTGAATCGATGAATACTGATACGTTGCCATGCTTAATAGCTATGAGATCGTAATTGGTTAACCTGTTTCTACTCTTTATCTCTTTGAGGAAAACCTCAGCATCAGGGATTAAGAGTTCCTTCAGCCTACCAGGATTTGGTAAAAAGCATCTAACTTCCTCTCCTCTAAGCTTTACCAATGCTGAAAATCTATTCAGTCTCGCCTTGAAGAAGCCGTTTATGATTTTACCTTCAATTTTAAAGGAGAATTTAATCATAAGTCCTTTCGATCACTCTATGGCTCGTATATCAAACTACCAGTCTCTTTTATTATTCTAATTCCTGGAGCATGCATCTCTACTTCTGTCTTAAACCTCTCAGAGCCTAGCATTTCTATGAATGAATTTACAAGAGGCTTCTTTAAACGTTTTTTATCTATAACAAAATCAAAATGCTCTTCAGCTAAAGGAATAAATTCCAATTCATATTTTTCAGCTACAGCTCTAATACCAAGCCCAACGTCAGCCTTACCACGATTCACAGCCTTTGCAACCTCTATATGAGACTTTACTTCTATATCGTATCCCCTTACCTTTTGTGATACTTCCTTTGGTTTTATCCCTATCCTTTCAGCAATTTTCTTCATCTCCCTATCAAAAATAGCTCTTGTCCCTGAACCCAAACTTCTATTTACAAACTTAACATCCTTTCTAAGTAAATCCTCGAAGCCTCTGATAGTCTTTGGATTGCCTTTTGCTACAAGAAATCCTTGCTCACGCATATATCCTCTAATTATAACAGCTTTATCATCTATGAAGTATCTTTTAAGAAAAGGCACGTTATACTGCCCTGTCTCATCATCAAGAAGATGAACCCCTGCAATATCAGCCTCTCCAAGCATCACAGCAGCCAATCCTCCAGACGAGCCTACGTAAGCCAACTCTGGACTGAACTTTAACTCCTTCATCAATAAATCGACAATGATCTCGATACCAATACAATGGCTCCCAATTATGGATAGGTCTGGGGCTTTAACATCATAGCTGAAGAGCTTTGACTTTACCATAGGTCTTTTTTCTCTATAAGAAAGAGATTCAGCTATCTGCTTTTCAAGGCTCTTGTATTCTTTTAGTATCAACAAACCTGCTTCAGTAAGCCTTGCACTCCCTCCAAACTCTCCTCCTCTTCTTGCCTCTATGATTTGTTCTCCCAATATCTTGCTGATTCTATCTATAGTATTCCAAGCATGAGCATAAGATATTCCCAAAGATTTGGCAGTCCCCATGAAAGAGCCTATAGTGTTTATGCCTTCGAGTATTCGAGCCTCCTTCTCCCCTATTAGGTACTTCCCATCATGCTCTAGCCATATAGTGAAACCATAGCCGTACCTTGGCTTTACCATTAAATTAGATAAAGCCGTTATACTTATAAAGATATATAGCTCCTTACAGTTATGTTATTTTTACTTCCTCTGATAAAGTCCATTCAACTTCGCTTCAGCTAATACATGCCCTCTTATTTCCCTCTTAAGATCGTCCAAGGTGTGAATTTCTCCTAGAGCTTTGTCCAAAGCATAAATAGTAAAAACGTAGCGATGTGGAGCACCGCGCGGAGGACAGGGGGCACCGTACTTATTCCTCCCAAAATCATTCATCCCTTCTCTACTTCCTTTGGGGATTTTTCCTTCCTCTATTGACCTTAAATTTCCAGGTATATTATACAAGATCCAATGGACAAACCCGCCTCCTGGAGCATCTAAATCGAAGAGCTCTATAGCAAACTCTTTAGTGCCTTCTGGAGCTCCTTGCCATTCTAAATGTGGAGAAATATCTTGACCTTGGCATGTGTACTTTACTGGTATGAACTGGCCTTCGGCGAAAGCCTTACTGGTTAAAGTAAATTTAACCATAAGAGATGATACCTTAAACCCATATTTAAAATTTCCATTATCTGAAGTAACGCCTTAAGCTATAAGGGACTAACGTAAATTCTCGAGTGACTTCAAATATAGAATAAACCCCCAAGGTCACGTATCATTAATGGCTTGTTTTGCTGATTTGATTAGTAAAAGATAAGAAAATTTTAATAACAAAGAAATTTACCAGATTTATGTGGTCGTTTTGAGTGAGAGAGAAGCTGAAGAAGAAAGTGTTTTTCACAAAAAGCTGAAGATAAAGCTAAAGGAAAAAGGCAAACAAGGCAGGATAACTCTTCTTAAAGATTATCTTGATTATCTCTTGAGAAGTGATAAAACTTTACCTCCTGACTTTCCAACATTTGCCAGAGAAATAATGGGTTTGGATGAAAGAGGAGGTTTTGTCCACATAAAAATATGGCATGAAAAAAGTGAACTTGTAGAGTTTACAAAAGTCATGGGTTATGAGTACAAGATAGATCACTATGACTGATTTTTTTGTTGGAGAAGCTCTTATTGGTGAGGAACCAGAAGTTGCACATATCGATCTTATTGTAGGCAAGAAGAATAGTTCTGTAGGCATTGCCTTTGCAAATTCAATTGCACAACCAAGAACAGGACATACACCCATTCTTGGTGTGATCAGACCGAATCTGCCAGCCAAACCTTCGACTCTCATAGTGCCAAAAGTTACTATAAGAAACCTTGAAGATGCAGAGAAAATATTTGGTCCTGCTCAAAGTGCTGTTGCTAAGGCAGTTGCAGATGCTGTAGAAGAAGGAATAATTCCTAAAGAACGAGCAGAAGAATTTGTCGTTATAGTTTCAGTTTTCATACATCCAAGGGGAAAAGATTACCAGAGAATATACAGATACAATTATGCCGCAACAAAGCTTGCATTGAGGAGGGCTATGGAAAATTTTCCAAGTATAGATAAAGTTTTAGAGGAGAAGGATAAAGCTATACATGGCATGATAGGGTTCAGGATTAATAATTTGAAGAAGCCTCCTTATCTAGAGGTTGCTCTTGACATTCCAGACTGGAGAAGAGTTGAAGGAATCATTAGGGCTTTGCCAAGAAGCGATGCAATAATTATAGAGGCTGGAACTCCATTAATTAAGAGGTATGGTGTTGAGGTTGTTCAGAAGATTCACCAGCTAAGACCTGAATCAGTTGTTATTGCTGACTTAAAGACTCTTGATACAGGAAACCTTGAAGCAAGGATAGCAGGAGATGCTACTGCAGATGTTATTGGTTTTTCAGGGCTTGCTCCAATAAAAACGATGGAGAAGTTCATAGAGGAGTGCAAAAAAATTGGAGATCTCTCTTTGATGGATACTCTGAATGTTCCAAATCCAGTAGAGATACTCAAAAAGCTGAAAATTAAGCCTGACATCATAGAACTTCATAGGGCTATAGATGTGGAGAATGAAGAGTATGCATGGGGTAATATTCAAGAAATAAGGGAATTATGTGGAAATGTATTGATTGCAGTTGCTGGTGGAATAAGAGTAAATAATGTGGAGGCTGCCTTAAAAGCAGGAGCTGACATCCTTGTGGTTGGCAGAGCCATCACAGCAGCAAAAGATGTTACTGGAGCTGCAAGAGCGTTCCTTCAGAAAATGGGTGTGGAAGAAGTCGATCAGTTCCGTGTAATGACAGATTTTTGATGGTTTGATGGATGTAATAATAATTAATTCTTAGGCATATGTAAAAAGCCTAAAAAGGAAAATCTTTGTCTAAATGTCTTACTGATTTCTACCGATATATTAATAAGGGTATATCGTCCGCTATATTGGACATAATATAACGGATGAGAATCATGAAGAAGAATACCATGATCTGGGCTAGCATCGTTATCATAGCGATTGTCATCTCAATCCTCGCAACGGCTTACTATACGGGCGCCTTTACCAGCAAAAGGTCGAAGCTAGTTATATCTACAACAACAAGCCTTTTCGATACAGGTCTCCTTGACGAAATTGAGGATCGGTTTGAAGCCAAGTATCCTTTCGATCTTTACTTTATATCTGTCGGGACAGGTCTAGCAATACAACATGCCAAAAGAGGGGATGCTGACATGCTACTTGTACACGATCCACGAGCAGAATCTACTTTCTTGGCTGATGGATATGGTCTTTGTAGGAAGATAATTGCCTATAACTTCTATGTTATAGTAGGTCCAGAAGATGATCCCGTAGGGATTAAGAATCTGCCGCCTTTAGAAGCTTTGACAATGATAGTCGAGGCTGGCAGAAACGGAGAGGCAAAATGGGTATCTAGGGGAGACGGTTCTGGAACTCATTCCAAGGAAAAAAGTCTCTGGGCCATGGCAGGTTTTGATTCTAATGTATTGAGAGATGAGGGGTGGTACATAGAGGCTGGTACTAGCATGGGGGGAACTCTTGGAATCGCAAATAATTATTCAGCTTATACTCTCACTGACCTAGGCACCTATCTAGCATACTACAATTATGGTGTTCCTACACCTGGAAAGATAAGTTTGATAGTACTAGTAGACCAAGGTCAAGAGCTGCTCAACGTCTACAGTGCTATTGCCGTCAACCCAAGCGTATATGAAGGTTTGAACTTTGATGGTGCCATAACTTTCATAAAATTCTTGATCTCTGATGAAGGTCAGAGTGTCATTGAGGAATATGGAAAAGAAGACTACGGTCAAAGCCTTTTCCTTCCAGCTGTGGAATTGCTGAAAGAAAACACGGACCCAACCCTCGTGAGTTTGATCAAAGATTATGCCTACATCGATGGAGAAGAGTGTCCGCCAGAATATCAAAATGGCCATCCTGAACTCTACAGTTGAACTCATCTCTAGGAAATAAGATGATGTTCTATGGTTTCTGAGATAATCGAAGGGCTGATAGAAGCCCTAAAACTCATTTTCTCTGGAGACCCTACTATAGTAGAGATTACAACGAGGTCTATCCTGATTTCTGGTACAGCAACCTTTCTCTCAGCTCTATGGGGCGTCCCTATTGGCATGATCTTGGGTCTAAAAAAATTTCGAGGAAAAACTGTTTTAAAGAGTCTTTTCAACGCTTTGTTAGGCATACCTACTGTAGCCTTGGGATTGATTCTTTACCTCTTCTTTTCACGGTCAGGTCCACTAGGTTTCTTACAAATTCTATATACCCCTGTTGGGATCGTCATAGGACAAGCCATCTTGATAACTCCTATAACTGTCAGTTTTGTCACTAGCGCCATAGAGTCTGTAGACCCAGAGATAAGAGATCTGGCAAGAACTTTGGGTGCTTCAGAGACCCAAGCCTCTGTAGCAGTTCTGGGAGAATCTTCAAGTGGTTTTCTTCTCGCTATTATTGCCAGCTTCAATAGAGCCATAGCCGAGCTTGGCATTGCCCTAATGATTGGAGGAAACATAAGAGGCATTACAAGGGTCTTAACAACTACTATAGCCTTGGAGACCACTAGGGGTGAGGTAGTTTTGGCAATAGCCTTGGCCATAATATTGCTTGTGATAGTTTCGGTTGTAAGCCTATCTATAAACCTCATTCAGAGGCGTAAAGCATGAGTTATCTCATAGAACTCAAAGATGTAACTAAAAGGTACGGAGAGATAGTAGCACTTAATAATATCAGCCTAAAAGTCACGAAGGGTGAAATCTTAGCCATAATAGGTCCTAATGGGTCTGGAAAGACCACTTTGTTACGAATCATGGCTGGCATTGACAAACCGACGAGTGGAGAAATCTACTTTGATGGTGCAAAAATTTATGATAAAAACATAGACGAAGTCAGATCGAGAAGCACCATGATCTTTCAAAGGACCGTTTTCTTCGGTACAACTGTCTACAAAAACCTTGCCTATGGCCTCAAACTGAGAGGATACTCAAAGAAGGAAATCAAAGAAAAAGTCAGGGAGGCTCTAAGGATAGTAAAGCTGGAAGGCTATGAGAGTAGGCCTGCAAAAAGACTATCTGGAGGTGAGCAACAAAGACTTTCTTTGGCTAGAGCCCTGATCCTTGGCACTGAGCTAATTTTACTTGATGAGCCCACAGCCAATCTCGACCCTTATAATGTTGCCATGATAGAGGAGATAATCTCGGAGATAAATAGGAATTTCAATACGACGATCATAATGGCAACACATAACATGTTTCAGGCAAAGCGTCTAGGCAAGAAAGTCGTATTTTTATTCAATGGAGAGGTTGTAGAAATTAGTAAGGCAGATAAGATATTTGAAGATCCTCAAGACAAACGAACAAAATCTTTTATCAAAGGTGAGATGATCTACTAATCCCATGTTGACTATAGACTGAAAGCACTTTATAGATAAATGTAAAAATTTTTATTCTTCTAATTTTACCTTTGTTTAATGTTCCTATACAATAAGGTGAAGAATTGGACAAGATAGATCAGCAGATAATAGATGCATTGAAGGAGAATTCTAGGCTTACATACAGCGCAATAGGAAAGAAGATAGGATTATCTGAAGTTGCCATAAGGAAGAGGATAAAGAATTTGATATCTAAGGGAGTGATAAAAAGGTTCACAGTCGAGGTTAATTTGAGCCAGAGGGCTAATGCAATAGTTCTAATCTCAGTAAGCCCATCAATATCCACTTCAGCCATTTCAGAGAAGCTTTGTAGAATAGAAGGGATAAAAGATGTCCATGAGATAACTGGTCAATATGATATATTTGTGAACATCTCAGCGCCTAGCATTGCCGAAGTTAATAAATGCGTTGACGAAATTCGTAGCATAGAAGGCGTGGTCAATACCAATACTATGATAATCCTTAAGAGCTGGGGCTAAAAGAAAAACTTATAAATGCGTTTTCCTAATAATTTGGACTAATATAGATGAAATTTGGATTGGATAGTTCCAATTTAGAACCAAAAATGACGAAGATCGAATCGATTAGTCTAGCGAATAATTACAATAGAGTTCATAATAACTCCGTAGAAGACGTGCTAATATTGGATAGTACGTTAAGGGAAGGGGAACAAGCCCCTGGAGTATCCTTCACAATGCGCCAAAGGCTACAGATAGCTTGGATGCTAGATTACTTTGGGGTTGATGCCATAGAGATAAGCCCTATAATTTCTCCCGATCATAAAGAATCTTGCAAGAGGCTTATCAAAGCTGGACTAAGCGCGAATATAATAGCTCATGTTAGAGCTTTGTCCGAGGATATAGATGTGGCTTTGGATTGTGATGCAAGCTGGATAGCCGTTTACCACTCTGTATCAGATATCCATTTAAAGCATAAACTTAGAATATCGAGAGAGGAAGCTATCAGCAGAGCTGTAAATGCTGTCGAATATGCAAAAAACCATGGACTTCGCTTACGCTTCACTGTAGAGGATGCCAGCAGGGCTGATCCTTCATTTCTTAAGAGTATATGTAAAGAGATTACAGAAGCAGGGGTGGATAGAATTAGTCTACCTGATACTTTAGGCATATTGAGACCAATGGGCATGTATAACCTTGTTAAAACTGTTCGAGATGTAGTTAATACTCCTCTTGATGTTCACTGCCATAACGATCTAGGTTTGGCGACGGCCAACTCTTTAGCAGGTTTTGAAGCAGGGGCAAGTCAGATTCATGTTACTATAAATGGACTTGGTGAAAGAGTAGGTATTGCACCTCTTGCTGAAGTTGTAATGGCGTTGACATTAATATATAACAAGAAACTCAAGGTGAAGCCGGACATGCTGAGAGAACTTTCAGATCTGATTGATATGTACACTGGAGTAAGGACTCCTGAATCGAAGCCAATAGTGGGTGAGAATGCCTACAAGCATAAGGCTGGGACTCACATCGCAGCTATAATAAGGAATCCTGTAGCTTATGAGTTAGTACCTCCTAGGACTGTAGGGAATAGAAGGCGTATCATATTTGGCGAGCTATCTGGTAAGCATGGTGCTGCTTTTCTCTTACGTGTACTAGGTCTAAACCCAAGCATGGAAGAAGCTGTAAAGCTTGCCCAAGGTTTGAAGAGGCTTCGCTGTGGCGATCTATTTGAGCTGAGCTTATCTGAAGAGCTTGAAGGAGAGGCACTTAAGGTTGAGGATAAGTTTTAAGCTTACAATTGGTATAGCTCTTGAGGGGTGAGACTCAATGAGATGCCCAGAATGTGATGGAGAGATACCTTTGGCAAAGGATGCAATAGAAGGAGAGATAATCACATGCCCTGATTGTGGAGGCTCTTTCGAGCTTTACAAGAAGAAAGATGGTAGCTTTGATCTGCGTGCAATACAAGTGATAGGCGAGGATTGGGGTGAGTAAGAGATAGCTAAGATTTCTATGGTTTACGATTACATCAGATGGGAAGAGAAGGCTATAGCTGATGCAGCGAAGAAGAGAGGAGTAAATCTAAAACTAATAGACTCTAAAGATGTTTCTCTTCTCTTAGATAGTAATTACGAAGAGGAGTTTGGGAATGTTGTACTTCAGAGATGTTTGAGCTACTTTAGGAGCCTTCATCTCACAGCAGCTTTAGAGGCAAAAGGGATATCGGTGATAAATAATTTTAAAGTTGCCCTTACTGCTGGGAATAAGCTTCTCACCACTCTCGCTTTGATTAATGCTGGTATACCAACACCCCGTACAGCTCTATCTTTTACTTCTGAGAGTGCCATAAAATCCCTTGAGAAATTAGGCTATCCATCAGTCCTAAAGCCTACCATAGGTAGTTGGGGAAGGCTAGTAGCATTATTGAAGGATAGGGATTCAGCTGAGGCTATCTTCGAGGATAGAGAGCACATGTTCCCCCTATACCAAGTCTACTACATTCAAGAGTATGTGAAGCGTCCGCCAAGGGATATAAGAAGTATAGTGATAGATGATAAAGTTGTTGCTGCAATATATAGAGTATCTTTATCAGGGAACTGGAAGACGAACATGGCTTTAGGAGCAAAAGCAGAGAATTGTCCTATAACAAAAGAGCTAGAGGATATTTGCGTTAAAGCTTCAAAGGCAGTTGGTGGAGGAATATTAGGAGTTGATTGTATGGAAAGCCCTAATGGACTCTTAGTTCATGAAGTAAATAATACCACTGAGTTCAAGAATACGGTTCCTACTACGGGCGTGGATATACCAGGCTTGATAATAGATTACCTCGTAAAATACAGAAAATAGGAGTTTAACCTTGGAGGAACAAGCTGTAAGTCTTTTAGAAGATATTTTAAAGATTTATACTCCTTCAGGTAGAGAAGAGCCTCTTTCTAGGTTTTTGGCTGAAAAGATGAAGAATCTTGGCTTTAAAGATGTTAGTATAGATAAAGTGAACAATGTAATAGGAACTATAGGCTCAGGCTCTCCTTCGACATTGTTATGTGGGCACATGGATACTGTTCCTGGCATGCAACCCGTAAGAGTTGTTGATGGTCTTTTATTCGGTAGAGGCGCTGTAGATGCCAAATCCTCTCTTGCAGCCATGATCATGGCTACATCAAAATTCATAGATAGAGGAAATTTTGGGAAGATTACAGTATCAGGGGTTGTAGATGAGGAAGGAATGGGAATGGGTATAAGAGAGTTGATAAAGAACGATGTTAAAGCCGATTATGCCATCTTTGGAGAGCCTAGTGGCATTGAAAACATAACTATTGGTTATAAAGGTCGAATCTCATTGACGATTATATGCAAAACAGCTAGCGTTCATGCCAGCGCTCCTTGGATGTCACAAAATGCTATTGAGAAGGCATTTGAAGTCTGGAATGCAATAAGTGCTTATGTTTCAGAAAGAAAGGATGTAAATAATCGTTTTAATTCCTTGACCGCCTGCATCACAAAAATAAGAGGAGGAACTACTCATAATGTTTTGCCTGGTACGTGCAGAATAACTACAGATATAAGAATTCCTCCTCAAATGTCCTGCTCGAATGTTTGCCAAGATATAATGAAGATAATTGAAAGATACCAATCAGATTTATCTTTTCCAAAGATAGAGGTAGAGGTAAGAGATATGACGGAGCCCTTCGAGACCGATAAGAATTCACCTCTCATAAGAGCTTTAACCATAGCAATATCTGAGATAACAAAGAAAAGACCTTTACTATTAAGAAAAACTGGCACAGGAGATATGAACGCTTTTGGGCATGCCTTTAAAGTGCCTGTAGTTACCTATGGTCCAGGAAACCCTCATCTGTCTCACACACATAAAGAGTGCATCGAAATTTCGGAGTACCTCTCAAGCATTGAAATCTACCATAAAGCCATACTAAATCTACATAAATTCTATCAAATGAACAAATAGAAATTCACCTTTTGTTTATATATTGCTGAAAGCCATCTTGCCTGAGCGTAGCAATGCGTCTACTTTTTTGGCAACGAATCCAAAGCGTTATGAATTATTATGGTGGGATTGAAAGAGACGCTAAACTACTTATTATCGTAAATAGCCTCGTATCTTTGCCCTTCAGCTTTCTGCTGGTCATTCAACCAATCTATCTTGATAAAGCAGGGATAGATGCAACTATGATAGGCGCACTTTATACTGCGTTTGGTCTAGCAAGTTCAACCCTTGTCGTTCCCTTTGGCATATTGAGCGATAGGTATGGCAGAAAGCTCTTTCTAATGCTAGGAATAATCCTTCAATTCATCTTCTACACCGTATACTTTCTTACCATATACTATCCTCTTCTTTTAATCTCTGGAATAATCGGTGGCATTGGTAATGCCATGTTCTATCCATCTAGTAGCGCTTTATTGGCAGAGAAGTCCTCTGAAGAGAAAAGAACTTTGGCCTTCAGCCTCTCCTTCTTTGCCTCAACTTTTGCTTACACCTTTGGGGCTTTGTTGAGCGGTCTGCCAAATTACTTTAGAGTTTGGTTCAACCTTTCTGAATTATTCTCATACAGACCTATGTTCGCTATTGCTGCCATCTTTTTGATTTCCTCATCTATACCTCTTACTTTCATCAGGGAGGTCAGATTCTATAAGGATAAAAGAAGGCTCCTCCCAAGAAGGTCGTTGAATATCATAGCCAAAATCTCTCTTTTCAATGCTTTGATAGGTCTAGGGGCTGGTTTCATAATACCCCTCTTTTCTCTCTGGTTTTACTTAAGGTTTGGATTAGATGAGGTAGTTTTAGGGCCATTATTCGCTATTGTAAATGGCGTCATGGCTCTATCTTACCTTACAGCCCCTAAGCTCTCGGATTCTTTTGGCATGATAAATAGCATAGTTCTGACCATAAGCATATCCACAGGATTGATGTTCACAATACCATTTATGAGTGATTATGGCATTGTAGCAGTCCTGTTCGTATTCAGAAACTTCTTAATGAACGTGTCCAATCCTATATCTATATCTTTTATGATGAATAATGTTGCTCCAGAAGAAAGAGGATCGGCCACAGGAATAACAGGTGTAGCGTGGAACCTCCCTTACTCCATAACTTCAACCTTTGGAGGTTACATCATGGCTAATATCTCACTTCATCTACCATTCTTGATCTGTGGTACCCTCTATGCTATCTCCACTACTTTATTCTATGTGTTCTTTAGGCGTTTTAAGCCTAAAAGAGAAATTTTAGGTCGGCTTTCATCAGTTTAAGCTAATTTTAATTAAATCAGCAACGCTTTAATAATTAAGCTTACTTAACGCGTCAATATGCCAAAAGAACCTCCTGATGAGTGGGTTATATCTGCGGTCGAGAAAACAAGCCCAAGTGTAGTTAACATTAGCACTGTTCGCCTTCTTAGAGATTATTTCTTTCATGTTCATCCTGTTAAGGGTATAGGCTCAGGGGTTATAATCAATTCTAAGGGATACATAGTTACCAATCATCATGTCATAGCAGGTAGTGATAGAATCGATGTAACTTTAGTCGATGGGAGAAAGTTATCAGGAAGACTAGTAGGGGCTGATGCCAGTTCGGATATAGCCATAGTAAAGGTTGATGAAGAAGGTTTACCAGCCGCAGAGTTAGGCGACTCTGATAGATTAAGAGTAGGGCAATTCGTCATCGCTATAGGTAACCCATTCGCTCTTGTAGGTGGCCCTACAGTTACGACAGGCGTTGTAAGTGCCATCAACCGTAACATACAAGTCGAAGACCATGTTTATGAGAGCTTGATTCAGACAGATGCAGCGATAAACCCAGGGAATAGTGGTGGACCTTTAGTGGATAGAGATGGAAGAGTTATTGGAATAAGCACTGCTATGGTCCCCTTCGCTCAAGGCATAGGCTTTGCCATACCTATCAATTCTGTGAAGAAGATAGTCGATGAGCTCATTTCTTATGGGAGGGTGATAAGACCTTGGCTAGGTGTAATAGGAATGAGTGTAACAGATGAGATAGCCTCTTATTATGAATTGCCAGTCAAGGCTGGGGTCATAGTGGCCAGAGTTATCTATGGTAGCCCTGCTCATAGAATGGGCATATCAGAAGGAGATGTGATAGTTAGAATTAATGGCACATCTATAGAGACGATAAGAGACTTACAAAAATCTATTCAAAAGAAAGGGGTAGGAGATAGAGTAGAGGTGGAATTGATTAGAGGTTATCAGAGAGGAGTTGTTGAAGTAACACTTGCTGAATTACCTCAGGTTTAAAAAATCTTCCTGCAGATTCTTCTATTTTTACGATTTGTTCATATTTGATGTTAGGTTTAAGAGTATTACCTGAAGGTTTTCAAGGCATTAGCTTTGGAGTTATGGACGGGCTAATTACAACTGTGGGAGTTTTCGTTATCCCAATACTCTTTTTTGGTCTACCCTTTGCCATTTATGTAGGTGTATTGCTCACTCTGATAATTCTTATATTCCTTGGAATATTCGTGGCAAAGGTTGGGGAAAAGAGTTACAGCGTTATAATTGAATACATAGCATTCGTATTTATCATCTTGATCATCAGTTATGTGCTTGGAGTAGTCTACAAAACTGTAGTCTTGATCTGATACGTAACAGTCTCTTAGTTGAAAATTTTCTAAATTGCAAGAAAGGCTCTAGTCTTTTTCTTTTAACTTTGCTTATCAGAGTTTTCCTTTTCAAAAAGTGGTAGGCATAATAGAAGAGTCTTTTTGACTTATACTAAAGAAGTATAAAGATGCATAAAGAACCCCCTTGTCGTAATACTATAGAGGCGTCAAATACTTGAAAACAAGATTTATATAACCAAATTTTAGCTACAGAGAGGGGTGAATAGAGTTACCAAATCCATCAAACTTAGATGAAAATAATGAGACCTTTGTCAATTCTTCAGGAGCTGATAATGATTCGATCAAGATAAGCAGAAGAGATTTCCTGAAACTTGGCGGGATAGCAACTATCACAGCGATCGCCCTAGGAGAAATTCCTGAGGTTATGGCAAGTGCGGAAGGTTACCCTAATCCCGAAAGGATTGAAAACTACCAAATGGGGCAACAGTTTCCAAGCATCTGCCCATATTGTGCAGGGGGGTGCGGGGTTCTGGTAACGACTTTGAATGATAAAGTTATAGAGACAGAGGGAGACCCTATCCATCCTATAAATGAAGGTGCCTTATGTAGCAAGGCAACTGCATACTTTCAGTTGATAAATAATGATCGCCGTATAAAGAAACCGATGAAAAGAACAAACCCGATTAAGGGTGAGAATGTAGACCCAATGTGGGAAGAAGTCACATGGGAAGAGGCATATAATATAATCGCTCAAAAGGTTAAAGATGCAATGGAAGGCATCCTCTACAAACATCCAAACTCGACTACTGGAAAAGACGATTACTACTATGTAGGCAAAGACTCACCTATAGCATGGCTCGGATCATCTTATTGGAATAACGAAGAATGTTATCTAGGCAAGAAATTAATTTCGCTACTCGGCTCAACTAATGTTGAGCATCAAGCGAGAAAGTGCCATGCTTCAACAGTGGTAGCACTAGCAAACACCTATGGCTTCGGTGCAATGACAAATCATATAATCGACGCTAAAAACTCTAAGGTATTCCTGATAGTGAGCAACCCAGCTGAGTCACACTCAATGGAATTCAGGTGGGTAACAAGAGCAATAGAAAATAAGAATGCGAAGGTGATAGTCCTTGACCCAAGATTTAATAGGACTGGCTCTAAGGCAGATATCTATGTGAGGTATAGATCTGGCTCAGAAGCAGCGATATTCCTAGGCTTAATCAAATACACTATCGAGAATGGACGATATGACAAAGATTTTCTTGAAATAAGGACTACTGCTCCTTACGACCTTAATGGCAACTTCTTAAGTGATTGGGAGACGAACCCTGATTCGATCTTTAGTAAACTAAAGGCTATCGTTAATGATTATGATCCAAATGAAGTGTATAGAATCTCTGGCATACCTCCAGATAAATTCGAGTTGATCGCTGATACCTTCACGGACACGAACAATAGACCAGGCAACATCTACTATGCTATGGGTACAACACAGCATACAAACGCAACCCAAGCGATTAGAGCGCATGCAATATTACAATTATTACTTGGGAATATGGGTAAACCTGGAGGCGGGGTGAATGCTCTAAGAGGCATAAGTAATGTTCAAGGATCAACAGACCAGAACCTATTAGCACATGTAATCATGGGTTATCGTGAGCAGCCAAACACTAAGAAGTGGTATAGCCCATCGACAGTAATTGAGGACAAATTTGAGGATCAGATAAGAAGATATCAGAAATGGAAGAATTCAAACCCTTCGAAGCGTGGTGGAGTCTCGGGAGGCACCATATATCCTTGGCCTGATCAGGCTACAGCAGAATCTGCGGGAATGGCATCTCTATGGCGATGGGATGATAGAATGTTCACAACTTGGAATGCCCTTGAGTACCATTGGGGAATTTATATAGGTACATGGCCAGGCATAGATCCTGATAACGAGCCTATTGTATGCGACTTGCCTGTTGGTTTTGGTAATTTCATTGTGCAGATATTCAGGGCTATAGAAGCTGGACTGATCAAAGTTATTTTCATCAATGCAGAGAATCCAGCTGTATCGATGCCCAATGCTTATCGCATAAGGAATGATGCTTTGGCAAAGGAAGGACTATTTGTAGTTGTGAATGAAATCTTCGAAACAGAGACAGCAGTCTATGCGGATATTCTACTCCCTGGAACTGTTCAGGTCGAAAGATCTGGAAGCATTACAAATACAGGAAGATGGATTCAATGGCGTTGGAAGGCAGTAGACCCACCAGGAGAATGTAAACAAGAATTACAGTACTTGACTGAATTGTTCGAGAGGTTGCGTGAGGATGCTGGTATAAAAGTGCCATCAGAAATGTATGAAGTTGAGAATGCTACTAGTATCACTAAGAATATTGGTGGTGTAACCCTTGAGAATAATCCTGATAATACTTGGCCATCATCACAAGGAACCGATGCAGAATCTGTCTATAAAGAAATGTGTGCCAAAGCGATTGGGGTAGGAGATCAGACATTGGAGCAAAGCGCGGCTAACAGGATTTACATGAATGGGTGGGACCCTGCTCTAAGACCTGATCTTGATGGAATTTTAGCAAAGAGGCGTGATATTACACCTGTTGATGCTAACGATGAGGAATATGGCTACTTTAAGAACTGGGCTTTCAGCTGGATGCTTAACCAGAGGGTATTATATAACCTAGGTGAAGGTACGACTCCAACTTTCAAATTCTTCACTTGGTGGGCTCATAGTGATACAAAGTGGTTAGGCTGGGATAAAGCTGCGATCTGGTCTAGACCTTTATATGACACGACTAAATCAGACTGGAACCCACTCAAGCATGGTCTCCCAAAGCATAACGAACCATTGGAGAGCCCAGATGCTCAATTGAAAGATGAGTATCCAAGCATGTGGGATGAGTATGCACCAGCACTTAAGTATGAAGTAACTACGGGTAGCCCAGAAATTTATCCATATGTGCTCACAACATTCAGATTGGCAGAGCATATGCAGGCTGGCGCTATGACGAGAAATTTATCTTGGCTTGTAGAACTACAACCAGAGATGTTCATAGAAATAAGTCAAGAGCTTGCTTCTGATCTTGGTGTGAAGAGTGGCGATTATGTAATAGTGAAGACTGCAAGAAGTGTAATTACCAACCCTGATGGTGAGAGAATGAAATGCATAGTTACGGAGAGGATTAAACGTTTGACCATTAACGGTAAACCCGTGGATGAAGTGGCTATGCCTTGGCACTGGGGCTTCAAAGGTCTCAGCACAGGACCTAGTGCAAATGTATTAACAATAGATGCTGTGGATGTTAGTGCTCATATACCAGAGTACAAAGCTTGCTTATGTAAGGTGGAGAAAGCATAAGGTGGTGAATGTTGGTTTCTATATATTTTAAACCAAGTAAGCTTATAGACCTAACGAAATGTATTGGTTGTAGAGCCTGCCAAGTAGCTTGTAAAAGATGGAATATGCGTCCAGGAGAAGAAACATCACTAAGTAGTGATTGGACTAATCCACCAATGCTGAGCCATAAAACTTGGACACATGTAAAGTTCAAACTCATGTATGATCAGAACAACGATGGGTACAAATGGGTATTCACAAAATGGCAATGTATGCAGTGTAACGACCCTCCATGCTTGCCGGTCTGCCCAACCAAAGCCATATACAAGCGCGAAGATGGGATAGTTCACATTTACAGTGAGAGGTGCATAGGTTGCAAATACTGCGTCACGGCATGTCCCTACAGGGCTCGATTCTACGGTTACGATGAGTATCATGGGATAAAATCTGTCTACAAGTGCCACTTCTGCATGAATAGGCTTGATGCTGGGTTAGAGAAGCCTGCCTGTGTTCAGGCATGTCCAACACAAGCTCTTGAGTTCGGTGAGCGTGATGAGATGATCGAAAAGGCAAGGGCAAGGGCGGAAGCAATCGGAGGGTACGTCTTTGGTGATGAGGAGGACATAGGCAACTCAGTGATCTATGTTTCCAAAGTTCCCTTTGAGGAGTTGGGCTTCCCAACACATGAGATGAGGGTTCCAGCCCCATTGGCGATAGGGAAACTTCTAACACAGCGTGGAGGGATTGCGATTTTCGGTGCTGGGGCTCTTGCCTTCCTAGGCTTTGTGCTATGGCGGAAGGAAAGGATAAGTAGGGCTAAGATGAGGGAGATATCCAAATCTAAGGAGTGATGAGTAATGGCGTATGAATTAGCTTGGGGATGGGAGATCGCTGCTGCCATCTTCTTCGGAGGGCTTGGTGGAGGAGCCTTCATATTGACAGCTGTAACAAGCTTTCTTACAGGGAATGCTTATAGAGACATCTTAAAGTTCGGATCGTACATCGGAGTGCTAAGTGCAATTCTATGCATCTTCTTCTTCATGCTCGACCTAGGCGCACCCGAACGTGCATTGTTTGCATACTCCAATCCTAGTTCGATGATCACTATAGGGACTACGATCTTAACTGTCATAATTCCTCTAGGGTTAGTGTACGCATCTTTCCATCCACCCGATTCATTGCCTCGACTCAAATCTATGTTTATCTGGTCTGGCAACATAAGGGCAAGGACTGCAATTGAAGTGCTAACATTCATATTTGGAGTAGGTTTGGTCTCTTATACGGGGTTCGTTTTAGGCGTTATATTGGCTACACCTTTCTGGGGTTCTCCATTGTTAGCGGCGCTCTTCTTCCTATCAGGTGTGTCAACAGCCATCATGGCTATCGGTCTACTCATGACCCCTCTCTACACAGCAACAAAATTAGAGCGACCAAAGAAGATGCTCATAGAGGCTTTGCATAGGCTGGATGTAGCTGATGGTTACATGGTAGTAATAGA
>Ga0315314_1001624_pt1 | contig 19900 bp, 27 predicted proteins | sample TDP9_MG_FD_203631 | JGI IMG/M metagenome (GOLD analysis project Ga0315314, IMG submission 203631) | Freshwater sediment microbial communities from Lake Towuti, South Sulawesi, Indonesia - TDP9 | ecosystem: Environmental > Aquatic > Freshwater > Lake > Sediment | place: Indonesia: South Sulawesi... | reverse complement strand
GCTTGAAAGCGTTCTTCCAGCATCTTCTTCACCGAGGGAAGCAGGGCCATCCCTCCCACAGTCAAGACCGCATCCGGCTTCGCACGACCCCCCGTCCCCAACACTTCCGCTGCCAGGCGCAAAGTCTCAGATGTCATCGGGGCAATCGCGTCGCTGAAGATTTCCGGTGGCACCGTGAATGACACCGTGCGAAGCGCCTTGGGCGTTCTTTCGCCGAGCAGCGTTCGCAAGGCAACGGACGCAGGTCGGCCCGTGGCCAGTGTCCGCTTGGCCGCCTCCGCTTCTGCCGCGACGCGCTGAAAGAACTGTGCCTCGTCAGCCGGCAGATCACCGCCGGTTTGTTCCGCCCAGGCCGCCAGGATCGCAGCCGAAATGGCCGCGTCCACGTCATCGCCCCCCAGGGCTCGATTGCCATCCTGCGCAATCGGTCGAAATCCGCTCCCCTTAGACTGATACAAGGCGGCCGAGAACGCGCTTGCGCCCCAGGAGTACACGAGGACCGTCTCGTAACCTCGCAGAGATTCTCGCGAAGCCAGGAGCGCGGCCAGCGTGTCGTCCAGTAGCCTGACGCGAGGGAAACCTGCATTGAATCCTGCTGCGCGCAGCGACGCCCGCTGCCGCTGCGAAAAGCAGGGAGGCACTGCCAGGACGCAATGGACTTCATGCTCCGGGCCGCCACTCTCCCACCCGGCTCTGACAACCCCCAGCATCTCCGCCAACAGATCCAGCGATTGCACGGGCTTTGGAGAAAGTGGAAACGCGCTGTCGAAATCGAGCAGCCGCTTCAGGGAGGTAATCCGGCAACACCATTGCGCATCTCGTTCCGGCGGCCAGGAGAACTCGGGGGCAAACGGCATGCGGTCAGAGAAGTATCGGTGCCGAAGCAACGCTACGGCGCCATTGCGAACCACCGCAACGCGCAGCCGGCTGGCACCAAAATCTATGCCAATCGTGGCCATCTGCTCCTCTGCTTCGCACCTCTCACTTGCGCTTAAACTCACCCGTGGTCGTGGTTGCGGAGGCTTTCGACACAAGTGTCCACGTGTCGTCATTGCATCCCGGTTCGGGGCAGTACCTTTCACCGGGCGGCACTTCGTGACCTCTGGAACACCTGATCGCGACCGGGGTCTTGGCTTTCTTGATCGCCTCGGTTACCTTCGCGGCAAGCGCTTCGAGTTTCTGCCCTGCGGCGGGGTTACGCGACCGGAAAGCGTTCTCCACCTCATCCACGTCCGCCAGCAACGCTGCCGCCAGGGCTGGGTCCACGGGACGAATGCGCGCGGCAATCGCTCCCCGGACTCCGAGGAAGACTCGGATGGCGTCCGGAAGGTTGTCTGTGGCTTGATCCAGCGCAACCACTTTTTCTTCCAACGTCGTGCGCTTGCCGCTTGCCAGGGCACTCTTGGTCTCTTCCACGAGGTTATTGAGACGATAGGACTGGTTCGGATCTAACCCCCAACCGTATTGCTGGAGCACAAATTCTGTGTACGCGATCAGATTTTCCGCCTTGATCCGAAGCGCATCCCTCTCTTCCTCCTGCCCCGCTTCCTCAGCCATTTCCCCGAGGACTTGCGCCTGTTGGAGCGCGCCTTCAAAGTCGCCTTGCCGCATCTGCTCGAAGGCCCGGTTCCTCGCTTCCTCAAGTTTGTGCATCTCTTCGGGTGAGATAGCTGCCCCTTTCTGGGCGAGCACCTGCTCGACCTTCTCGATCGCCCCGATCGCTTTTGCATCCTTCTCGCCCTTCTGGACCCACGGCCGGAGGTCGGTACCATCCTCAAGGTGGGCCGTCAGGTCAAAGACACCGTCACTATCGAGCCAGACCTTGATACGGACCACCGTGTCCTGAGGAAGACCAGGAGGCAAAATGGCAAAGGCCTCGCCCTGCTTTTCGTTGGCACTGGCCTTTTCCAGATTGTCTCCGCCATACACCGGAATGCTGATCATCCTCTGATTGGGCGTGCGCGTGTAGAAGGTCTGGGCCTGGGGGTCCTGCGTCGGGAAGGGGTCGTTCTTCTTGATGAAGACATTGAACTTGTCACCCGCCGTCTGGGTCCCATAACAGAACGGGGCGATGCCGCTGATGACGTCCGGGAGCATGACGCCCTCCACCGGCGGGGCCGGCTCCAACTGGAAAGACGCGCCACACGCGGCGCAGGTGGTGGCCTCCGGCTTGTTTAAGTGGCCGCATTCCCGCTTGGGGTCCGCGGGATCAGGCGCCTGGCAGACCACCCCCCGCAGCCGCGCGGCCAACAGCGCCGCACCCATCGCGACACTGTGCTTGGGGTGAATCTTCCGCATCACCTTTTCCGGCCCAAATATTTCTTCCATCGCCTGCTGCACCAGCGGCACCGTGGTGCAGTTGCCCGCCATGAGCACATAGTCAATCTGCTCGGCGGTGTAGCCGGCATTCTTGAGCGCCTTCTTCGTCAAACTCACAGTCCTCTCCACCAGCGGCTGGATCATCCGCTCGAGTTCCTCGCGGGTGATTTCCAGCTCAACGTCGATTAAGTTGCCGCTGTCATCGTGCAACATGCCGGCCACGATGAGGTCCGCAGCGCGCGCCGAGCTGAGCCGCTCCTTCACGGCCTGGGCAGCTTTCTTGAGTACCACCATGAAGCGCATGTTGGAGGTCGGATCGATACCATACTCCTCCTTGACATGGCGCACCGCATGATCCACCAGAACCTGATCGAAGTTGTCTCCCCCCAGCCACATGTCCCCTTCCAGGTTCAAAGGCGCAAAAACGTTCCCCGCCCACATGAGCACCGAGATGTCAAACGTCCCACCGCCCAGGTCATATACCAGGATGGTCTTCGGCTCGGTGCTCTCCCCGGAATCCACGCCAAAGGCGATGGCCGCAGCGGTCGGTTCCTCCAGGATCTTCATGACCTTCAAGCCGGCTTTCAGCCCTGCCTTGCGCGTCGCATCACGCTGGATCTGGCTGAAGTAGGCCGGAACGGTAATCACCGCGTGCGTTACTTCCTCGCCCAGACGATATTCAGCATCCTCCTTGAGCTTGCGCAGAATCAGCGCGGAAACCTCAATGGGGGAGTATTGTTTGCCGCCCACGACGACGCGCACGCTTTCTGTGGTGCCGTCGAAAGGCTCCACGATGCTACAAAGCGACACCTTTTGCACCTTCTGCACTTCGGGGTCGGTAACCGCCCTGCCCATTAGACGCTTGATGGAGATGACGGTGTCTTTGGGGGCCATATCCCAATTGTCCAGCGCCGGATCGCCGACGAGAATCTCCCCGGCGTCCCCAGCTTTCGCGCCCCTGCGCTTTTTCAGACTCACGACGGACCGCGTCTGCGGTTTCCCCTCCCGGTTGTCGAGCACCCGCGGCATCGGCCCGTCCACGATCGCGACGACGCTGTTCGTTGTTCCAAGATCAATGCCTATCATTCTCCCCATAACCGTCATCTCCTTTCAAAGTCAGCTTGGTTTTCGGTTCGGTACGACACGGAACTCTGCCCGCCTCGGCCGCCGCCTCTTGGCCGGGCGGCGAGATACAGCCTAGTCGCCGGGCTCCTCCGCGTCTTCGCCCGCGTGGCGCACAACGATCACTTCTGCCTTGCGGAGGAGCTGGTTCTGCCACAAGTAGCCCCTCAGCACCTCTTCCACGATCGTCCCCTCGGCTTTTGTCGGGTCATCCACAAATCCCGCCGGCTTGTGCCAGCGTGGGTCAAAACCCGCGTCGAGATTGTCCAGCTTGACCACGCCTTGCTCGGAAAGCACGCTTTCCAACAGCCGGCAGACGGAGCGGAAGTTGCCGCTCCATATCTTCATCTGCGGCGTGACCAGTTCCTCCTTGGCGTGGATGTTGCGAAATACGCGGGCAAAGGCATCCGTGACTTCGACCAGAGCCAACAGGAGCCGCTGCATCTTTTCGGCGTGTTGCTTCTCCTGCTCCGCGTGAGAAAACTGGACTTCCGCCAGCTGGCGCATCAGGTTGCGGATGTCCTGTTCAATGACCCGCAGACTCTCCGGGCTGTCTTCAGGCTTCCAGGCATGCAAGGGAATAGGTTTTTCGGTTATATCAAACTCTCTGATAGGATTTTTGGAATGCGCCATTAACACACCCCGGTTGCTTTCGGCCCCGCGCTACTCATCACTCCCTACCCCGCCAGTCTCGCGACCGCCAGCGTGACGTTATCATCCGGGTTCTGGGAAATCGCTGCCTTCATGACCTCCCGGCACACGGTTTCAGCATTCTCAGCGGTTCCGGCTGCCAGGAGATGGCGCAGCCGCTCCGGCGCGAGGGCTTTCGTCAATCCGTCGGTCGCGAGGATCAGCCAATCGCTCCGTGTCAGCACGAGATCACCAAGGTCGGGTTCGACCACGTCCTGGGACCCGAGAGACCGAGAAAGCACATGTCGTAAGGGATGGCGTCTGGCTCCCTCTGGGCTCACGTGCTTGCGCTCGAGGAGTTCAGCCGCTAAGGTGTGGTCGCGGGTAAGTTGGCGGAGCTCCCCATCTCGGAACAGGTAGATGCGGCTGTCACCAACATGGACCAGCTTCCCTTGCGCCCCGTTCATAACCACGGCCGAGAGCGTCGTCCCCAATCCGGACAACAGAGGGTCGGCTGCTCCAATCGAACGCACTTCGCTATTGGCCCTAGCCAGCGCCCGGCGCAGAACAGACTCCTCCAGGCGCGCCGGGCCGTCCAGAGAGTGCATCTGTTCCAAGAACGAATTCACCGCCACGCTGCTGGCGCGTGCGCCGCCCGGCCGTCCCCCCATGCCGTCGGCCACAATGAAGATGCCCCGCTCAGCATCCAACGCCGCGAAGTCGTCGTTCGTCTCCAGACCCGGGCCTTGCTCGGAAAGGGCAAAGCATTCGAACTGGCTCATCCACCTCCCCCGCGCAGGACTTTCAATAATGTCGCCGCATGCCGTTGCAGGCTGGCATCCAGTCCCAGGGACATGGCCTTTTCCAGGCTGCGCGCCGCATCCGCGCGCTGGCCGACCCGCTGATAGGCGAGGGCCAGATCCCAGTGCAGCAACGCATTGCTGGCGTTGAACTCGATGCCTTTCTTGAACGCCGCGATGGCCTCCGCGTGACGTTCGCAACGGTTGTAAAACTCGCCCAGGTACTGATAGACGCGGGGATCGCGGGGATACTTAGCGACCAGGCCCCGCAGCTTAGCCTCCATCTCACTCGCCTGCTCCGCGCCCCCCATCGACGCCCGGATGGCTGCCATCTCTTTTTCCAGGCGGTTCTCCGACTTCTCCCGAAACCGCCGCAGCGCCTCGCCCATTTCCTCCGCGCTCGCATAGCGCTCCGCAGGACGTTTGTGCAAGGCGCACGCGATGATGTCGCTCAGCGCCGTTGGCACGTCCGGGCAGACCTCACACGCCGCAACCTCGTGCGCGCGACGAATCAGGTCCGTCATCGTCCCGATCGGCGTCCCGGGTCCGCCGAAGGGCAGCTTGCCGGTCAGCATTTCGTAGAGCGTGACGCCGAGTGACCAGATGTCGGAAGTGAATGAGGCCCCCTCTTCGCTCAGGATCTCCGGAGACATGTAATAAATTGTGCCGGTGGTCGTTGACGCAAGCTCGTTCGATTCCAGCATTCTCGATATGCCGAGATCAGCAATCTTCGGCGTGCGCCCGTCCATTAAGAGGTTCTCAGGCTTGATGTCACGATGGAAAACATGTTCTCGATGAATAACCGTCAGTCCGCTCAGAACCCCCTCGGCAATTCTCACTGCTTCCTCTATAGGCAAGCGTTTCTGGCGCCCGATTTCTCCCAGCACCCGGCGCAGGCTGCCTTGCCCAACGTATTCCATCGCCATCACGATCTGCCCGCGGAATACCGCAAACCCGAGGTAACGCACCAGGTTCAGGGACTGAAGGTCTTTTAAGCGCAGGTGAAGGCTGGCGTTCATCTCCAACTCGCGCCGGAGGACGCGCTCCTTCTTCCGGTTGAGAGGAATCTTTAGCGCGACTTCCTCTGCCCCAAAGTCTTCGCGCAGATCCTCGTCCAGGACTCGCGCTTTGTAGGTATGGGCAAAGCCGCCAGTCCCCAGGTGCTCGATGAGCTCAAACGGCTCTTCGGAACCAGTTTGTGCGTGTCTGTCTGGACTCATGAATGCCCTTCCGGATTTGAGTGTGTCAATCTGCCAGAGTTGGTCCGTGCAGGCCGGGTTGTCTTGCTCAGGCGCCACGTCTTTTCCGCGTACAGACGAGACCCTGAGCCCCACTTCGTGCGCGGTGAAATTACTCCTGCGAAACCTGCAAAGTCAAGCGCGTGCAGCCCTGAAAGCGTTGGGTTTCAATGGCTTCCTGCGCCCCACAAAACATAAGATTTCTGGCGCCGAGCAGGAAACCTTCCGCTTCGGTCTGCGGATAAGACGCCGGGGTTTACCTGAACATTCATGCGGCTGACACCCATCTGAGAGACCGGCTCCCTTTCGGATTGCAGTGCAGGCGGAAATGAAGAGGTCGGCCATGGAGTCTCACCAGCCGCACAGCCGAATCCGTTGACTCCGGTAAACAACGAATGCATAGTGGCGTCCTCAGCCGAACCCGAGCCCGCTCAGATGCCAAACCCCTGCCGCGTTGCGCTTCTGAAGCAACCGACCTCAAGCGGGCGGAAGAGATACTGCGTCGGAAGGGTGCTGCCGCGGCGGCCAGCTAGAACGATTCGATCTTCGACCACATGAGGAAAGTGAGTATCAACCCATGAATTGGATGAACAAGATGCTTTTTGGCATGGCAGTCCTGCTACTCGTCGGGCTGGCAATCACAAGCCGGCTCCAGTACGGCGACGGTTTTTCCTGGAAGCATCTGCCCAGCAAGAACGGAGATTTGCCGGCTCCCAATCCTGGCACCGAGCAAACGTCCAGCGTCGTGTTGGATATCGATAACGATGGCGTCAACGACTTCGTGGTTGCGGAGCGAACGGCGGCGCCCTCCGTCGTCTGGTACCGGCGCGACCCAATGGGCTGGACAAGGTATGTTGTTGACGACGCGCCCCTGCATATCGAGGCGGGATCGTGTTTCACGGACATCGATGGAGACAGCGATCTCGATGTCGTGGCGGGCGGCGATTGGCAGAGCAATCAGCTATGGTGGTGGGAGAATCCGTATCCGAACTATGACCCAAAGACTCCTTGGACTCGGTATCTGATTAAGGACGCAGGGTCGCCCAAGCACCACGACCAGATCTTCGGCGACTTTGACGGGGACGGCAGGGAAGAATTGGTTTTCTGGAATCAGGGGGACCAGAGACTCTTTCTTGCCGAAATCCCCGTGACTCCCAAGAAGACCCAGCCCTGGCCATATACCGAGATCTACGCGTACAGTTCAGACAGCGCACCGCAACAACACGGCAAGCCGGCCGATTTCAAGGCCGTCAACGAGCATGAAGGGCTGGCGAAAGCCGATATCGATGATGACGGAAAGCTCGACATTGTGGGCGGGGGCTGCTGGTTCAAACACCTGGGCGGAACGCGCTACCTGCCGAATATCATCGACGCCAATTACACCTTTTCCCGCGTAGCGGCAGGCCAACTGAAAAAGGGCGGCCGCCCGGAAATCGTCCTGGCGGTGGGCGATGGGGAAGGTCCGCTGCTCTGGTACGAGTGGGTAAAAGGCACCTGGATCCCCCACAAGCTGATGGACATCACCAACGCGCACAGTCTGAGCGTCGTCGATTTCAATCAGGACGGAAACCCGGACATTTTCTTTGCGGAAATGCGCTTGAATGGCGGCAACCCGGAATCCAAGGTCGCAATTCTCCTGGGCGATGGGAAAGGGAATTTCAAAACCTCGTCAGTAGCCGCCGGCTATGACTGTCATGAGTCGAAGCTCGCCGATCTGGACGGCAACGGGACGCTTGATGTTCTGTGCAAGCCTTATAACTGGGACACGCCGCGCCTCGACATCTGGCTGAGTCAGAGCGTGACTGGCCGCCAGAAGCAATAGCAGTGTCGGGCGATTGAACGGCAGCCTGTAACAACCAATTGGCGCAACAGCCCGCAACCGCCCCTTATCAGGGATTCCGGATGGGGCTACAAAGCTGGTCGTTGCGCGTGCTCTCGGGGCAGCAAGCCGTGGGTTGGAGGAAATAATAGCCCCGACCGAACTCGGACCCCAGCCTTTCCCGACCTGTGGGGACGCTCTAACCCAACAAGCATGGTAGGCCCGTGGGGACTCGAACCCCAGACCCCTGCCGTGTCAATCTAGCTCGGATTATCTATCTTGTTGATTCGCCTTCGTCCTTCTTGCATCTGAATTGACGGTTTTCCCTGGTATTTGCACGTTATTGTTCCCAAGTTCGAAGCCGCACAAAGCCTCGCTTACCCGAGCACATGTGAGCCGGTTGAAACGAGGACCCTGCCGGATTGGCCGGCGTCGCAGTCAAACACCTGCGGTGTCTTGCGTCGGGTGGAACCGCTGGTTAGGCGTACCGAACCGACGCGGCCCAGAGTCATTCTTCGCCCTTCGAAATAAAGTAGGCCACCCATTCCAACTCCGCATCATAGTACGTGAGAAGGTCCGGTCCGAAAACTGAAGGATAGTTCACATAAACCACCTCGAACTGAAAGTATTTTGAGTCGTAACCAGAGTAATTCAGGACCCTGAAGCTTCTTAGATGAACACACCGGACAAGAGAAGTCTCGTGTTTTTCCTTAAAACGCTCGTTGTCGCGCGACGGGTCATGACACCATCTGTAATTTCCGTAACTAGGCGCTGCAAGAGATGCAGACAGGGTTTGCTCTGTCAGTTGTTCCACATAGTGAATAGCGGTCGCCTCATCTGAAAAGCCTTCGAGTAGCTGCAGATCCTCCATCAGCCCGTCGCAGTCGTAGTCTTGGCGAAATGTGAGCGTGAGATATGACAAGCCGGAAAGGCGATTCCTTTCACGTTCAATGCCACGCGTCAGAGCATCGAAGGCAGAGGGAATTAAGCTCCCTCGCCAGCTAGGATGAATCTGGCTGAGTGGTAGAGTGGCTATCTTCATTCTGCGTCCTCAGCCTCTCTGGGACATATCTAGCTTCTCCCAAGCTACAGTTCGGTCCTCAGTTCACCGCGGGTTTGGTTTGCCGCCAGGCCCAGAGTGTACTAGAACTGGCGGTCCAGGGTTTCCTGTTTTTACTCCTTTCTGCGCTGGAAAATTTCCTCCCGTTGGCCGAAGTAAACATGCGCCGGGGTGACGTTCCCGATCCCTTCGTGGTAGCGGCGGTAGTTGTCGAACTCGATGAACTCAGCCATGGCCGCACGCAGGGCCTTCGTCCGGTATCGCCCTTTCTAGATGCCAAAATGGGAAAGCGTCAAGGGGAATCGACACAGGTACCCGCTACATTTTCGGCTACATGGGGTAAAACGACGCCTTGGTGGGCCGCCTAACTTATTGAAAAATATGGTAGGCCCGTGGGGACTCGAACCCCAGACCTCTACCGTGTCAAGACAGACCTACCACCTAATCCCACCAACTAACTAGCTGCCGTTTCAACAGATTCATCCGCCAGGCAGCGACATAAAACGACACAAGACGACCCGAATCCCCCGTGTTTGTAGCACAGCTACTGACACAGTAATTTTGAAGGAGGTGTCCCGTGCAGCAACTCGTTCTTCCAGAAATCCAGGCTGTCATCGAAAACCTGAACGCCAGCATCACCAACGCCGAGCAGGAAATCGAACACCTGGTCCAGGAGCGAAAGGCAAAGAAAGCCCAGGTCCGCCAGTGGAAGCAGGCAATCGCTAAGCTCAACGGCACTGGCCGAAACCGGAAGGAAAAGTGACGGCGAAGCGCTCAACCAGGTCTGGTAACGGTCACGCCCGCTGCGCTCTGTGCGGCTTCGCCAATCCTGTTGCTTCAGGTGTATCGCCGGACCAGCTCCAGTTCTGGTCCGAACGCAACCTCCACACCTGCGCGAACTGCCGTCAGCTCGTCTGCGACAAGTGCTCAGCACGGGTCTCTAACCAGCGACTCTGCTGGAACTGCTGGACGGCTCCGCTGACACAACCGAACACGAAGGGGGTTTTGAGGGGCTAAGGCGCGTCAGCACTTTATCCCCCTCCTCGCATCCACGCTTACTTTGAGAACCAAATTTGCCAAGGAGGCATTATGAATGGTTCTAACAATCAAAACAACAGAAGACAGGCGCCACCACAAGTAGACAGGACAACATTCCGTGTCATTCCCTCCCCGCAGCTCGGCAGCGAAGTCACCCATTCCGAGCACGTGACACGGCTCGGCCTCGAGGACCGCGGCGACACGATCAGCAGAACAATTCCGGCATGCGCAGGTTGCGGCGCTGTCATGCGAAAGGAAGAGGAACTTGGAGCAGTCTGCCGGATCTGCCGCAACCTTCTCTGCCCGACCTGTGCAGCACTCAAGTGTGTGTTGTGCGGATATTCGACATGCAGAATCCATACAGCTGACACCCAGAAAGGCCCGGTGTGCGCTAGCCACGGATTCTTCGCGGTATTGAAATTTCTCTGGTTCGGGAGGTAGTCAATGCCATACCCAAAAGTCCGCTACAACAAGTGGCTGAACTGGCGCATGAGGAAGCTGGAGCGGCAGGTCCGCCGGCTCCAGAACGACCTCAATATCATGGCCAGAATTGACGCTAATCGGCTTGAAAGGGAAAACAAACGTTTCGCTCCTGGAGGCAGGTATGGCCGCCGCAGATGGTGACATCCAGGAAGAACTCCTGAAACTCGCACAGCTCGCCGGATTATCGCAGGATGAAGGCATCAGGGCTGCGATTGAAAGCCTGCCGCTTCTCCCTTCGCCCGAAAGGCAGCGAACCGAAACCGAGAAACTGATGAAATATCTCTCGCCTCTGGCAGCAATGCGAGTGTGGAACGGCGATGCCGAAGAGCATCCGTTCCTGCCGCAGCCTGAGGGTGAGGAGCTGCCGGAATTCGATGTCCTGCTGGGGCTGATTGATGACCTTAAGGTGGGTGTAAAACTCGAGGATTTTCTGACGCACGTGCAGGTGAGCGGACCCACAAAGAAAGGCAAAACGTTCTTCATCCTTTCCCAACTCCGCCAGCTCATCGAACACGGCGTCCCTACTCACATCTTCGATACTCAGGGAGACTACGCTGACCTGCTGCCAAGCATGTGCCCTCGGGCAAAAGTCATTCGGTACCAGGATATGAGGCGGAATCCCTTCGAGGAACCGCCAAACCTGACCCAGGATGAGTGGCTTCAGCACGTCACCAACTACTTGCGAGAATGCTTCTATTACAGGGACGGGGTCGTAAATCTTTTCCGCTCGCTTTGCACTCAGCTCCGCGAGCAGGGTCTCAAATTCAATGCCAGAACTTTCGTCGAGGAATATCGCCGGGTCCCCCGGACAGTTAGGCGCGAAGCAGACTATTTCCAGTCCCTCGGCAGGTTCGTCACTGCTATCAGCAACCCGACCTATCAGTGTGAATCAGGCTTCGACCTCAGGATGCTTTCAACTGAACCCGTCGTCTTTGACCTGAGTAACATGGCTAATGACTGGCGCCTTTTTTTCATCGCCGACCTTGTGACATGGCATCACGCCAGCCGCACATACAGGCGCAACCGGGGTGTTGAACTGGTTCTTGTTTTTGACGAACTCAGCCATTTCTACAGCGAGGAAGCCTCCAAGCGCAGCGACCTTGGCGAGCCGTTCATTCTCCAAATGGTCCGTGAATCAAGGAAGCGGGGCTTAGGAGTGATTCTGGCCGACCAGGTCTACAAGAATTTCCACGGAACTGTCCGCGCAAACTGTCAGACCAAGGTCGTTTTTGAAACCATCGACGGCCCTTCCCGTATCGAAGTCGGCCGCGACCTTTCCCTGAACCAGGAGCAGCAGGAATTCCTCTCCGAACTTTCATTCAATGTCCAGCCTCAGCGCCGCGTCCTCGTTCAGATTCCGACATATCCGAAGCCTTTCCTCCTGATTATTCCCCAGATCGAGATGCCTGACAGCAGACAGGTATATGAGAAGCCCGAGCTTGAGTGGGTGCCGCTACCCGAAAAGGAAGAGAAGCAAGAAAAGCCGCAGCACGATGAAGTCTCGCACGAAATGGACCGATATCTCGCAACAGTAGGGTGTAATCCTCTGCTGACTGAATCCGAATGCGACGCACTGGTCAAGAATTACGATCCAACCCACAACAAGACAAGAGGCACGAACATCCGGAAGGCCCTTATGGAGCTGGGGCTTCTCGAAGAGCACAAAGTCCCCACGATGAAGCGAGGTAGATATTACAAGGTTCCGGTCCCGACCAAAGCAGGCTACGAGCGCCTTTCCAAGCGGAAAATCGGTTTCAAAACTCTTGAAGGAAACGGGAGCGTTCAGCATAAGTTTTACCAGCGAAGAGTGAAGGAGAAGCTCCAGAAGCAGGGCCTGTACGCCGAAGTCGAGATGATCTTGCGGACGAAGCAGGTTGATGTCGGCAGCGTTAAGGAAGGCCTGCTCCCGAGGCGGGTTGCCTACGAAATTGTCTGGGACGACGACCTGGATAAGGAACTTTCAAACCTCGAGAAGAACGCCATCGATGGATGGGACATGACCGTTTTCGCGGTCCAGAATGAAGAGATGAGGGACCACCTCAATGCCGTTCTTCCCGATGGAAACGAGCAGGTCGAGATCCGTCTGCTGAGGGAGCTGATTTAGTTTCAGTCTGGCAGGCGTTCTCTTACCTCCGTACTTCAAAACTAATTCCAACTCCCTCAAACTGCATGACTTAATCAGTTTCAGGCTGGCACCCCGCGTTTTATCCCCCACCAAACGCGCCTCGCTGAGGCGCTCTTCTCCTACTCTCCGGGAGGGGTGCCATTATTCTTCCAAAAAAGAGAGGCTTCGCCTCTCAAAACTTCTCCAAAATACCAATCTCGTTGATGTAGATGTATTCCTGCATCAGCCTCACGGCTTCAAGCCGATCTGTTCTGCATGGTAGTCTGTTGCCGTGGGCATTGCATGCCAGGCACATGACAATCTCCCTGCCCAGCACAATCAGCCTGCGCTGCTCCTGCTCACTAAGCACATGCAATTCCAGCGCAGCATTCCTTTTTATCTTCATCTTCACCAACTCCTGGCACGATGCATGCCTCTAGGGCTGCTCGGCCAGCTCAAAGTTGACCGACGCGCTTCGCGTGCGTGACCGAAGGGGGTGGTCACGCCAATCGCCCCGTAATACATGGCGAACTCAACGAGTTCGCCTGTATCGGTGAAAGCTACGCTTTCACCTGATATCAGCGAAGTTTCTGCTTCACGGCCTTCCTGAAACCCGTGCCAATAGGATTTTCGATTTGGTCCCTGACGACCGAAAAGCCATATGGCACGGGCGCTAGAAATGTGTTTTCTGGGAGCAGCCCTGCGGCGAGTGAGCGAGTCCTCGGTCGAAGATGCCGAGCGAAGGGCGATGCCATTCTTCTCAATTGAGCCGCAGCGTTATAATAGAGGTGCGCCTCGGAGGTGGCGCTCCTATGCTCCACTATTTGTTCCGGGCGCGCCTCGTAAGTGATTGAAGAGCGCCTGAGCGCGGCGGCGACTGCCGAAATCTTCAGTCCTCGCCCGGCTCGCGAGCGAGGCGGTGCCCAGGTGCTGCGCGGGTACGCCGAAGCGAGATGTCGAGCAAGGTCGTGCTTGCCGAGTAGAACCAGCAGTTGCTGGAACAACTCGCTCGTCGCGATTCTTGAGAGACATTATCGTAAGGTCGAAACGCAGTGCTGGAATGCTATTGCTGACTTGGAACGGCACCCGCAAGGACTGCTATTCCACAGGCAATGGCTGGCTGCGAGGCAAAGTCGCAGGAGGGGCGGGTCGAAAGGCTCGCCCCTTTTCTTCTGGAGCCGTGCTACAATGTTGTTTCGCCCTTCCTAAAGGGCGAGCGCTACAAGCCATGGGGGCCGTGAGGCTTCGCGGCACCACGACTCCGCGCTTGGTTCCTTGGCAGCACTGGTTCAGGCGGCGATTGCCTGATCCAGTAACCGCCTGACCAGTAAGGATCAGAGGAACGCAGGGCTCGGCCCCCAACGCTCCCTCCAAGTTCCGTCTGTCCCTAAAACCCGAACCTCTTCACAACATCTCTCATCCTTCCGTGGCCGACCACAACGGGACCTCTTCTGCCTCTGCCCCTGAGCTGAGTGCCCAACGCGCAGAAAGCATGCAGGCATCTTGCAGGCCGGATGTCAAAAACTTGGTCGGCGAATCTCCCGTCTGCCGCAATAACTCCGAGGGTCGTCGCAGTCGCTTCGTAGCCGCACAGATCAACGAAAGTATAAGCGTACACGATCCATCACTTCCTACAAGGGCGCAAGGCCCTCAAATCTCCTCAATCTTGAACCTGAACAACTTCTTGCAGCGTACACAAACCTTCACATCTGCAACGTAATCTCTGACACCCTTGCTTCCGACCAGATGGAACAAGTTTTCATTGCAGTTCGGACACTTCAGTCCCATAGTTCATCACTTCCTGTAGGGCTTCAACGCCCGTTCAACTTCCTTTTCAATATCCTTCACCAAATCGGCCACGTAGGGCTTTCCAACCTCGTCCGGAGAATCGCCCGCTTCCAGATTGTCGTGGTCGATGAGGTAGACATCCGTCTTCGTGTCCGAGGCAACGCGCTGGACGATTCCGCCAGAGACCTCGATGAGGATTTTGGGAGGCATCAAAAATCAACTCTTCGCCCGCCGTTTCCTTGCACATCTGAAGCTCAGCGCAAGCACGACTACCCATCCGACCATCCCGATTTCCCTGATTGTCTCAGCTTCTAGACAGGGGTAATCGAAGCCCACAAGCAGCATCGTAATGACCACAACCGAAACCGTGAACTGGCCGATGCTCAGCTCTTTCAATTTCATCCTTTCTTGGCCTCCTTCAGAAGCTTCCACCAGCTTCTCCACACCTCACATGTGAAGCACCCTCTTGCATATTCTCGGCAAGGAGCGCCCCAATGAGCCTTTATTGCCTCTTCAATTTGCTTCTTGCTCATGATTTCACACCTCTATCCCCTCTCAACCGGAACCCACTTGCCTTCAAGGCCCTTGTAGTAATCGAACTTCTCCGGGTCGAAACTGCGCACGGTCGTGAAGACCTTGCGGCTCTCGTCCACGAGAATTATCAGTATGAGCTCGCCCTCAAAAGGCAGCGGGTAGAAGCTTCGCTGGCCGGCCTCGACGTATTCCGTGTCGAATTTCACGAAGGCTTCCGAGAGGTCCTCGCGCTTGACCTTCAAAGCCAAAAGCAGAAAGGCGCGCTTGGGCATGGCGCCATTGAACTTCAAATATGAATGACTGAATTTCATGCGTGCCACTTCGTTCCTGAGTGTTTTTCACAGCCATGACAGCGCCTTATTTTCTTCTTCATTCATGCTCGCCTCTTCTTACCTTTCTGTTCCTTGCGGAGCCATGTGCAGTAAGCAACCTCGCCCCTGTGGTGCGATTCATACGGGAGCTCTTCAAGGTAGCTCGCCTCGACTGTCACGTGGCAGAACGCTTTGTTCGCCTTCCAAATTGCGCCAGCAAGGCGGTCGGCAAACTGGTCTTCGTCCTCGCCGCCCGCAAGGCAGGATTCGGCATAGCTCCTCAGGGTCCGCCTGTCCCCTTCCCATTCCTGAAAAGGCCACTCGCGGGATGCAGCTCGCTTTACGCACCTCGCCCTGCGGGGCACGATGCCTTCGATCTGAACAGACATCCCATATGCACGGCTCATTTATGACCGCCTCTTTCTTCCCAGGATTTTCAGATAAAAAGCTGCACTCGCGCACTCCTTATCACATGCTGAAAACCCTTCCATATCTGGATCGATAGTCCATTTGTTTTCGGTCTCTTTTCCGCACCATTCGCATCGCATCAGTACCCCACCTCGCACTCCGGATATCTCTCGGCCAGCGTGTCGATGTCTATCGGCTTCATCTCCAGAGACGAGCCGTCCTTGAGTTCGGCCTCGACCTTGATTTCATAGATTCCGTTCTCGAGCGTAAAGCTTCTGATGAGCTTCGATTTGTATTCCCTGCGGAGCTCGCGCTTTATCTGCGTGCTGTATTTCTTCAGAACCCTATCAACCGATTCCATTGCAGAGACGCTGCCCACTAAGAATCACCTCGTAAACGCCCACACGAGCGTGGCAATCACCGCAACCGTCAAGGCCCCGAGGTCGGTTTTCCCCGGATTAGCCAAATACATTGCTGCGCCAACTATTGCGGATGCTATCCAGATCACAATCAAAACAATGGTGCCCGGCGTTAATGAACTGTCCATCAGGATCGCATCTTCTCTTTGCGCCGTGGCAAATCCTTAATCTTCAGCCCAGCGGTTTCAAGTCCGCATTTGCTGCATCTATGAACCAGCCATAGCGCATAAGTCATGCCCATCGAAAATCCCTCTTCTTCTACATGCTTCCACCTATGTCTCGTGCACTTCTTGCCCATTCATCCCCGCCTCCTTGCTGGACACAATGGCCCGCAATTCACTTCAATATAATTCGCCCTCTCGAGTTCGTTCGCGGCGTGCACGACCTCTTCCAGCGTTCCGTATGAGTAATGGACGATACCTGTGGCTATGGCCACGATTTCGTATGTGCCGGCCTTGAAGTTCTTCCTGATAGTCAGACCAAGCCTCGCGGCCAGGTCGAACTCGGTCAGGCTGTAGCCGGGGTTCCGAGGGTCTTCCTGTTCGAAGTCGTGGGGGCAGATGTTGGACACATGGATCACCTCAAGGGCGGCCTCTGCCTATAGCTCCGCAGCAGGGACTTCTTTCGTCTGCAAGCTTCTGACCGCGACCACCAAACCAATAGAATCCTTTGCCGCAGATTGTGCAGTAAGCTTTCATTTCACTTCACCACCCAGAAAGATTTCCGAAACGCCATGGGCCTCCATTTCTTCAGACACTCCTCTTTGGCCTCGGGTGAGATATGGCCATCCTTCTTCGGCACTCCACAGATTCTGCATACGATTGCCATCAAAACCCCGCCTTCTTCAGCAGCTCGTCGAGGGCGTCGGATTGCTTTACATTCCGGCCCCGCTTCCTGATGAGTTCGCCCCTGAACTTTTCGAATCGTTGAAAGACATTAATCTCAGGCCGGATCGAACCATAAGCCTTTCCTGTCATCTTTAAATCCTCCCGAATACAAATATTGCGCGAGGAGGGGGATTTGAACCCCCGATGCCCGCGTGGAACAGGCATGCTCGCTCGCCGCAGAGGACATCTTCTGCAGGCGAGTGCGTTAAGCCAAGCTCCGCCATCCTCGCTTGCTGTTTCTTATGTGCGGCAGATTACTTAAAGATTTCCATTCTGTAGAAGATGTGGAAGAAGGCACAGACGCAGGAGCAGCGTCAGGCTTGCGTTACGTCAGCAAAATCCACCTGAGTACAAGCCCCAGCACAGCGACAACTGTCAGGATAAACAGGATGCGCTCGCTTCGTGTGATGTACTTGGGAAACTGGAAGATGCTGTAGTGGCCAAGCTCCACGAGCATGTATCCAAAGACGCCTACCAGCGCAATTATAATTCCCCTGTAGCTCAGCAGAAGTGTAGAGCTGCCCTGAGCAATGTCCCTCAACGGCAGAAGTATTCCGCACACCGCGAGTACACCCATACTGGCGAGAAGCATGCCAGTACCAGTCTTGAAGTGGCGCTCCTCGGGATTAAACCCGACTTCCCGATTCAATGTCCACCAGAAGCCAGCAAAAAGGAAACCGAATAGAATTGCCGAAACCGTGAGGATGGCAGCTATTGGTTTGTCCATGTAGCCTCCGAGCCGTTTCGTTACCCCAATGCTACTCCAATTGGAAGGCGGCGGCTCTCATTTCATCGAGCCGCCACAAAACAAGAACCTATTCTCCGTTTTCGCTGCTGCCATTCACGTGCCTAGCTATCCAGATTTTCGTCCTTAGGAATTCCTCGTAGGCTGTCCGCATGTCGACAGTCCGCTTGCTCGCCAGAAACATGGCAAGCTCGCAGATGCGCTCTGTGCGGGCTTCGTAGGGGCCTGCGTAGCTCGCTAGAAGCTCGCTGGCATCCCTCAAGCTCTCCTCAAGGACCGTCCTGTTGAACTCTCTGAGCTTCTTCTGGATTTCTGTAATCTCGCTGTCGCCCAGCACGACAGACTCCCAGCCGTGCCCGTTGCGGAAGTTGCGGATGATGGTCAGGGCATCGCCGCTGTTGGTTGTTTTGGAAGGCGGGGTTCCCCCCGCCAGTTCGGAACTCATAGTTCCACCTTCATCTCTTTTATCCTGCTGACTGTTGCTAACAGCTGCTTCTCGTCTGCGAAGAGGACCTTCTCGATTGCTTCGAGACGGGCCTGCTCAAGTTTTGCCTCGAACTCCGCCCGCCTTGCCTTCAGGTCTGCTTCAACTTCTCTCTCGACCGCCTCTTTGATTTTCTTGTCGCTCAGCGTCGGAACTTCGATTTCGATTTCCTCGTATTCTCTTTCTTCGTATCCGACTCGTTTCTTGGACTCTTCAAATTCGTCGCTCAGTTTTCTCGCCCTTTCCAGAATGCCATCAAGGGCGTTCCTTATCTCGTTGCCTCTTCTTGCGAACCTCTCTATTGTTCCTTCCTTTTTCCTCGTCTCGTAGAGCTTCTCAAGTTCCTTCTTTTTCTGCTCCACGACCTGATTTATGTGGCGTCTCATGAGTTCCTGCTTCGTTGCTGAATCTATCGCCATCTAAACCACCGCCTCTGCGACCGCTTTCTCGTTCCCGACCTCGATGGGAACGGTGAGCTTCAGCAGCCGGTTCGTTTCAATCGTGCCGTATTCGGCGAACTCATAAAGACCGAACAGGCACACGAAAGCCGAAGAGATGCCGTCTTCTCCATGCTCGACATCTCCTGCAAGCCCGACGATTTTGTTATCGTCGTCCAGCACCCAGTGGGTGTATTTCTCCATAGACACCGACCTCCTGCGTTGTAGAAGGGACAGGAGAACCTATCCCTCTGCTGTTACTTCATTTCAGGCACGGCGAGGAGCGCAGCGGCAGTCCACCCGCCTGCGGTGGACTCGCCGAAGCCGTGCCGCTGACCGAGCGGGAGCGCGTCGGGGCGCAAGCGACGAAGGAGCGTGGAGAGTCTGAGGGTTGGTGTAGAATCTGCAAAGGCGGTATGACTACGATTTCGAGCCATGACCAAGAAGAGACTGAGATTTGAAGACGTATTCGAACTTCCCCTTACCAAACACGCGGAGTTCTACCGGATTGCGCTTGAGGGCCTGAGACGGGCAGAAGCCTTCAAACGGCTCCACGACAGGCGGCAAAGGAAGAAGAATCTCACAGATGCTGACACCGAGTACCTCGGAAGGATGAACGGACTGACTGAACTGGCATCTATGGTAGCGGTCGTCTTTTCGGCGCTCGCGCTCGAAGCGTTCATTAATCACTACGCTGGCGAGAAGCTATCGAAATCTTATTTCGAAAACCACTTGGATAAGCTCGACTTGGTGTCGAAGTGGATCGTTATCCCGCGACTCATCCACCGAAGGCAAATCGAAACTGGCAGCCACGGAATCAACTCCCTGAAATGGCTCGCCCGACGCCGGAATCAATTGGTCCACTACAAGACGAAGGTCAAGACAATAAGCGAATTGGAGGAGAGAGACTGGGTTAATCTTGAGGAAGCGCGAAAGAGCTGTGATGCGGTTCCAGCTTTGATGCGCGAGTTGAAGAAGCTGGACAAAAACGTCGAAACTGACTGGCTCGCACGCGACTATATCAGTTGACTCGTCTGCAGAACTCGTGAGCGCTTTTGACACGGTAGGGAGTAACAGGCATGCACGAATCACACCACGAAAAATCTTCCACCAAACCGAGAGCCACAAGGCGTGTTCCACGGCACATCGCAGAAGATCTTCTTTAACAGTCCGATCACACCTGCTGCTTGTGTCGGCGTAAGGAACACGATGTCCAGATACATCACATAGACCCTGCCAAGGGCAATGACTCCGACAATCTCATACCGCTCTGT
>Ga0315314_1001623_pt1 | contig 19903 bp, 18 predicted proteins | sample TDP9_MG_FD_203631 | JGI IMG/M metagenome (GOLD analysis project Ga0315314, IMG submission 203631) | Freshwater sediment microbial communities from Lake Towuti, South Sulawesi, Indonesia - TDP9 | ecosystem: Environmental > Aquatic > Freshwater > Lake > Sediment | place: Indonesia: South Sulawesi... | reverse complement strand
CGTTGGCATGGGCGGTGTCGTTCGCATTGAGTCTACCCATATACCAGCAACTACCGTAACGAGTACACAGACTATCAACGCTAATCTTCTTCTTGTTATCATCTCATCCTCACTTCCACATCTCTCACCTATTTCGTTTTTCGTCCAAATTGCGAACTCTCTTCTTCAACGTAGATTCTTCCATACTCCACCTTTTGACCATTTATCGTTTCAGGTCGTTTCTTAATAACATGAACCTTCGAGTATATGCCTGACTTCCGTAATTCTTCGGCTTTTTCTCTACAATAATCTAGGCGATAATCTTCTGAGCTATAAGGGATCATTTCTCGCGTTTTCCCCATGTTCTATTATAGAAGCCCTCTCAATAAGGTCAAATCTTGGTAATGCCTGCTTCTCTTCTCTTCGAGTTTTCTCATGAGTTCAAGTACGCGATCTTCCCTCAGATTGTTGACAGTTCCTAGATAGATGCTTTTACCTCCGGATAGCTTCCAATACAAGTATCTAGCCTGTCGAACATGCACACCAGTTATATGTTTCAATGTAATGGTATGCTCTGGTTGGCCTTGACCGTGTTCTTTTCGATGGCACTTTTCGCACAACACCTCAAGATTCCCTATCTGATTGTTCCTTGGGTTCTTGTCTTTGTGATGGATCTCCAAGTTATCCGTGGAGACACATGCTCTGCATTTTCCACCTAGAAACTGTACAGCAAGCCTATGCCATAGCTTAACCTGATCGACGCTTCTCAAAGGGTTTTCATCCTCAATGTGCCTATTATAGTATCATACCGCAACGCATATAAGCTTTGCTACGGTTATAGTATCACGAAAGAGGGACCGGAATGTTCACCAGAATCCTGACCGATCTGGAGAGGAAACGAATCCGCGCCTTTAACAAGGCCGATGGTGAAAAGAGCTCCGCGCTAAGAGGCCTGGCCACTCGTTGCAGAAAACATCTAGCGCAGATAAATGAGGATCTTGCACTTATCCAGGAGTTTCTAGCGAGTTACGAAAAGAAAAAAGAAAGGGAGACTTAGATAACTAATTCGCCGTTTTCGTAGAATCTATCTTTTGTGTAGATATCGTACACATAGCCCTCGGGTAGATCGCCTAACCTTTGCTTCAGTTTGAGGTAACTTTCCGTTAAGCCTGAGTGGCCTATTTCGTTATTGACCCATTGATCTACTGTGTCGTAGTAGCTCGGCTTTTCTTTAGCCTTGAGCTTCTCGATCTTCTCCAGAAGCTCCGTTTTTATTCGCTGGTAAAGTCTCGTTTGAACTTGCCTTACTTCGTTTTGCTTGTCTTCTCCGAACAGTAAGGTTCGGTAGTGCTTTGCTTCCAGGATGATATCTGCATGTAGGTTGGTCGGAGCTATAGCAACCGCTAGGATATCGTTTTTGATTATTAGCGGATAATCGTCTTTTGCGTGAAGCTCCACGGTCCCTTTTGTTATAAAGAGCGCGTTGTAAATTCTGTCTCCGTCGTAGACATTGGACCGTATAACGACGTAGTTACGGAAGCCTTTGAATTTAGCTCGCGTAACTGGTGTTACCTTTATCTTCTCGGGATCTGGCACAAGTTTGTCCTTAAGCCATTCTGAGTCTATTGGAATCAATGCGACTTCGTTATGACTATCCATTAACCCGATTTCGTCGGTATGTGCCCCGTAAAACCTCTTCTCAAACTCTACGGTTTCAGGTTTCAAAACCTCAAGCTTCTTAGCCATCTCAAGCCTCTTCCGTTCGGCCTCCTCTCTTTCTCGCTTGGGTCCTGTGAAAACCGGGCTTAAGTCTGTTCCTGTCTCCATCGCTATGATCTTGCCGAACTCTTCGAAAGCGTCCGGAAAATCGCTTACTCTAATTTGTCCGGTCGATAGTGATTCCCCTTCGACCGTGCGGACCCTAACATAAAAGTGGTTGAAAATCTGGTAGTATCCAAGCGTGAAAACCTTGTCGCCAACCTTGTAGCCCCAACATTGGTGACACATGCCTTCCCAGTATTTTCGGTTCTCCTCTTTCTCCATATCGAGCCTCTCGATTTCTGTATATCCCATTTCTGACTTATCCCTCCTCTTTCGCCTTACGTTGGCTCTTCAGGCTTCCGATACGGCTACGGAAGCGAGAGAAAAAACAGACTTAAGGATATGGGCAACCTAGTAGCTTGCTAAAATATTGCGCCAAGTCTCCGAATGTCTGTATGCGGTTCCTTTCGAAAAACTGCGCTATGCCGTTATTCCAAGCTGTAACCCTAACAGTCTCATAGACTACGCTCAAGAGTTCAATTAGCCTAGGTAATGTCGTTATAGTTGCTTTATCTACGTCTAGGTGCTTGCTTGCAATATAGCGGCCACAGTCGGAATAGTCACATGCAACTTTAGCCTGAGGGAAGTAAACTAAGGGTTCGTTAGCTGTAAGCTCTGAATCTCCGAAGAACTTTATCGTCGTTTCCTTCAAGATGTCACCCCCTTATCGTCGGTTATCGAATAGAGACATTCCGCTTTCTGTCTCCATTTCTCCAAGTCGAAAAGCCAAGAGATCAGAAGTCTCTCAGGTTTTCCGATGGCTTTTTCAAAATGCATCATGCTTTCACGTCCTCGATACTATTATAGTATCGCCAAGAGCATATAAGCGTTACTGTTATAGTAGCATACTAAAAACTCGACTTAAGGCCCAAAATACGGGTTAATCCGTTATCTTGCCGAAATAACCCTTATCCTGGAAGCCTAGAATAACGCTAAATATTCAGAAACCGATTAACCTGAAAACCTGCATTTCCCAATATTTACGCTTGAATTATTAATTAATTTCCGATATTTTACAGCCCCATATACAGTAATAATTAGGAAACGTTGCGAAAACAATTAATTAATTCAGTCGGAAACATTTAGCCCTGAATTTCCCCGCTGTTTCCAGAAGCGTTCTCCAAGCCTTCTATTCTATATTTTTCTATGTGAAGCGTATGCCCCAAAGAGGGCTACGCTAGGAAAAGACCAAAAATGCCTTTCGATTGGAAGAAGAAGATTGTAGAGCCCATATTGGAGGGGTTAGCACTGCTAATCTTCGCAGCAGTCGGCGCATACTTCGGTATCCTTTGGTTCTTTCAGACAAGTCTACGGTTCCCCACAGATCTCTGGGATGTGCTTAGGCTTGCTTGGACATGCGGCTTGCTCGCCTACGGATTCAAGTGGATTCAGGGCAAGATCAATCTGTGAGGTTGATGAGACATGAAGGATTCTACTAAGCTCGGGATCGCGGTCGTCGTGATCCTAGTGCTTGTCGGCCACATGATGGGGTACTACAACCTGTTCACCTTGACAGGGATTACGCAGCCTACTCCGACACCTACGCCTACTCCGACACCTACGCCTGCTGGGAAGACCTATCCGATTAACGCAATGTTTCAGTGCATGAACGGAACCGCCTTGGAAGGCGCGACCGTTGAAGTGTACGTGGAGAGCAAGAGCACGGCGGACTATTGGGAGCTGAAGGCTTCTGGCACAACGAGCGCGTCAGCTCCTCTCGGGAAATTCGATTCTGGCGCAATCCAGTTCGCTGAAGCCGACGAAATCATGTTCCACGTGGTCGCCGGAACATACGATGGCAAGAAGGTTCCGAGCCAATGGTACACGAAGACCGTGCCACCGAGATCGGAGGAACTCACATACATAGCGTTCAAGGACCCGATCAAAGTCTACATCACGCCGAGCGCAAGCTCGAAGCTTGACATAAAGCTGTTCGACAAGCAGTATACCGCGATAGGCGAATCAGACGCAGCCGCAACCAGCTTGTCCAAGTCGGCTGGAGCCGCGGACTTCAGCGGAGAAATCCGCCTCATCATCACAGCTGAAACCTACGTCGCATTCGGCTTGGACAGCGAGCAGCCGAAGACCGATCAAGGCCACAAGCTACGCCACTACCAAGGAATAGTCTACGTCGAGTTCAACCGCACAGACATCTCATGGAAGCAGGACGGCTGGACGCTCGTAAGCGGCACATCCTCAAGCGTTAAACGCTACGCAAAAGTCGTTGACATACTCACATGCGCAGACACGCAACCAGTCTCGCTCAGCGTGCCAGTCGCCTTCGACGCAACCCAACTAGCAGACAACACAGCATTCAAAGCCACGGTACACTGGATCGACTACCAACTCTTCACTGAAACCATCGGCTCCGTCACCGTCAGCACAGTCGGCGTCAACCCAGGCTACAATTTTGACATCTCGCAGAGCTTTTTCGCAAAGTGCGTCGCATAAAAAGGCTGAAAAGTTAAGTGACCCCTCTCTCCGAAAACTTCCCAAATGTCGGTTGGGAGTCGAGGCGAAGACCGACGGCTCCTGACTGACAGCTTTTTTATTCTATTGGCGTGATGGCGGAGCCAAATCTGTTTATACGTTCGCAACAATCACAGATCTTCGTTAGCTTTCGTTCTATTGTTATGCCTACTTCTTGCACGAATTTGAGGACATCATCCCATCTTCCTATTCTAAGCTGATAGACCGGTCTTCCTTGACTTGTGTTGCCAGCATAAGTACGAGACCGTATCAAAAAGAATTTGTCGAGCAAAGCCTTGGTCATTTTGAGCTTATCAATTGATGTGTTGCTGATGCTTAAATCAACAGGTTTCCCTCTTCTAACTAGTACACTGCCTTCCGAATCGAAAAATCCTCGAATGTACTCAGCGGCAAGTTCCTTCGTGGTTAACATGTCGCTGATTTGATTCAATGTCAAAGAATTATACCATATACTGAAACCTTTGTTTCCTTTGATGACTGTCCAGCGACCAGTCTTATGATAAGGATATTTGTGGTAGCGAATTGGAATGTCGTCTCGTAATATTCTTCTCAAGCTTTCCGCAAATCTAACTGTAAATTCCTTATCATTTGCTTGAAGTTGAACATAATATCTATATCGTTTACCGCTACGATCGTAACTTATCGTCGCTGAGCCATCGCCTTTCAGTACGCCTAGGACATAGGCAAGTTCAGGTGTCATTCCTGTGTATTCGAATTTGCCAGCTTTTGGACTCGGCTTTCCTTTCATACTTTCGGAGAGCCTTCGTCTCCACTCTGGCGTGATCTGCCGACCCATCCTCGATAAACTCATCCTGCGCCTCGACTCAAACGTATGCTCCCTTCCGTAGAATGGGTTCCGTTCCCCTTTAGTTGCCTCGCTACAATGTTGCTTGAACAACTGATATTTCTCCGGGTCCTTTGGCGCGGGCATCTCTATCGTCTTCTTGGTCCTTCGATGTTGAATCTTCTGTGTAGGAAGCGGATCTGCTTAGGTGTGATCTTCAGCTTTTCAGCTGTCTTGGGGTTCTCATCGAGGTAGCGGAGAGCTTTGCGTAGTGTTTCGCAGTCTTCGTCTGTTAGCGTTAACCTGTGTTTCATTCGGGATCAGTCCTAACGGTACAGTAAGCTTAACGGTACTATTAAATCTTGTAGAGCGGTGAAACTATTCGCTCTCGACGGAACATTTTTCCTTTCGACTAGGCTTGCGTCAACTCCATGTGTTCCTCTCAGTTAGCACGCTGATAATCGCCTACTATATTCTTTCGTTCTGGAGCGACCCTGTCGCTGGGAAGACGGTTCTCGCCTTCGGGATGATGAGCTACGGCAGTTGGATTGCGCTCGGCCAGATGGGTCAGTACTACAAGGTTCCTGACGGTGGCGGTTTCCCGATTGACTGGGATGAGGATTTGGATCGCCGCGGCTTGGCGGAATGCTTTTTGGCTGCGCTGGGAATCTTCTTGGTGAGCATGTTCTTCACAGGTGTTTTCGGTCAAGCGGTTCTGTACGTTCCTGAGGCGAAGGCGTTAGGCATCTTGGAGACGGGAGCCAGCTTGACGAATCAGATTTTGAATGAGGTGCTTTACCAAACTTTCATCGTAGCCGCCGCAGAGGAGTCGATGAAGCTCTCAGCAATGGTGGGTTTGACGCTTCAGTTCCGTCACAGCGCAAATCAGTTTCTACGATCTCGTAGCCGAGAAGTCGCAGCGGTGCTCGTCATAGGCATATGGGCTTTCCTCCACGCGATGATCGCCTACCAAAACATCTACATGACCTTAGCAGCATTCCTAGCTGGAATCGTTCTGTTCTACCTCCTACTGCGGACAAAATCTTTGCTCGCCGTAATCGTCGCACATAGTTCCTACAATGCTGTAGTAAGAGTAATTACGTTGCTCACCTCTGAGTCCCCTCTTTTTTACAACACTATTGTCCGCATCGTTTCGCTTCTTGCTTGACTGAAGGCTGAGTATTTTTTCTATGAGCCAAGTTGAATCCTAAGATCTGCAAGACTTTAGGTATCGTTCTCATAGTTGCTTTCGCAGTTAACTTGGCCTCTGGCTTAGTTGGCGGTCCGTCGGTTGGGGTTGCGGTTGCTTTCGAGTCTTCCTACGAGGATCTTCCTGATGATCAGCTTCCCTCTGATCTCGTTACGCCGACAGGGTCCAGACCGTCGGATTGGCATCTGACTGGTTGGTGGAAACTTGTTAACTCGTATGAGTGGAAGGATTGGCTTACAGATGACGAGAAGAATCGTTTGAACGAACTAGAGGAGAAGTATCCAAGCTCAGCCGAGTATTTCGAGACAGGTGGAGTATGGCCGCTCAGTGAATTGTCGGTGGTGATTACGAAACCCCCTGGAGTAGACGAAGCTGCACGCTTATGGTCCTTGGCTTTCGGAAGGTTCTACTCATTTCTCGGCACACAGTACAAGCCTCTTGCCTACAGCGATAAGCCTCCTGCTTCAAATCAACTTCCCTACTGGACTGACGTGAAGTTCGATGCTAACGGTAATCCCCCTGGATTCGGCGCATCAACAGATTACTCCATTAAAGTTCACTCTAGTATAGCGCATAACAAGTTTGTTTGGGATGATGTGCCTGGGTCCTATTTAGGTTACGCTTGGTATATTGAAGGAGGTTCATATTTAGCGCCTGATGGCAATGAATGGCCCCTGCCAATTTGGGCTTATCCAGATCACAGTGCATTTGTCTTTCCTGAGGACGTTCATCCTCTTTGGGGTTGGATTGATAATCGCATTGAACCTTGGTGGATGGGTATGAAATGCGATAATCGCGAAGCGATTGAGTGGACATTCTGGTGCGCTATGACTTTTACAGCGCGCCCCGTTTACTCCTTTTTGGTTTCGGCGCCTACTGGTAAAGGTGCTTTACCTATGATCGGTTGGAGCCTCACGTTTCCCAAAGGTGTGCCGATGAGCTATTATCAGGAGAGTTGGGCGACAGCCTTCGGAACAGCTTACAACTATCTTCCTGAGAAAGTTGCGGCTTCCGCGCAACCTATCGTGGGCGACAGAGGCTATTTCTGCGATAAATGTCCTTTCGCAGCACATGACCCCGCAGTTCTGGACCAGCATCGCCATGACTTTCACGGCATTCCATTCGCCACTCCAAATCCTTGGCAAAGCATAGCGCAAGCACAGCAGATGCACCAGCAAGGCAACTACTATATTTACACGAAGAACCCGACGACGAGTAAATGGGAGCCTGTTCCAATGCCTAAACATGATTTGCTGAATCCTCTTGACACTTTGGCGTTTAGAATACCTCGAGAATACGTGTTAATCCCAGTTCCAGCGGCTGAAGGCACATGGCTGATAAACATAGATAACTGGTGGCTGATCGCTTTGATCGTGGGCATCCTGCTTTTCGCGTACGGAATGATTAGCAACAGGCGAGAGCGAAGAAGTTGAAAGTTAGCCCCATCCTCATCATTGGCCTAGCGCTTTTAGCCTTCGCTGTCTTAATGCCCTACGCCCTCTCGTTTGAAGCTTTTCCGTTTGAAACCGCCCCTCGCACATACACGAAAACATTCCTAGTTAAAGCAGAAGTCTTCGAGAGACCTACGCAAACATTTTACGAAGTGTCAGCTCATGTCAAAATCAACTGGGCCTACCATCCAGAGATCATCGCTGAGGGAGACACGCCTCTAACTGTGACTCTTCAAAAGGACACGAACCTCTTCATCATACACATGGTCGCAACCTACAAAGGCGTTACCCATGGAGGGTCAGTCATAGTTCAAGACGGACAAACATACACCTTCGTATTTCTAGGAGACGGTGGCGCTACCGCGGTGACGGTGGTTACGGAAACCGGAACACCAACTTCGAGTATGACAACTTACGCCACGACATATGTGAGCACAATGACGACGGCTGGAACCGCGACGGTCGCTACGATAACTGGAACAGTGACCAGTAGAATCACCACGCCATTTCTTGGACAAGACACCAAGAACTTGACGCTTCTCTGGTTAGCCGACAACATGACATTCATCCAGATAGGGACCGCTCTCGTGGGAGCAGCCTTAACCTACAAGGGCTTCAAGCAGTCATCCTTCTGAGGAGTCTGGTTTGAACGCCTTAGATTTAATCGTGTTTTTGAATCTCGTCTGTTTAGGGTTAACGTTCTACCTGATTCGGAAGCCAGATCTCACATTTGTTAGGAAGCTCTTCTTCTTCGATGCAAGCCGCTTCCTCATGCACATATTCATCGTGTTTCCTATAGTCCATCCTGCTTGCAAGCGGGTTCAGCCCTTAATCTGGAATCCTGAAAATCTCAATCTTCCTCCTCCGGGTGTGGCGACTGTCCAACAGTGGTTGATATGGTGGCTCGGCTATCCGCTTGTGGAGTTCACTCAAATAGACGGAGTATTGCTGGCTGACATATATACGGTCTTTATTAAGCCAGGTCAAGCCGCACCGTACCTGCTCGTCGTGGCCGGGTTGCTTCTTGTTTTAACATTGGACTATCTGTGGGCTTACAAGGGTTCAGAGCAAGCGCAGACGCTTCGCAAACTCATTTACGGCATCTGGCTGCTGCTGTTTTCACTCTGGACTTTGATTGCGCTCACCGTAACCGCGGAGATTCCAGGAGCCATGGACTACCGTAACAAGTGGCTTTTTATGCAGTATTGGGGTTTCGAGCCTTGGGTTGTCGCCACTGTTCTCTACGGACTGTTCTTCAGCGTGTGGCTGCCCACAATAGTTGCAGGCTACTTCATCACCAAGTCTCGTTGAGACCTCATCGCAAAGCTCGCTATTTTTATTGTTGATAAGCTTTGGCTAAAGAAGAGTGGAAGTTGAATAGAAAGCATTTGGCTTTGATTGTTGGGTTGTCAATGTGTCTATGCGCAGTTCTGCTTCCCGTCGGCGTCGTTCCAAGCCTCGATGTCACAACCGTTGTTTCCAATCCTACTTTTGCAGTTTCCAAAGCTGAGTTGTACATTAAAGCCGGGGGCGGAAGCGACAATGTCGTTTGGACTGTGAACAGTGGGGGAACTGGAACTTTCCAAGTTTCCGCGACAGATTCCATTCCCAGCGGTGTAATCATAACTTGGGGTGTTCCAGAGATCGGGCGAGGATTTACTGCTTATGATACCATGTACGTGGCTGCTGAGAGTTCTGTGTCCACAACCTCCTTTAGCGTGAGGATGAAGTTGGTTCAGGGTTCGTACTCATGGATAAGCGATGTGGCATGCAAAATATATGTTACAGGGAGCACCAATCCACCGAACATTGGGCAGGATTGGATTGCACCGCCGAGACCCGCTCCGACCAGCCAAGTTATATGGGGCCAATACACGGTGAAGTTTTACATTCAAGTGAACAGCAGAGGCTCCGTCTCAGACCTGAAGTTGGTTTCTACACGCTTGGATATTTACGGAGCCAAATCGGACAACACCATCGACTTGAACAACAAGGTGATGTCAGCAGACTTAACATCTCAGCATAGCGGCTTAACTACAGGGCAGATCACCTTGGCGCAAAGGTATGAGTACAGCACTCTATGGGATACCACGAAAGTGCCTAACGGACTCTATTATCTGAGGGTAACGCATACGTGGAATAGCCCACTGGTGGGCAACAACGGAGTAATGACCTTAGACATTGCCGCCACTTCACAAGGCAACGTAGCGCTTGTAAATCCGTTCTCAACCGTTGCACGAGGAATACTCTTCCTCTTCGGCGCAATCCTCTCCGGCTCCGCCTTGCTGATGAAAAAACTATTTTGATCTTTTTCTAGGTAGCAGAAGTGCTAAAGTAACCGCGAACGCTCCCAAAGCCATAGTTGCGTCCCCAACTGTAAGCGTCGGCAGATGCGAAGGTGTTTCAGTTGGAGGTTGCGTAGTCGTTCGCTGGGTTGAGATTGTAACCCAGTCGTACTGAGCGTTCTTCTGTGTTGATGGAGCTGTCTTCATCCAATTTGTGTAGCCTATTACTAAGCTCATCTTCTCGGTTGCTGAAGGAATGGCGGTCAAGGAACTTGCATCCTTTATGTAGCCCTCGGTAGGCGGTCTTGTAGGGTATGCCTGCTCGAAAATCATGCTTGTTTCCTTAATCGTCAAGATTCTGTTGCCGTCAACGTAATATTCAATGCTGTCTTCACGCCAAACAGCCTTGTAGACGTGGAATCCGCTGTTCGTCTTGAAGGGAAGCGTCACATAGGCTTGATTAATATCCCAATTGACTGTGCTGCATGTGTAGACGTAAACCTCATTATCCGCGCAGGACGGGTACCATGCGAAACCGAACTCATGCTCATGCCAAGTAGGAGGATAGCTTCCCGATGTGAACACATATGCGTAGAACTCGTACTGGACGACTGCGAGTAGCTCTAAAGGCTGAAGCGCATGGTCAACCTTCACCGCAGCCTCAAACATAGGTTCCTCCAACCTCACTTTGCTCGTCCAAATATTCCAGTTGTAACGACTGCTCCTGACAGTTAGGATGCCGCTGTCGAAGTTGCTTGCGGTAGGGTCTGGAGCCCCTTCCCACTTGTCATGGTAATCCCATACGCCTGTCGCGTTGAAGAAGTTAAAGTCGTCGCGAACCATGTCAACCGGAACCGCTGCGGAAAGAGGCTGGTCTATCGGCAAACGCAATTGAGCCCCAAAAATGGCTACGACCATTAAGATGAACCCGATCACCGCAAGAGTTGTCCGCATTGTGAACTACCCCTTTTGTTCTTCGATGTATTTCTTTATCGTTTTGTCGGATACGTGTCCGTGGGTTGACACAAAATAAGATCTTGTCCAAAGAGTAGGCAAGCGACTTCTTAGCTCCTTGAACTCCTCTCTAATCGCACGATCTACAAAAAAAATGCGATGGAAAAGATCGGCGCCTCGCATTCGTAGGAATAGAGTTAGCCCTCCGAACCAAAACAGGCTTGTAGCTGACAAGTTCTTAAGCCTCCTCCACGCAAAAGCATACTGAAAGCTGGAAAGGAGGTGAACATTTTTCAGTTGAGAGGAAAGAGCATGAAAGTGAATTGGACTAACCTGTTCTTCTTCGTCTTCACGATAACATGCTTAAGCTTAACCATGCTTCCCGTTCAGCAAGTATCTGCACCTGTTTTGACGGTAGATTGGAGTAGAAGTAAGATAAGCCAAGACTTTAACACCGTATTCGCCTTGTTGGTCGGAGATTTTGACTCTGGCAAAGCAGGCGAAGAAGTGCTTTCAGGCACATCCCTCAGCTTAATCTCAGGTGAAGCAAACATATGGACAAAGGAATGTAGCGGTTCTTCAGCATATGGATTGGCGAATTATCAAGGCCACCCTGTCGGTGTCAGAGAAAACGGACAAGTCTTTATGCTAACGAAAAGCGGTTCAACGTGGATTGAACAGATATTATGGGCGAATCCCGGTCATCCAGCGGGCATATGGAAACAACTCTACGACATAGCTGTAGGCGATCTTGATCCAGATCATACAGGGGATGAAATTCTAGTTGTCGGCTATAGTGGTGTCAACACCGATCCAGAACACAATGTCGGAGGCGGTCATGCAGTTCTACTCAGCGAAACAGGTGGTTCATGGACTGCAACAGTAATTTATCAGCATCAAGACAGATTGTTAACAGGTACTATTAGAAGTGGAAAAGCCTACGTAGGAGGGCAATGCGACTCATACATTCGCAGGCAAGCTCTTATAGAAATTTGGAAGTCTGCCGGAGCATGGGTTTCAGCGGAAATAGCATACGCTGACGTAGGCATTATGAAGCTAAGATCTACAAACCTCGGGCTAATCGCTATTCTGCAGACAGCTCCCGCCGAGATGACTCTTACAAAGCTTCTTCCTACGCAAACGTTCTACACATCCACTAATATTCACACCTTCGAAGTGGGAGATGTTGATCCTGATAGTACAGGAGATGAAATCGTCCTAGGAAAGGATAGTTCTGTCAAAGTTTTATATCCTTCATCGTTAGCCGTAAAGGACCTTGCAAACATGGAGAATCAAGCATACAGTGTTTCTATAGGACATTTCGACGGATGCCATTCTGGAAGAGAAATAGCTGTCGGATTAGCAGGAGGAGCAATCTATAAAGTCATGAGTGGACACTTAAACACGGAAACTGGAAGCGGAGTTACCGCGTTCAGTAGCGAAGGCATTCTAACATTCCAAGATTTAGCCCCAATAGCTGAAGAGACTTTGCCTTCAACTGGAAAGCCACTGTTAGACTTCAATCACGGATTTTTCTACTTCAAGATAACAGGTTTGCCTAACGGTCAGACGGTTACAGTCTACATAACCTTCCCCGCATCGATCCCTACAAACGCTCAATATTGGAAGTACAGTTCAGCAACAGGATGGTATCAAGTAAACTTCGGATCAAACGATGGCGACAGTCAGATTACGCTGACATTGACCGATGGCGGGTACGGAGACGACGATGCTGTAGCTGATGGAGTCATAACTGACGCTGGAGGAGTAGGAGTAGGGGAGACAACGACGACTCCGACCACAACATCCACACCCACTCCAACGCCGACACCTACACCCACCCCCACAGCAACCCTAACGCCTACACCACCGCCGACGACACAAACTACTGTACAGACAGGAATGACAATGACAACAACTATTACGACAACGACGACTACTGTGCTAATGACAACAGTTTATGAAACTTACCAACCTAGCGACCCAGTCTATCCATTTCTAGCTCACGAATCGGGCACAGGGAAGGTCTACTACATTTATGACGGCAAGAAACATTGGGTTACAGAACCCGCCGCCTTCTTGAAATATGGCTTCCGTTGGAACCAAATCCTAATGAATTATGAAGGCTTAAATCAATACGAGACAAGCTACTCGCTTAACGGCTACACTCCTCTACCGTCATCCTACATGCCTGACGGATCATTGATAGGCGACGCATCAACTGGTAGGATATACTACGTACATCAAGGCTTCAAGCATTGGATCACAGACACCTCAGCATTTCTAGGCTACGGTTTCAAATCTGGTTGGTCTGAAGTCCTATGGTTCGACTCATCGTATCTCAGCATATACTCTGAAGGCTATGTATTAGACGGGTCAGTGCCGTTGCCAACGTGATTGAAATGCGTAAAATTCTCTTGGTTCTCTTCTTTCTCTCCTTCCTGTCGGCTCTAACCTATGTGCCACCATACGCGCCAACCAACCTTGATCAATTTGTTACGCCTTCAACTTCTCAACCTGAGCATACGGCTTTCCCGTTTGTTCCTGAAGTTCAAGCTCAACCAACTCTCAAAAATTTCGGAGTAACGAAGGTAGCTCATGACTATGATCCATATACGCCAGTCGACCCAGTGAAGACGCTTTTAGGCGATGGCACAGTTATCTATACGACGACCTATGGACAGTATATCTTCGATAAGTCTAAACCATACATCTTCAGCTACATTGCCCGCGACAGCATTAAGTATGTAGACAAAAGCCAGTTCTGGCTTATCCTACCCACTCCAGCTAAAAACGCTACAGGTTTCATTGTCGGCTGGGATTACATTAACACCTTTGCTCTACTAGACGCGAAAATAGGTTCAAATGTTTGGTATCCAACTGCAAGCACGGATACGTATTGGCAGATTAAGTATGGCATGGTCTACAAAGGTGGAGCATTGGTCAAAGACACTGTTGTAGGTAATCTTACAGTTACTTGGCGGTTCTACCGTGAAGAACGCCCGAAGATTACAATTCTCTTCGAGAAAGACTCAACTGCATGGGGTAAAGCTGGGTTTTCAACGCACTGTGTGGTTTGGAGTATCCTACCGCTTAGTAAAACTTACTGCATGAAGTCTGACAAAACAATTGTGCAGGTTACTACTGGCACAAGTACGATTGAACTGGGAAACCTGTTCAAAGCTGAATTAGATTCTTCAGCCGACGTAAATGTATGGTCTTACCCTCGCTTAATATTTGATTGGGGAGACACAAAGGCGAGCGCGCTCGTCTACGGTGGTGTCGAAAAGACATTCGGAGGCAAAGGATTAACCGTTTGCTTTGGATTGAACGCCACTGCCATCGATCCGACTTTCGGGTTAACTTCAACGGGAGGCACAAGCTACCCTACGTCCTACGTTGGCGATCACAGTACGGGAACAGGATCTGCTTTAGCAGGTTATTTGCACGCTAAAAAATTCACAACAACCGCTCCTTCAACTTTAACGAAGATCGGCGTTTACTCAGTAGCATCTGGAAACGTGAAAGTAGGCTTATATTCTGATGCCAGTAATTATCCTGGTTCGATTCTTATTTCGCCAGTCGAACAGGCGGTAACAGCAAACCAATACAATGATGTGAGTGTAGGACCATATTATCTTGCGTCGGGAAGCTATTGGTTGGCAGCCGTTTGGGATGTTAACGGGGTTATGGCATATCTAGATGGGGGAGGAAGTAATGAATATTATGTGCCCCAAGCTTATGGTGATCCTTGGTCTAATCCATATACTGGAAGTGGTGACAGCAGCACAGATTCATGGAAGCTGTACGGTATCACAGTAGCAATTAAAGGCTATATTAAAGGTACGAAGGCAACTCTCTCTGTAACCGCAGCCTCTTTTGATAAGATTAGTTTCTATTCGCATTCAGCTACAGGAAATGGGCGTTTAGCGGTTTTCGACAATGCTTCGCCGAAAGCGTTGATTTGGGAATCTGGAAGCACCGCTTTATCCGCTAACGCTTGGGTCAACGTGACGATTACAGGCGTAACCAATAAGGCGGCTGGAACCTACTGGCTTTGCTGGCAATACAACGATGCGGCTTCAGCTCCAAGCTACACGGTTGGCTCTAGCGGAGACGGCTTCTATAAAGCTCAAGATTACGCAGCCTTTCCCTCAACTATTTCAGGCGAAACCTCGACAAGCGAGAAGTGGAGTATATTTATCACATACTCCACGAATGCGGCTCCAAGTAACGGTGCCGGATCAATAAGCGATATGGATGATACGAATAATCTTTATGCTCAGAAGAAATGGTACACAGGTTCAAGTGCGGCATCAGACGCAAATGGCTATGCGGATATTCACTACATGGAGTTTAGGTTGCTGCAAGGCGCCACGGTGAGAGCTAGATTCCAGTACCATGAAGACGACAACACCTTCAACATTCAGGAGGGTTCAGCCGCATGGGACTTGGATGTTTCCGGCAGCTCCGCGTCTAGGTCGGGAAACGATATCACGGTTACTTGGAAGTTTAAGCCTCAATGGGATGCTGTTGAAGAATCCGCTATTGAAATAGAACTGTATGTGGTTGATGCCGCAAGTGCTTCTGACACAGATACAGCTCAAACAAACTATGCTGATGTTGTGAAGACGCTTACAGTTTCAGGCTTCGCGTCTAATCCAGTCACATTCGTGAATCCGTCTTCCTCAATAACGTTCTCCGGCACAGTCTACTACGTTAACGATCCCGGAAGCTCTACGCCAAGCACTTCTTACCCGCCCGATGGAGAGTTTACCTCTGTTCACGTTCACAATGCCGCTCACATGAGCCAAGGAAGTGACACCACCGTAGTTAACGGAGCATTCAGCCTAGCAGTCACCTCGCCAGCCACGGTTGGAGCCTACACTTACCATCCCTACATCGACATGGCTGATGCCGACTACACGGATGCTGATGCAAGCGGAATCAGCGATGGATTCACAGTTGAGAGGGTTGAGTTTTGGCAGTGGGGAACGACTGACAGCGACAGACTTGTGAATAAAGGCGATAGCGGTAGGGTTTGGGTTAAAGCTCGCTACGACTCCGATGATGCCCCTTTCACTTCCGGAAACAGCCTTTCGATCAATGGGACCAGCGCCACCTATTCGGCGGCGGATGGCTACTGGTACGCTGACTTCACGGTAAGTACAGTTTCCAACAAGACCTTCGCTATCTCAGCGTTTACAGATTCAACCCGTGGGTTGACTGCAAGTGTGGAAACAGGATCGAAAGTGTATGTGCAGTGGACTGAGCTGACTGCTACGCTTTCCGACGTAGACGGGTCCAGCGGAACCTACCAGACGATCATCAACGTGACGCTTACTTGGGCTCATAACTCTACCGGTGTCAACACGCCAACCGTGTATGTTTGTGACGGGCCCACATGCATTGGAAAAGCTGTTGGCAACGCCACCGGATTCGCCAGCGTAACGACGAACGCAACAATCCACGGGTCGGGAACGCTCAGCATAAACGGGACCAAGGCTGGCATCAACGTGAACACTCCGCTTTCGCTCAGCTACTCAATCACGGTGAGCGATCTAGAGGTTCAGCCTCAAACCAGCTACACGAGCGGTCAACTTGGTAGCGTCACCGTCAACTTCAAGAACGAAGCTGTCTTGAACGCGGTCGACCTGAAGCTTGAGAATGTTTCGCTTCGCTGGCGAGTGCTGATCGGCGAAGTTCAGTTCTGGAGCTACACGCTTGCGATAGACGATTTAGCCGCTGCCTCATGGCGTAACCAGACGTACAGCATCACGATCACTGGGGTTCCGCAGACAGGCGTATACACGCTTCGCACAGAACTGGTCCAGCTTGGAAGCGAGTATGTGGTCGCAAGCACGGACAAGAGCGTGTACATCATGTTCCCGGGTGGCTCTCCAGTAGGCGGCGAACCTACCCCTGGCGGATTGAAGCTAAGCATTCTCGGAGGCGCATTCGAGACACCCACTGGGAAAACCACGATCATCGAGGTTCCCGTCAGCCTTCAAGGAGCCGATGTTCTCGAGCTTACAGATGTGAGCGTGAACGCGACTTGGGTTCAGCTGAACCAGACGCTTCCAATCCAGCTTAACGCTGGCGCATCTAAGTTGCGCTTCATGGTTACGCCTCCAAGCGAAGGCGTCTACACATGCCTGATAGCCGTGAAAGGCAAGTCCGGCGGCCAAACAGTTACGAGCGCAGGCTACTTCACGCTGGACACCTACGCAGCGCTCCCGACACCTTCAGGACCCGCAGCACAGTGGATTCTGCTCGGCCTAGCCGGATTGGTCGGTGGCGTATTTCTTGTAGGAACGAGAGCACGCAAAAAGACGGAGAAAAAATACTAAGGCGAAAGGTATTAATGAAGGCTGGGCTCTTCGCTAAATCTCTTTCGACGCTTTTGCTGTTGGTCCTAGCTTCAAGTTGCATTCGCATTGCCACGCCGAATATTCTTCCTGAAGCTCACGCGGAAGCGAGCGACCCGACTTTCGGCGTAACCTCAACCGGAACGACTAACTACCCCAATCAAAATAACGGGACAATTACGGAGGCCACATGGACCACAGGCAAAGTCGGATCAGCCCTAAACTTCGATGGTTCAAATGACTATGTGGATTGCGGTAATGACCCGAGCCTTATGCCAGCATCAGCGATAACAATAGAACTTTGGTTCAAATGGGCAAGTGTTGAATTTGGTTCCTTCGGGTTCTTAAGAAAGGGAGAGGATGAGTATACAATAGAACTTTATGGCAAACAGATCTATATTACTATGCAACCCGAAAGTTGGTTTGCATCCACATCGGAAATTACGGATACTAATTGGCATCATGTTGCGTTCACATACAACGGTACAACGGCAAAACTGTACATAGATTCTATATTAAATAACACTCAAAGCAAAACTTGGAATTTCGCTGGAACAGGAAATCTTCACATTGGAAGAAGAGGCATCTTTTATTTTCCAGGTGTAGAGGATGAAGTTCGCATCTACAACCGTATTCTATCTGGAGATGAGGTTTCCGCTAGCTACAATTCCGGTAATGGTCGAGGCTACGTCAATCCCACAGGCTTAGTTGGCTACTGGTCTTTCGACGAGAACGCGGGACCAAAGGCCTATGACACATCAAACATTGTATGGAAGATTAAAGGCGTAAAAGCCAATCTACCTGAGACCGCCGCGCTCTTCACGAAGATAAGCTTCTTCTCGCATACCAGCACAGGCAATGTTAGGCTTGCAGTCTACAACAGCACGAAGCATCTGATCTGGGAGTCCACGAGCACCACGCTATCGGCTAACACATGGGTGAACGCTACAATCGAAGGCGTGACGAGCAGACCAGCGGGAGACTACTATCTCTGCTGGCAATACGACAATGTGTTGCGCGCACCAAGCTACGTGGCTGGGTCCTCAGGCGACGGCTGGTGGAAGCCTCAGAACTACGGCTCATATCCATCATCCATTTCAGGAGAAACCTCGACAAGCGAGAAGTGGAGCATATTCGTAACCTACACCACGCAACCCGTAGCCTTAAACCTGAGGACCAAAGACTGGTCCAACAATGTTTTGACCCAAGCAATCGTCTTCATGAACAACGGCACATGGCACAACAAGACCGTCACCGCATCCGGCTGGGGAAACTTCACAGGCATAACCGCGTCCAGCGTCACAGTCTACGCGAAATGGCAGAACAGCATAGTCAACGGCTCATTCACAGTTGCCACCACAACGGACCGAACGGTCGACGTGAAATGCAAGGTCTGGACCTTGACGCTTACAGCGAAGGACCAGTCCGCAAACACGCTCTCGAACACGCAGCTCCACTGGACCTTCCCGAACGCCACACAGGTTGCGCTAACGAACAATCCAGCCAGCTTCAAGACCATGAACGGCTCAAGCTACTACCGAATCAAATGGCAGAGCATCTGGGTTACAGCGAACACAAGCTACACTGCGGTGGAAACTGAGAACGCCAAATCCGTCACATGCAACGTCTACAAGACAGTCGATTATCTTGTGGCTGTGGACGAATCCACATGCGTTCCACCAATTTACTCAGCTGAAAGCCGAACGCTCAAATTCACAACCACAGTGACCGGAAGCAAGACATGCAAAGTCTACACCGGGTCCTTAGGCGAACCTGAAATCATCACAGCCGCAAGCGTCGGAAGAGACTTCCAATACGACTCGACCAGCCACATAGTATCCTTCGAGATCACAGGCTCAAGCTACGTCCTCGTTGAAGTTGTTTGGGGAATAGTCGGAGAGGTCCCGGTTACGCCGACAGGGGAGCTTAAGCTTACGATTCAGCCGACCGCTCTGGATGCCGTTGCGGGAACGACTGTGACAGTCGCGTTGCCATTCAGCTTCGACGGGTCCTCAGCCATAGACATCGTCGAGGTCCAGACAAACACCTCATGGGTTCAAGTGAACGAAACTCTTCCGAAACACATCGGTTCGAAGGCAGCGACCATCCGCTTCACAGTTACGCCTCCAAGCGAAGGTGTCTACACATGCCGAATAACCTTGAAAGCGAAAACAGCCACACAGACAGCTACAGCCGTAAGCTACCTGACGGTAAACGCTACGAAAGCACCATCCGCATTACCAACCACACCGATCATCTTGCTAGGCATCGCAGCCACCGCAGTCGCAGTATTCGTACTCACGACGAGACAAAGAACAACCGCAAAAAAAGAATACTAGCCAATCTTAGCAATCTTATCCAAGGCTTCTGCAAGTTCTCTTCGCATATCGACCTCAAATTGCTTCAAGCTTCTGACCTCGTCTCTCAACGTCTCAATCTCCTTCTGCTGCTCCGGCGAAGCGGTTGGCTTCTGGCTCAAGATGTTAAGGCAATTTTCCGCAATCAGATATTGATCGCGCATATAGGTGCTGTCTTCGTAGAACTTGTCGTATTTCAGCGGG
>Ga0315314_1001622_pt1 | contig 19919 bp, 12 predicted proteins | sample TDP9_MG_FD_203631 | JGI IMG/M metagenome (GOLD analysis project Ga0315314, IMG submission 203631) | Freshwater sediment microbial communities from Lake Towuti, South Sulawesi, Indonesia - TDP9 | ecosystem: Environmental > Aquatic > Freshwater > Lake > Sediment | place: Indonesia: South Sulawesi... | reverse complement strand
TCATAGATCAACTCATTGAGACTGCAGCCGGCGGACAAGTTGATCTCGACTCTCTTGAACATGGCTTGACGAGCTTGCTGAGGATGTTCTGCTATTGGACGAAGTTTCACATGGCTCGCGAGGATGAAGCGATTCGAATTCTGAACGCTGGCCGCTCTGTCCTTGGCTGGGATACTCTGCGTCCAATTGAGCACTTGTTCGGCCGAATCCTTGCAGTGGACCACATCGAAGCAACGTCAGGACTTCCGGCGGACCGCCGTACAGCACTGCACCTCTTTCATCCCGTCTGGTTCGTGCGTGCTGCCGCAACCCTGCTGGGAAGACGAGCGGCCCTCGAACTGATGCGGAGAAATCTGGAGCACCCCTCGTCCTACATACGACTGAACACACTGCAAGCTGGCGAAGAGACGTGTCTCAGTGAGATTGAGAAAGCCGGGATCCGAGTCAAACCTGTTGAAGAGCTTCCGCTCACGTATGAAGTCTTGTCTGCCAATCGGCCAATTGTGCACACAGAGCCTTACAGCCGCGGAAGAATAGTGGTTCAAGATAAGGGCAGTATCCTCGCGAGTCTAGTGGCCGCGCCTGAGCCGGGAGATCGCGTTGTTGATCTCTGCGCGGCTCCCGGAACCAAGACAACGCACATTGCCCAACTCATGAGAAACGATGGCACCATCTACTCAGTGGACAGATCGGCTGTCAGAATGTCCTTTTGGAGGCACGAGGTATCGCGACTAGGAGTCAAGATTGCCCAACCGCTACTAGCCGACGCCACAAAGCCACTCCCACTAGACATGGAAGCTGACATCGTGGTCTTGGACCCTCCGTGCAGCAATACTGGAACGTTCTGGAGGTCTCCTGCCGCGAAGTGGAGTGCCAGCCCTACACGAGTACGTCAGCTCGCCGAAACCCAGCTGGCCATGCTAGAGAATGCAGCGCATCTTCTAGGCGTAGGCGGCGCGTTGGTGTATAGCACCTGTACCATTCTCGTCGAAGAGAATGAGCAGACGGTGATCCGCTTCCTACGGCGAAATCCCGATTTCAGATCCGTGGACTCAACACCGAGAATCGGACTGCCAGGATTCTGTGGACTGGACAAGAGTCAACGACTGTATCCTCACACCCACAACTGCAACGGCCACTTCCTGTCGAAGATGAGAAAAATCGAGTGACCTACTTTCCCTCGCTCTTGCTTCTTGCCGCTTCACTTGCACAGATGGCCTCAAAGAGCATCTTTGCTCCGAGTGCTGAGGTAATTCCGCTGTCGTAGTGAGGCGAGAGTTCCACAAGATCTACCCCCACCATTCTTTCATCACACAGTCCCGTCAAGATACTAAAGCACATGTCGGGCCACATTCCGTCTGGCTCAGGATTCCCGACTCCGGGAGCGAACCCTGGATCCATCACATCCATGTCTATTGTAACGTAGATCTTGCCAAAATCAGATACTGCCCGACGAATGAGACGCACATCCTCCTTGACATCGTGGCGCCTTAGATCACGCATCGAGAAGTGCCTCAGGTGGTTCTTCTGGATGAAGGTTAGCTCTTCTTTGCAGAGCGCTCGCAACCCAACGTGCACGACTTGATCGGGGTCGAAGGTTTCGATAATCCTTCTCAGGAAGGTTGCATGCATGAGTTTTTCGCCCATGTACTCGTCACGCATGTCCGCGTGAGCATCGAAACACACGATGCCGACATCTCTTGGAAAGGAACGGATTGTTGCGAAGGAGATCGTGTGCTCGCCACCTAGGACTACCGGAATCTTCGACACTGCGAGCACCTCGTTCTCGACGGCGGACACTCGACGCATCGTCTCATTGACCGCATCAACAACATGCAGATCGCCGATGTCACAGATCGGAACGTCTTCGAGATCGCACCTGGAGCGGAAGCTGTAGGTTTCTATGTTCAATGAAGCCTCTCGTAATGCTGACGGACCGAACCTCGACCCACCGCGGTAGGTGCTGGTCTTGTCAAATGGCACACCGAAGACAATGAATCTCGCATCATTGAACGGTTTTCCAAACCCAGAGAAGACTTGAGAGGGAGAAACATGAAGCCTAACTTGATCTGGAATCAATAATTCCAGCCCGCTCTCAGCCACCGCCACCCAATGATCGCAGCCCTGCTATTTGCTTATCCTTGAGAACGTGCATCCAGGTGTCTGTGGTCAAAGCCCAGAGACCTCATAAGTATCGCAAATTGCCGTTCGAGAAGCAGCCCGCGATAACCCCTTGGATCAGGCTTTCGTCAGGCTCAGCCTCTATCTTGGTAGATGACCTTGCCCTGCAGGGCGGCTCGCTGACAAGTGGAACTGCGATCGCTAGATTGCATGGTGTCTCCGCGCTCTAAGCAAGTAGGGGCGAGAAAGTGTGATAATTATGATACTTAGAATCCAGAAAATCGCATATACAAGCAAATACTACGAGTGCAGCGAAGTGACTTGAGAGTCTGCGAGAAAAGGTTCGTCACTTCTACACTCTTGGAGCTCCTAGTCATGATGGGATCCGCAGGAGTCTACGTTTCTTTGCGGGAAACGAACGAGCTTTTCAGAGCAGTGCTACCTCTGGCTGTGCTCTTCGCTGCGCTTGGAGTGGTCCGCAAGAACTCTAATGAACTGTTTTCGGAGAAGGGTCACCTATAGCATCAAAACGGCATTTACGATTTTGAACGTTGAATCTTCCCACTGGTCCTACAATGCGAGCGTTCTAGGTGTCTTACTCTCTTCGAAATTCATGTCTGGGAACACACAATGGCAAAGGCGTGTCTCTGACCAAGACCTCAACTGCACTTGGTCGGCTGCCGATTCGCTCTCGGTACTTTCCTTCCGAACTCCGAATGAATCTCTCGTGGACTCTCATTCTCTGATACTCACTGGCAATTCGTTCGATAGATCGAGCGGGGATTAGTATGATGTATTTCATAATATCGGGCATAGGCTTAAATGTATGATAGATTTGACACAAAGCCCATTGCCCAAAAACGCGTGATGAATATGACGCTAGTAGAAAGATTGAACAAAGTCCAAGTACCCCTGACAAATGCGGCCGTATCGGTTCTACTCATCAGGCTGTTCTTGGCCTTTGAGTGGCTCAACTCTGGAACGGGAAAGATACAGAATATTCTCAGCAATCCTGACGCCTACTTTGGCGGTTTGTCGCAGGTCTTCGCAGCCGTGTGGACCAAGACAAACCCGTATCCTTTCATGGTAGATTTCTTGACGAACACAGCAGCCCCGAATGCCTCCACAGTCGTCACCGCGATAGCAGTCACCGAAGTCATCGTGGGGATCAGTCTACTGTTTGGGATCCTAACGCGCGCCGGCGCGTTCGGAGGTATCGTCATGAACGTTATTTTCTACCTCGCAGCTGGTCACACATCGCCCTCGACAGCAGGCATCAACTTGATCATGGTAGGCGCACAGCTTGCTATGATCGCGGCACCGGGCGGAAGGGTCCTAGGACTGGACGCAATTCTACACAGGAAATTCGCCAGGGTACCACTCTGGTAGACCGCTGAACTATTTTTTCTTTGACTCACTCGCCCTACGTTGGAGTGTGAAACTCGGTCAATCCTGTCCGCAAGTGGCCTATGCGCGCTGTAATACGGTGTCCAGACTCCCTTTTCTACCAAGTACGATCCTTGATTTTGAGAGAGACATGAAATCACAAGCGATAAAACGATATACATGACCCCGCGGTATGCGTTCGGTCGTGAGTTGGAGGCATTGGCTGGAAAGAGCAAGCTCGAGCGCACTCGAGCAACTGGCCTACTCGTCGCCGGGGCAGTCTTCATAACTCTAGGTGTTTATGGACTCGCATTCTCAGCCCTCTATGACATGGGACTCATTCCCCTGATAGTCTTGAGCTTGGCCTTTATCGCGACAGGGCTTGGAGTCTTCTTTGGGCGGAGGTTTGCGTTGTGGCTTACTCTGTTGCTCTTTCCTTTCGGAATGGTCGAGGTGCTTGCCACGCTCGCCTACTCGGTCAGAGTGGCAGGTTGGTACAGCAACAATGTCGTCGCCGTATTCAATGCGTCCCTTATCCTCTACGCGGCCGGCCTCGCCATCTCATTGCTACTAGTCATTGACAAACGCAAGGAACTGAAATAACCCGGATTCAAAGGCGAAACCGAAGGCCCAAGACGGTCTTCAAGAAGTCGAAGATGTCTCTTCTTGTCAGTTTTGACTTTCCAAGCTGACGCTCGTAGAAAGTGATCGGCACCTCGCTTATTGGCAACTTGTGCCGCGTACATCGGTGCAGCATCTCGACTTGGAATGCGTACGCTTTTGTTCCTGCATCTTTGTATCCAATCTTGACGAGGGCCTCTCTGGTGAAGGCTCGATAGCCGCTCGTTGCGTCTTTGACACGCAACCCCAGGACGATTCGAGTAAGGAAATTCGCACCCCAGCTGACGATCCTTCTTGTCTTGGACCAGCCGACAACTCGGCCTCCTTCCACGTAACGTGATCCAAGGCCGATCCCCCCCGAAGATAAGGCGGCATGTACAATCGAAGGCAGATAGACAGGGTCGTGCGATAGGTCGGCATCCATTTCCACGATGACTGCTGTCCGTGGGTCAGCGAGCGCTTCCGAGAAAGCTGTCTTGTATGCGTCGCCGATTCCAAGCTTGGTTTCCCGGTGAATCACTTGCACATTCGCGTATTCCTTTGAGAGCAAGTCTGCGGCTTCACCCGTGCCATCCGGACTCGAGTCGTCGACAATGAGCACCCATCCATCAATCGCGCTGTTCCGCAAAACGTCAAGCAGCGAAGGGATCAGTTTGACGATGTTCTGGCGCTCGTTGTAGGTCGGGATAGCCACGCAAACTCTCTGCATGAATCCTGTCCTCATCAAGCGTAGGTTGACTTCGCATCGTCACCGTGGTTCGGTACAATGTGCACGCACGCGTCCCGTAGAAAGCTTTTGAGTATGGCCAAGATGCTCTCCTCACAGCTGTAATACAGAAGACACGTCATCTCTTAACGTAGCACATTGGACATGTCGTGAAGGTGCGCCTTCCCCTTGATGCGACCTTAACCAGCTGGAATCCGCACTTGCTGCACTTGTCGTCGAGGAGGGTCAGTAGTCCGAGCTGTGGAAGCGGAAGCGTGAAGCTACATCCTCTTTCCCACTTTCCTTTGCATCCGATGAATCTCTTTCCACTCTTTCGACTCTTCACGACCTGCAGGCCTAGACCGCATTTGGGGCAAGGAACGGAAAGATTCGATTCGGAAGCGCGTACCTGCCCGATCATGCGGCTGAGTTGCTCGCCGACCTCATGCTCGTGAGCCTTCAATTCGTCCATGATTGGTTTCAGGTGCTCAATTGCTGCGTTGACGACCCGTTCCTTCTCTTCTTTCCCGAGCTCAATCCTCGCCATCATCTCTTCGAGATCTCTTGTAAATCCGATGTCGAGAACCTTCGGGCAGAACTTCTCGAGAACCTCAACCACCTGAATTCCGAGCGGAGTGACCTCGACCCTGTCTCCTCGGATGTATGCCCTTCGATCCAGCGTCTCGATTATTTCAGCCCGTGTCGCTTTAGTGCCTATCTCGTGCTTCTCCATTTCTCGAAGCAAACTGCTTGGGTTGTATCTCGGCGGCGGTTGAGAGAACTTCTCAACGGCTCTTACAGAGAGAAACCTGACGGGCATTCCCTTTTCTAGCGGGGGGAAGTTCACCTCTTCGAATTTCGCGTAGGGCCTATAGAAATCAATCCAGCCCGCCGCCATGATGTGAGACCCCCCTAGATAGAATGTGAGATCATCCACTTTGACCGCGGCCTTCACGACCTCTCGGGTTGCAGGCGGGGCGAAGGTTGCCATGAACCTCTTGACGATCAGGTCGTACAGTTTGGATTCTTTGGGCTCGAGGGACCGCTTCGTGAGGGTACCAGTCGGGTAGACCGCGGGATGAGCCGGATCGGTCTTACTGCCCTCATTCGGGTCAAGGCGTTGTAGCTTCAGCAGATCCACTGCAGAACGCTCGTACTTCGGGTCTTTGCTTAGACCCTGAAGAACACGTCTGTACCCAATCGATTCAGGCAGCTTCTGGCTCGAAGTTCTCGGATAGGAAACAAGGGCGTCAAGGTAGAGACGTTCAGCAATTCCCAAGCTTTGGCGAGGAGTCATTCCAAAATGCCTGTACGCCTCCGCTTGAAGCGACGACAGGTCGAACGGAAACGGAGACGCCACGGAGACGGTCTTGCATCCGATCTTTTCGACCGATCCAACCTTGCCATCTGAGAACGATGCGACCTCCTCGGCATCTGCCTTGACATTGAACTTCTTAACCTCGAATTCCGCATGCAGCTTCTCTCCATTGGTCTCCACAAGAGCTTGGATCTCCCAATGTGGGACGGGAATGAATGTCTCGATTTCCAGCTCGCGCTCCACTGCAAATCGCAGAGTGGGCCCTTGGACGCGCCCCGTGCTTAGGGTTGCGTATTTCTTGCTTGACTTCCTTGCCGACTCCGTCAGCGCGCGGGAGAGATTGATACCGTACAGCCAGTCAATTTCGTGACGGCAAAGACCAGCGTTGACGAGTGGGAAATCGAGCTGCGGAAGCACATGCGCGTACGCGTCGCGTAGCTCTTCGTGAGTGAGCGTACTGAACTTCATTCGCTTTGCTTTGGCGTCGGCCCCTGCGCAGGCGTACCTCAGGATCATGTAGCCGATCAACGAGCCTTCAATATCAAAATCGCAAGCGTTAACGAAAGAATCGGCCTCTTTCGCGATCTCCGTGATAGCGTTCAGCCATCTTTCGTGTCTTTCACGCCCGCGCTCGACATCGTGTATTGGTTTCCAGTCATACTCCCAGACAGGGTAATGTCCGCGGGGAGAGCCGCTGATCTGATCCACCTTGTAAAGGTGACCGAGCGCAGAGCACACGACGATACTGCCTGACGCATGCTGAGCCTCAAACATCGGAACCCCATTGACACTGAATTTCCTAGGCGCTCCTTTCAGTTGCAGCGCCTCCGCGATATGTAACGCGGCATCGGGTTTCTCAGCAACAATGAGCGCGGTAGTCAGGATGCCCCCTCCTTCAAGAGAAAGTGGATGACTTCCCGCACCTTCTGCCCTATGTCAGGTATCTGCAGCAACCGTTCGAAGAATTGTCTACGCTCTAATTGACCACCGTACGCCGCTTTCCATTTCGCAAAAGCCGACTCCAACTGCTCGCGGGCTCTATGGTGACGTTTGCAAAATCGCGAACCGCGGACTGTTGGAGTATTGCAGATCAGGCAGATGACTTGGGTCGTCAGTGACTGTCACCGTGTACTTTCGTTGAGTCGCGTTGTCGTCTCCTATAGGGTTCCACGCGCTCTCACCGCGGGTTATTCTTACAAAGCTTGCGTTAGGATTCGCTCTATCTCGTCTCTAGTCATTCGGATGGGGTCTCCTTTCGTGCTGCTGGCTCTTTCTATGTCTTCAATCAGTTCCGAGAGGTGCGTAGATGATATCCCGTGTGATCCTAGTGATGGAATTCTCAGCGACTTGCACAACTCCTTGACCCAAGCTACGCCATCGTTGGCTTTGGAGCCCTCTCGCCCGGCCAATGCCCGCGCGATTTCCACGTAACGTCGCAGTGCCTCGCTTTTCCGCTGTCGCTTCTCCAACGCGCTGGTGTTGACTTCCATCACGTAAAGTGGGAGCCACGGCAGGCGACACCGTGGTGGGCGGAGAACCTGCCGGCAATTAGCCCGGCGATGCAAGGTATCGATGGCTTTGGTGAGGCGTCTCCCTTTGCCGATCACTTACAGACAATCCTCTGGATCGCCACGGTTAGCGAGCAACGCAGCCACCGCCTTGCCAGCATCGACCGCGCTAATCCGCCGATTCCAATGACAAGATCACACCCCGCCTTCTTAGCGTGTTCGCAGCATCGCGGACAGTATCCGTCGTCGACTCACCAGCCACACAAAAAGTGAAGCTGTCAATTTGCTGCGTGTGGAGTTCATTGAATAGCGAAGCTGCGCGTCGAGGCGTCCTCTCGGTCATAACGAGGGCGCGATGACCCATTTCGGCCGCGATTGGCCCGATTTGGCGCAGTGTACCTGGCCCGAAGAGTAGGCGCGCCGTCATGGCGAGCTCGAATTGCGTTGGCCTATCCCCACTGTTTGTCAGTGGGAAAGATGTTTGTGTTCTTGCCTTTCCCCGGACCCGACATAGATGCCTCCTTTGGAGGCAACTGACCTCGTCTCTGGACTATCCGTCCCGCTGAGCGTGTGATGGTGAATGATCCACCAATTCAGATTTGTGAGCGCAACCATTTGACATACCATTGCGAGAAGGGTGATGTCACGATTCGAGAAGCCACAATCGCCTCTTCGTAGCCAGAAAGCTATCGCTAGTTGAGGGCCAGCAAGAGCGAATTGTAGGACACATGGTAGATTGTTGAACCGATCAGATTGTCAGACCTCCACGCGATATACCCGAACAATAGCGGTGGAAGAACAGTGGCAATTGCGTTGGCAAAGAAGAATCCAGGCGAAAGCCCAACATCAAGAATCATAGTGGGATAGTACCACAACTGGTAGACTAAGGCTGTGAGTAGAATTCCTCCCCTGGCACCCACAAGCCCTTCCATCTTGGTCTGAAAGAGGCCTCTGAACAGTAGCTCCTCACATAACACTGCGTATACCCAGGAGAAGTAGAATAGCCAACTGTTGCTCGCCAGTTTCTCTATCAGTCTTGGGTCAGCCACCATTGATGGGATCAGGGTCACGAGAGACGCGGAGAACCCCAAAGCCATTGAGAATCTCCAGTTGGCAGCAGTCAGCCGAACTGATCTGAGCTCACTTCCAAGGGACCACAAAGCCAACATGACGGGCAAAAGCACGAAGAATGTGTAGTACAATAGCTGAAGGGCCTTGCCCGGCTGAGCGAAGGTCGCCCAGAAGGAGTCGGGGACAGCCGAGCGAAGCAACCAGTAGGCAATTGCCGACAAGACGACAAGCACGATCGAAGCAGCAATTTCCAAGAACCTAGGTTTCCTGGCCGGAAGCACCTTCGGAGCCAACCGTGCCCTTGAGAACGCGAAGACAACAACAAAGGCCAGCGCGAGCACCGGCATCAGGAAGAAGAAGGAAGTAACATCTACCATCATGCATCGCCCATATTTCCAACAAAGAATTGAGTTGCCACGTCTATTGCCATTCCCGATCCTCATGCAGTACGGGTTGTTCTCTCCTGGAGCATGATTGCCTCAGGTTGTCAGTTTTCCTCGAGTGTGATCTTGCATGCTCTTCCTGTCCCATAATCATTTCATCCATCTTTGCCGTCCTGCCAAAGACCTCCACTTTCGGAAGCGTGTCGTTAGGAGTATGATCAAGTTCAATACCACCCACTCCCCCCGACTATCCCTTCCGTTCTAGCATGGACAGGCCCCAAGGCACTCTTGGCTATCTCGACGACTCTCACCGTTCTTGTGTCCCGTGTTTTTGTCTCCTCCGTTCTTGCATCAACTGTCTCTTTCGTCACCGTCATCATCCTCACTGTTTTCGTTTTCCCCGTCCTAGTCACTGTTGTTGTAGTATCTGTTGTTGTCGTCACTGTCGTCCTACCCACCTGTCTTGTCGTTTCCTCCCCACATTATCCGGAACATGGTTTCCATCCTGCTACGTCGCTATTGCTAGGTAAGGAGGTCCAGGGGCAAATTGTAGAACACATGAAACATTGTTGAACCCAACAAACTATCAGACCTCCACGCGATATACCCGAGCAATAGCGACGGAAGGATCGTGAAAATCGAGCCAGCAAGGGCTAAAACCGGTGCAAGCCCTTGAAAAAGGACCCTAACCGGCAAGTGCCACAGCTCGAAAACCAGCGCCGCAAGGAATATTCCTCCCTTCGCACCAACGAGGCCTTCCATTCTAGTCTGAAAGAAACCTCTGAACATCAACTCCTCACTGAATTCGCCAAAGATTGTCACCATATAGAGCGGCCAGTTGGTGCTCGCCAGCATCCCTATGAACTCTGGAGCAGCTATGATTGTCGGAGTCAGAACAATGAGAGATGCAGAGACCCCCAAGGCCATTGACAGCCTCCAGTTGGCATTCGTCAACCGGACCGATCCAAGCCCACCCCCAAAGAAACGCAAAGCCAACATAACTGGCAAGATTGCGAAGAATGTGTAGTACAGCAAAACCTCAGCCTCACCCGGCTGGGAAAAGACCTGCCAGAAAGAGTTAGGGACAGCCGAGTAAACGAACCACACGCCAATTCCCGACAAGACGACGATTATCACGGAGGCAACGATTTCCAAGGGCCTTGGTTTCCTGACTGGAACGGCATGCGGAACTAGCCTTCTTCTGGGAAACATCCAGATAAGGAAGAAAGCCAATGCGACCAGCGGTATCTCGAAGAAGAAGGAAGTAATATCTACCATGATGCATCGCCCAGATTTCCATTCAAGAATCAAGATGTCGCGTACACTGCGATTCCTAATCAGCGCAGAACATGACTTGTCCCGTCACGGAATCTCGCTCCCTACTGTCATCAGTCTCCCCCGCCGCTCACTTCTCAGTCATCTCATGCACGGCTTGTCTCTTGCCAAGCGAACCCATTTGGGGAGGCGTGTCAAAAGTAGCGATCAGAGTCAATACCATCCGCCTCCTCCGGGTATTCCAACAGTCCTGACATGTACACGACCCAAGGGGTTATCAGTACTATACATTTCGATGGTCGTCACCTTCTTTCCTCCTCGCGTCACTGTTCTTGTCGTCACTGTCGTCCTACCCACCTGTCTTGTCGTTTCCGTTGATGCTTCCTCTGCACTTTCGTCTGGCATAAAGCCCCTGAGTTTGTGCACTAGTTTGGCTAAATCGATCAACTTCTTGCGGGCATTCTCCGCGGCTTTGACTGCTGCAATATCAGCAGGGGACGGGCCCTCCATCGCACCTAGGACAGCCATGCCGACTCCAAGCCCGGCGATGCCCAATCCCGCCACAGCTGTTCCAGTCAGGGCTACACCTCCGGTAGCCAATGCTATTCCTGTAGCAGCCACACCAACCCCCACTGGGGTCGCGGCCCCAAGCGATGCGACAATGACCACTGCGCCGAGAGCGATAAGCGCACAGCCCAATAGAACCTTGGCGCTGTCCCGGCCATCAGGGTCCACGAACGAATTAGGACTATTTAATGCGTATACGTAGCGGTTGATGCTTTGAGGGTTCACGAGCTTAGGCTCGACCGTGTCCGGAGTCACGAAACGCCCGACTTCGCTGTCATAGTACCTGTACCCGTAGTAGTACAGCCCGGTTGATTCGTCGAGTTGCTTGCCAGTGTACCGGAACATACTTGATCCGGAGGTGGCAGAAGGCACCCCATAAGGAAGGTATTCTCCCGTGAATATCTGCACATTGCCGCTCCTCGTCTCGACTCGTACGCTACCAAGAAGATCCAGATGACAATAGCTGTTCTCTCCTGCTTGAACCCGGCCGATCCTCAGAGCTCTGGCGAAAATGATGTCGGAGACTGTGCCGGAGCTTGCTTCGTTGACATAAGCTGGATCCCATGAACCAGCGAGATAAGCGAACACCCTGATGGTCTCCCCTTCAACGGTTTTGATCCGGCGCCCGTCGCCGTCATACCACGCTTGAAGGATCAGTTGTCCATCTGACGTGACTTGCTTCAGGCGATTCTCAAAATCGTATATGTAATTCCACGAGTTGCTTCCTGAAGTCTGCGTGAGCCTATTCCCGTTGCCGTCGTAGGTGTAACTGGTCGCTCCTGCGGAGAGTAGCTTGTTGCCGGTCCCGTATGTGTAGCTTGTTTCTGTGCCATTCACTGCTTGCGAGAGACGGTTGCCCACAATATCATATGTGTAGCTCAACGTCCCCCAAGGGCCGTTCGCGCTTGTCAGACGGTTCAGATCGTCGTAGCCGTATGTTTCCTGATTGGAGTTTACGTTCAGCAGGTTTCCATTCGCGTCGTACTCGTAGTTCAGATCCAACAGAGTCGCGGTGCTGTTTCTTGTTAGGATGCGCGTGGGTCGACCGCGATTATCATACAAGTACGTGGTCTGCACGCCGTTGCCGTAGGTGATCGATCCAATTCGATCATCCTTTTGGTACGTAAGTGTTGCAAGGTTTCCAACCTGAGTGATGCGCTTCATGGCATCGTATGTGTACTGAAGCTGATACGCGTCTGGGTATGTGAGCTGGATCAGGTTGCTGGCGGCATCGTACTGGTAGCGTAGCGTATACTCTTGGCCAGCAATTGTGCGCGTCTCCGAGAGAAGTCTATCTCGAGCGTCGTATGCGTAGGTTGTGGTCGAGGCGGAGTCGACCATCTGGATGCGGTTGCTGTCTTTATCGTACGTGAAGGCGACGGTCGAACCGTCTGGGTAGGAAATTTGGGTTAAACGCTTGATCGCGTCATAGCTGTAACCTATCACGGCCCCGTTCTGCGTTGTCCGCGATACTAGGTTGCCGACATTGTCGTAGGTTCGTGTTTCGTAAGTGGTGTCAGGATAGGTTGTGCGAGTTCGACGGTTCAGGTTGTCGTAAATGTACGATGTAATCTGATTTGCAGCGTCTCTGATTTGCAGCAGGTTGCCCACTCGGTCATAGGTGTAGGTTGTGGTGTATGCTTGGCCGTTCAGGTATTCGGTTACCGCCACAAGGCGACCCAGCCGGTCGTAGACGTAGTCGGTTGGATGGCCCTTCTCGTCATAGGCAGTCACCTTGAAGGTCACATCATCGTAGGTCCACTGTCTGTACGTTCCGTCAGGATGCGTCTCCTTTGTGACACGTCCAAGGAAATCAATGCTGTAGGATGTGACATTGCCGGTTGGGTCGGTGTAAGCGTTGATCTTATCGTTCCAATAGTAGGTGTATGTCGCAGTCGAGTAGACTGTGTCGTCGGCGTAGGTTTCCAGTTTCGTTTGTCTCGCGAGTCCGTCGAAGTAGTATTTCACGTAGTTGTTGTTCTCATCGTAGACTGTTGCGATATTGTTTGTGTCGTCGTAGGCAACTCGGCGTTGTGCTCGCACCCCGCCAATTAGCGGATAGATCGCGGTGGTGAGTCGTCCGATCGAGTCGTACTGGTAGTCCGTTGGATTGCCCGAGGGAGAGGTAACGGTGGTTCTGTCGCCAGTCGCGAAATCGTATGAAAACCCGGTCGCGATGGCAACTCCGTCAACCACGCTCCTCATCTCTGTCAGGTAGGCATATTGGTAGGTTGCTGAGTAGTCGTAGCTGGTTTGGTCTCCTTTCGCGTCTGTGCGGGTCAAAACGTTCCCGTATGAATCATGCGTGTAACGGGTCAGCAACCATGCCCCTGCGAGTAGATCCTTCTCCTGAAGACGATTGCCTACCGTATCATACTCGTAGTAGGATTCGATCCTGTTCGTGCCCGCGCCATTCTGATATTCGGCACGTCCCACGAGACGGTCGTGAATGTTGGAGTCGATTGTGTTCGCGTAGAACGCGTTCGAAAAATCAGTCACATTGTTTCCGTCGAAATCCACGAATCGATTCTGCGTGTTCGTGTTCAGGTACGAATAGAAGATCTCGCGGCAAGTGATCGCATCTATGGATAGTCGTTCGTACACTTTGTTTCCCCAGTTGTCGAATCGGAAATAGTTCGTGTAGCTTGATGATCCGCCGCCTGGAAAGACTGTCTGCTTCTTGATTGCCCCTTGGCTGTCATATTCATCCGTGGTCTTGGCGATGGTCACCGCTTGTGCGTTCTTGGTGCTGTGTGTGACCTTTGAGGGGTCCGAGAAATCGTACGCATCATACCCTTGCACAGCTGTTCCGTCAGAGGTGGTTAGGGTACTGCTGACCGTTCGATCCGCCGCCCCAGTTGTGTACGCGAAGCTTACCTGTCTTACGACGGTTCCGTCCTGGAGATACGTTGTTTCTTGGCTTACTCTGTAACTCTTGGTCTCCGTTCCGATCTGAGCCTCGGTGAAACCGTATGTTGTGTAAGCGTGTGTCGGATATGTTATCTTGGTGAGCAAGTACCCACTATACGAGGACGTGTACTCATAGGCAGTTGTGCGGCCTAATGGGTCTTGGGCGCTCACAAGGTTCCCGTTGGCGTTGTATCCGAATGTCCACACACGACCTCCGCTATTGACAGTGACCAGTCGCCCATTCCCATCATATGTGAAGTCAATAGTGCGGCCCACAGTATCGGTGACTTGGCTGATCCGGTTGGACGAATCATAGCTGAAGGTCATTTGGTTGTTGTGAGTTCGATCCGTCACGGAGACTAGGCGTTTGCCTGCATCAAACTGACATAATGTGCCGGACGGGGGGAAGAGCGTGAATGTGTTGTCCGCGTTTTTCGTGAGCTTGAAATGTTCCCCTTTGTGGTTTTCGTACACGTTGTTTGTCCAGACAATCTTGTATCCTTGCCCGTTCCATAGGTGCACGTAGTCGGTGCCCAGCCAGGGCCAGTTGAGTCCCCAGCCAAGACCGAGATTCGCGTATGGGTAGTTCTCATAATTGTATGGCGTTCCACTGAGGAATGTGTATGGCGTCCGAAAGACGCGGGTGAAGGCCAGCACGCCGGGTTCATCAGAGCCTCGCCCTGGCAGAGCGAAGTCGGTCTGAACGACGCTCAGTAGCCCGCTGTACGGGGACACGAACTCGTCGAGGTTGCGGAAATAGTGGCCGTAGGGAATAATCCCTTGTTGGTCCCAGGGATTGGAGGGCGTGGTGTACGGGGACCAAGCATTTTCAACTGGCAAAGAGCCCAGTTTGATTGAGTAAGGCGCCGCCGTGCCCTCGGTCCACAAGGCGACCAGAAAGCTGCCTGCGGCATTGGCAGTGGCCGTCAGATGCGCTGGCGAAGCGAATGCTGTGCCAAAGGGAGTCGACGCTTGACCCCACCCGGTGAAACTGGAATATCGCATATGGTGGATCACACCGGATCGCAAATAGAGAACATGCAAATCATTACCCGTGCCCAACGAAATGGTTGGGCTCTTGCTAGTGGCCGGCGCGATCTGTAAAGGCGTACTCCAAGCGGCTCCGCCATACGAAGCATAGTTGATTGCATCATTGTTGTCCACGTAGACAAGATGCACCGCGTATGAGGCGTCAGAGACAGCGGAACCGAATTCCTCAATGTACTTGGCGCTGCTAACCAAGGTGGAAACGGATCCCCACGCACTCGATTTGGAATATCTAATCGAACCTAGGTCATTGTATACACCCAACATCTCATTGCTGGCAGAGGGAGCAAGGATTGAGAGGTACCGATGGTACCAGGCGGCTCTGCCGGCTGCCTCATTGCCCGCTGCATATGATGATTCCGAGAGGACAGTCACAACGGAACCCCATCCGCTTCCGCCGGTGTCTATGCTCTTCTTCACTTGGAGCGTTCTCGACCCCCAATACGAATCGTCTCCGGTGTCGCAACGTGCCCCGCAAACCCTCATGTAGGTATAGGCCTTGGTGTAGACAACCGTGATCAATCCGTCCACTCCGACCACCAGGTTGACGTCGCGATACTCGGCCTGCGCTAGATATCCGGTTCCGACAACGAACGAGTCAACCGTCATGATCGCCCCCCAGCTTATGGTGCTGCCGGTAATCGTCCCCTTCCTAAAGTAGAGGTAGACAGTCACAGGACCGCTCGCGGAGCTTCCTGCGAGTGCGTAAACAATCCCGTCATTGAACCACACAGCGGTCCGCTGGTAGCTCCAAAGTGCGATCGGAGGATTGTTCCATGTTCGACCGTCGCTGGAATACTCATAGACGGTGTTCGATCCGTCATGGTAGAACGCCCAGTAGTGGGCACCATCGAAGAACGTTCTTCGCTGAAAGCTCAGCGCAGACCCGGTTAGATTCGACTGACCTACAATTGTTGGGTCTATGTAAGTGAGATTCGAAGGGAAAGTGATAACGGCAACTGGGCCACCGAGAAAAGGCAATTCTCCAATGCGCCCAAACCCGATTGTCGTTCCCGTTGGTGCATCACTCCAATCAACAACCGCCCAAACTCGCCAACTGTCCGGCGTCCCTTGCGGACCCAGTTCCAGTCTTGGCTCGCTCACCTGCCGTTGTTCAACACGGCTGGCATTGGAGAAGTCCAGGCCGGCTGGAGTGCCCTTGAACCTGGCAATTGTGCCAGGTGCCTGTGCGATCCATAGAACATTGAACCCTGAAGCATTCAAAGCAGGGTCCGGCTCAACTCTGACAGTGATCTTAGGACGCTCAATTCGATCGAACCTCACTGAAATTCGCATCGTTCCAAGCTGACCACCCCGGTCCCTTAGCGTCGCTGAGTATTCTATGCCGCTATCGGTGAGACTGCCCCGCTCGATGGTATAATTGCCAAACGCCATCGGCGTTCGCATGGAAGAATTCACATAAAAGACGCTGTGAGTAATGAGAGGCGTGCCATCTCGATAGGCAAAACTCATCGAGGGGAGTTTCTTGCTGAAACCATAATCCCCGAAGGAAGTGTGGAAAACAATGCGGTTGGACTCCTCCGTGTAGGAGGGATTCATGAGAGGGTACTCATCCAGCAACGTTGCGACTTCTGGCTGAGGCTCCAAAAAATAGGCCTGTCTTGTGATTGAGATGAGAGCCCATGGTTCCTTTCGTTTGAGGGCTGCGGCGCAACCGCCGCGCTGCCGGATAATTCTAGAAGAGCTGGCCAATAGACGGAGATCGAGATGGCGAGCATAAGAACAAACAGGGTTCTGATGGCATGCTTGGTCCTAGTTCTCACTATCCTAGGATAGCCTGCTTGCAGAGGCCAAACCCCCTAGTACCAACTGCAAGTATTGATGGATTCTCTGGGGTCACTATTTAACGCTACCCGTGGCATACGGCACGTACAGAAGTCGTGCAAATGGAAGTGCCGTGGCTTGCTCTTCACGACTCAATGCTTGGACAACGATCACGCGCTGAGAACATCAGTTCTCATGTGGCGCCCCAACCTAGCGTCGGTGATCTCGATTTCGCCAGTCAGTTCATGGATGTTGCCGCGATCTGTCGATTCTTGATGGTGCTTCGATTACTTGGTTCAGGCTGCCGCGCGACATTGCTAGGGTCTATGGTTTCTCGGACCTGATTCTTACGCTGTCAAATACAGAGGTGTATTTGATGCCCTTGCAAGGTTCGGCCATCATGTTCTCCACCGGGTCTCTCCAGATGCGATAGTGCGGAGTCTCTTTGTGTCGAGCTGGGGCTCCAGGTGTCCTGTAGACCTCAATCAGCGCAAAGCGCGTCGGGTCATCTGTTTGTTGCATGACATCAAAGCGGGCGATACCATGTTCTTTGATGCTCTTCGAAGCGTTCTCAAGCGTTGCTCTCCGAAAAGCCTCCACAGATTCGGATCTAACGTGCACGTGGACATGGGCGACAATGATTTTGGACACACGACCTTGTAGGCGCGCGGTGTTGCTTTCACTCTTTTGGCGGGTCGCCATGTTCAGCAAGAAGAGCAACGGGGACCGTTTGGTCCTCTTGCCGCCGAGCGTCACATGGATCCGACAGGCTAGTCGGATGAGACTTCTTGCAGTAGCATGCCCTCGATGCTGATTGGCGCAAGTTTCACGGCCAAGTTGCGGGCCTCGTCGACGCGGGAGTCCCTTTCCCCGAAGATCTCCATGATTTTCTGTCCCTTTGAGACCTTGTGTCCTTCCTTCCCGTGCAGGACTATACCTGCTCCTTTTTCGATCGGCGCACCTGCGGCGCGAGCGATCTGATTCATGGCAGCATTGGATACGTGTGTAATGTAGCCGTCGCATGGGGCAATGATCTCAGCTCTGGACTCGCCGACCGGAATTCCCCCGGAACGAATCTTCCCGTCCCCGCCTTGAGCCTCGATTATCTCGCTCATCTTCTCCAGCGCCTTGCCTGAAGCAAGGATGTCGTTCGCAACCTTCTGGCCTTCGCCACGCACAGCCTTGCCGCCGAGCTCAAGCAGCATGCCTGCAAGTGCCGTTGATTTCTCGACTAGGCTTGTGGGACCCTTGCCTTCAAGCGCTTCGAAGGCCTCGCGGGCTTCCAAAGCTGGTCCTATTGCGTATCCTACGGGTTGACCACCGTACGTGATTCCGCACCTTACCTTGATGCCGAGCTTCTCTCCCATGTTAATGAACTTGAATGACAGTCGCCTTCCCTCATCCGATGAGGGGATCTTTGCTTCGTGACCGACCGGCAGATCCAGGACCATGAAGTCGGCTCCTACTGAAAGTTTCTTTGCCATTATGCTCGCGATCATCTGCGGCTCGGGATCGATTCGCAAGGGATGCTCAACGCCAATGAAGACGTCATCTGCTGGCGCAAGGTGCAGGCTTCCTCCCCACACAATTGCCCCTCCCGTCTTGAGGACCAGTTTCTTCAACTCGCCTGCGGAGAACTCCACGGGAGCAAGTACGCTCATGGTATCCGCCGTACCTGAAGGACTTGTGATTGCGCGACTGCTCGTTTTGGGAATGAGCAGACCAGCTGATGCCACGATGGGAACGACGAGAAGGCTAACCTTGTTACCGGGGACGCCTCCAACCGAGTGCTTGTCATACACGGGTTTTTCAAAGTCAATCTTCTCGCCAGTGTCCGCCATCGCTCTCGTAAGCCACACCTGCTCGTCGTCGCTTAGTCCGTGATACTGCTGAGCCATCAGAAAACCGGCCATCTCCACCTCGGTGAGCATGCCCTTGACTGCGTCTTCGATTATCGAGTAGATCTCGTCCCTTGACAGTCTCTGTCCTAGTATCTTATTGTGGATGAATGAGGCTGAGCTTGGGGCAGGTAGAAGAGAAACCTCTAAGCTATCACCTTCTTTGATGCCGAGTTCGGGAGCCAGATCGTTCGTAATTCCGATCTCACCCGCCCGCACAAGTGTCGTAGTAGTCTCGACGGTTGCCGTCACGCTCTTGACATCACGTTTGAGTTCGACACGGTCATGTGCACGAATATCGACACGGTCGCAGTCCGTTCGGTTAAGCAACACTGCTCGGCGGCCGGTTAAGATGTCGATCGTGCGACACGTGAGCTGGATCATCAGCGCATCAGAAGGATTACTCGATCAGTCGTTTCATAAACCTAGTTGCCACGGAAGGGAACTACCGCGTCCGCCTGACGCCGCGCTGGCCGTACCCTACCAGCCCCGCGACTGCCACCATTGCTGCGGCCGCCGCATTCTGAGATATCGCAAGCTTCGTCAGAGCATCCAAGGTCATCAGAGGTTGCACGGAGTAGAGCAGGCCCTGAAGGGCGTCAGCAAGTTGCGGGACAGCCTTGCTTAGGAAGGACATCTGCCTCCAGAATCCGCTTGCCCCCACAATGTACGGTCCAAATAGGGCGGCACTAAAGAAGAAAAGCGCGATTCCCGCAGCCCTGACTATGCGAATCGTTTCTAGATGAGACATCTCTCTGATCGCCGCCATCGGCACGGTCGTTGACATATGCATCCAAGCTGCAATAGCCACTATCAACACTCCCACGAACGTGAGACCGAGCAAGGGAATGGAGATCTGATACCCTGCTAGCTGTACAGGATACGATTTGGGCTCAAGGCCGTGAGAGATGAGGTAGTTCAATAACAGGGCATCCATCGCGGCTACGATTGCGACAAAGACCAGCAGGGATAGCCAGATCCGAGTCGTCATAGTCCTAGACATGTTGCATTCTCTCCAATCTCGGCTTCTTGTGGCGTGTTCCATCTCGCTTCTTCGAGGTTGAGATGTCCGCAGTTAGCGGACATGCTTCGCTAAAAAGCGTTTCTCGCTGTTAGCCAATTGCACGGAGCTGACAGGAGTCTGTTGATTCTGTTCGTGTGAAACCTTTATGCTCCATCAGACTAATACAACGTTAGCGTTCGGGTGCGCATCGTATGTCGAGGCAGATCATCGGGCGAGGGACCTGGCTCGACTTGGTCGCACAAAGGGTCATTGAGAGAGAGGATCAGCTCGGCAGAAAGCCCACGGTGATCCGAACCGAG
>Ga0315314_1001621_pt1 | contig 19921 bp, 15 predicted proteins | sample TDP9_MG_FD_203631 | JGI IMG/M metagenome (GOLD analysis project Ga0315314, IMG submission 203631) | Freshwater sediment microbial communities from Lake Towuti, South Sulawesi, Indonesia - TDP9 | ecosystem: Environmental > Aquatic > Freshwater > Lake > Sediment | place: Indonesia: South Sulawesi... | reverse complement strand
TGGCAGAAGCCGTCAAACGCGGAGAAGATTCTCGTCGAGCTCTCGATAAAAAATCGGTCGCTATACGATTTCGAAAAGATGCTCGAGGAAACCTCCTGAAAAAGGCTGTTGGCATCTTCAAAAATCTGGTCGCCAACGCCCGCAACTATTCGGAGAACGAATTCTGACGGCGGAAGACAATGGAAACTTCTTAAGCATTCGCGGTTCGTGCTTCAACTAGCCTACCAGGAGTATAGAACATACAACGAATTTAAAGAGACGGTATTGTCATTTTTAGGCGGCTTATCGGGGGCTAATTCTAGCCGAAGAAACATGCAAAACAAGTGGAATGGAACAGCGGTTAGGCTCAAAATCTCCTCAGATTAGAGATTTGGGATGGCGGTTCCGGAGGGATTTAGACCAAGTCAGGTAAAGCGAAAAATTCAACCAAGATGCTAGAATGGCATTGCTAAATGAATGCTCTTCGAATAAACCTTCTTGGGCTATAATCGCATTAACTTGCGTTGTTGCAATTTGAAGATCGTCTCACAAAATATCTTCCGCCGTGACCTACCGTTTGATTATGTAGAAGATTCTAGTGCCCACCGCCATAGCTGACAGACTCAGATTTGTCAAAACAAACATGCTAGTCCCAACCATCATGGCCATCTGTATAAGGAGAGCCTCTCCAACGAGTATTAGCATGAGGCTTGCTGTCCATATTATGGCAAGTGACTTCCAGTGACGCATTGTTAGAGTCTTCTTGCTTTTCCCTTGCACCAATAACGCTAGAATCGTGAGGGATGAGAAGTAGATGGCTCCGATAAGGGAACTGGTCACTAGGCCCGCCACTAGAACGGCTAGTTCTGGATTGAAGCTAAACACTGAGTATGTTGCTGCTGACAGGTGAAGTATCCCCATTAAGGGATAGAGGAGTATTTTGAAGACGGCTTGGATCAACGGATTCCCGGCTATGACCGTCGCAATACTTGGGCTGAAAGAATAGTACCAAGCGTTGAATACAGCCATGAATTCTCTTCCAGCCAATGTCTGCATAACTTGATCTCTGAATTCTCGTAGGAACTGGACTTCAGGAGAAAGTTCAGACCCGTATGTCGCTGTTGCTATCAAACATGTTGGAGGCGGTTGCGAAGTACTGGGCGGCGCCACAATAACACCAATTGTTTTTTCAGAGGGAGCGTACTCGTCATCTCCCATGAATTCAACCTTGATGCTGTACACGCCTGCCTCTGGAGCTGTGAATGTATAACTGAACCATCCGTTGGCATCAGTTTTAACTTCAACCTTTTTGTCGTTCCAGCCCGTTGTTATCAGGAGTTCTTTGCCACCCAGCGGTGTTTGGTAGCCACCCAGCATCAGTTTGCCCTCCACATTGAAAGCGGATAGCGGAGTAACCCTTTGTGGTGCAGATATCTCAATGTAAGTGTGCTGGCGTAGAGTAACGGTCGGAGTCTCCTGTACGACTCTAAATGTAACAGTAAGCGTGTGCTCGACAGACGACGATTTGCCGCGAATTACAAAGGACATTACAGAGCCTTCAACTAACTGTTGACTGCCTACTACGAATACGTCAATGAAACCGAATGCGCTTGTAGTTGGCGTCCACGAAGCCGGGCTAAAGGTAACAGTTACACCAGCAGGCGCTTGCTCGGCGCTGAAGAGAACGTTTTCTTCGAATCCGTAAATAGCCAATAAACCCAGTTGCCCGTGCGCGGCTCCACCATCTCTGCCCACGAGAAGCTCTTGCGTTGCTACCCATGCATCACCTTGACGCTGCCAAGTGGTGAAGTTCATCAGGAAGTCTGCTTGCGCTGCTTCGCCTTTCACAAAAGCCCAAGATCTACTGTATTCAATTGAGGTAGGCAGCCAGAGAATCGACAGGAAGGATCCCAGAATAATGAGAAGTAGAATAGATCGAGCCAATTTGAGTTTGCTCAGCATTTCTGGAGCTACCTGCGTGTTATGAAGTTCTGCCCGCGTTAAGTATTTCAAGCTTATTTCTGGTCTGTTTTCTCACGTAACTCTATACAGAGTGAAGGTAAACATCATTGAAATAGAACATTGCGGTGAATCCTGAGAGAACAAGATAGTCTCCAACAAATGTCGCTAGCATGTTGGCTTGCGGTTCGATATTTTGCCAACCAATTCCATCTACGTATAATCTCACCCAAGCATGATACTGGTTCTGTTCGTTCTTTCCTGCGACGACAAATACTTTGTCAGCTGAATACCCAGCCGACCTATATAGCGTGACCAACAAAACCGAATAATCAAAACAAACACCTTGTCCATGTTGAAGAGTCTCCCTTGGAAGTTGATACACTATCCCAAGTTCAAGTGCAGTGTAATTGTACTTAATGTTATTTGCAACCCAATCTCTGATCGCAACCCACTTGGGGATGAGAGGGTAGCTTTGCAAAATAATGTTCAGAGTACTTTTGATAACAGGATCGTTAGGTGTGATGAAAAGATTGGCCGGTGGAGACTTTGCATTTATGGTCAAGGTGATTTCGTCTTCTGAATTTGATGATGAGGCTTTAATCAGAACTGTATTTGAAGTATCATATTCAAACGCAAATTGTATGCTGTCGGTTTCGTGACTTTGAGAAGGAAGAGAAATATCAAAAGAACGAAATGGCCTTGCATTTAGCGTAACCATCACATTGACATTGTTAGCGTACGCTGTTCCACCATTGCTGACGGTGTAAACTATTGTGCTCTTGTAACAAGGCAAATCATTTGAATCTCTGGTCCAATGTCCTTCTGCTTCATGAGCCTCTACGCTCAGCTTCACATATGGCTGAGGGAGTTGCAGTGTTTCGGTAACATGGGGCGTTTGTACATATGTATATGAAGACGGTCTATGAACGATTATCGTAGCTAGTATGATCACTATGATTAACATAACGACTATCACCGCTACTTTTGCTGTTCTCTGGGTGGGCTTTCGTTCGTAGTAATACATTATTGGTGCTGGTTGCCAAGGGTGTTGGCGAACTTTTGTCAAGTAGAATCCGCAGTAAGGGCAGAACCGAGCCCGCAGACCGGCAAAACGCCTACATCTACCGCAGAATGGCAACACATCCCTCCTTTCTATTTCAAGTCTATTGAAAGCAACCTGACTGCGATCTTTCTTGGATATTAGGATTGGTATATCTATTTCAGCAGAACTTGGAAACAACGTGCCGCATTCTAAGGGACAGGCGGCTCACGTAAAGCGGAACCTCCGTTTAGATATTACTCCGTGGTAGGGGCAATACCATTCGTTTGACGGAAGCAAAATTAGTGGATATCGGCAGTACGGGCAGACGTAACCTCGGTATGGCGGGTAAACCGCGTAAGCTGGCGGCGGATAATAAATTGGTAATGGATAAACAACAACCATTTTTATAGTCCTCCACTACGATATTCTATTTTTCAAACTAAAAGTTGTTTCGATTAGGGTTTTGTCAAGTCTTTACGAATTTTGACAACAGTAGATGTCCCCCATGCAGAGCATAGGGGTTTTCTTCACCCATACCCGAAAGTAAGGAAGAGGTTTAAACGCCCAAGGTCCGGGACGAATTTGCACCGGGGCTACTTCTTTACGGCGGGTTTCTCTTCAGGCGGAAGACAGGATTTCAGTTCCTTCTTCAGGTAGTATTTGATCTCTCTATCGTCGAGCCATGCGATCAGTTCCGGCAGATGTCCAGCGTAGAAACACCTTAACACTCCATGGTACTGCATGCTGCCTATGATCCAGTGGTCAACATGTTCCCTAAGATTCCTATAATCTCTGTTGGAAAAGTCACATCTGGTATCCAAGGTTCTATGCTCACGAAAGTCTTGATGTCCATTTCATGAGCTTCCTTCAAGGCTTCAGTTCAATTTATCAAGTTCCATGCAGCCTTAACAAGATTAAGGGTTCTCTTGTCATTGCAGGCAACGCGACTGATTCTGCTAACTTTGGTTATTGTGTATGCCTCTTCTTGTTGCCCAAGGGCATATGCCTCCAATGGAATTGGAAGTCTTTCGGACTCGCAAGCGGAAGTTGTATTCTTTGACCAAAAGTCCGTAACTATTAGCCTTGAATTTAGAGCGAATCTACAATCAAACAAACGAATCGACCTTCCGACTATACTCTACTTCTTTGAAGGAGATCTAGGATTTTATGGCGTGGACGACCGTGACCCTGATTGGAAACTTCTTACAACTAACAACGCAACATCGTGGATCTGGTCCTTACATAAGCAGCACGTGCATTTGTGGACTGCAACTCCACCATTATGGGCAGGGTTATGGTATCCATGTGAAACATTTACCTTGAGGCTATGGATTGCCACCAACAGTCCCGCTTTCAATTTGACGGCAAGGTTCTCTGGCTATGGATATGAACTCGGCCGCAGGATCCTACCTGTGACAGATACTGAGGAGATACCGATGGAAGTGCGTTCAGAGTTTTCAAAGTCCTATGTCCCGAATCGGTATTCTGTAGAACTGGTCGTGCGGCATACTCCTGACTACGAGCTATTCATCCTCTTCTTTGCGGTGTTCATTCTCTGGATTTGGGCTATACTAATTGAGTTGGTCCGGAAGCGAAGCAAGCTTAAGAGCTCGGATTTCATTCAAGTCTGTCTTGGAGTGCTTTTCTTTGTCCCAGTTTTTCTACTAACTTTCAGAACGACTATCGCGCCAAATTATTTAACATGGGTTGATTTTTCACTTGGGGTTCTTGCGATCGTCTGGGGAATCATATTGTTCTGGCGTATCAAGAGCTATAATCGTATTTAAGCCTGCCAAGACAGTAAAACCCTAATGATTTCACTAGGTTACATCTCTGAGCGTAGGATAATAAATATCGAGCTTTCTGGCTAGCTGTATGTTCCTTTTATCATTGGGCTCTTCTTGAGTTCCATGAATTGCAACTTGGCGCTTCGGGTCTTGGCGACATCTCGATCTAGCAAAAATCACCAAGAACGTAATGATGGTATCAAAACCTTTAGAAGGTTAAACGTCCACTTTCGGCCGAATATATGCTTGAGTAATCGAAGGAATGGTTGTTGATGCGGACGAGCATGATCTCTCAATATGCGTTCAAAAAACACACTTTCTTTGAATCCTTTTCGATATCGCGATATTTCTCTCGCCGTCAGCGTTCCCATCTTGAGGATGGATCTTTCGAAATAACTATCAAGAATCTCATTCACATTGTTAATTAATCCTTTTTCTTGGCAGATTTTATGTAGGGTTGTTTTAGGATATGGATAAAAGATTGAAAGATTCATGATGGTTGGTTGAGCTAGAGCGTTTAGGTTGATTGTTTCCTCGAACATATTGGCAGTTTCAAAGGGGAGACCGATCATGTTAAAGGATAATGTTTTTAAGCCGAGCTCTTTGGCGGTCCTGAAGATCTCTACGATCTCTGCATTTGTTTCTGACCTCAGGAGAATTCGCTTCCTAAGCCATTCATTTCCACATTCTATCCCAATGGAAATTTGATGACACCCTGCTCTCTTCAACATTAATAGAATGTCTCTGTTCAAGTCTTGCGCTCGCGCATTACATTGAAAAGGCAACTCAAACTCTCTAGGATAGGCCCTACAGAATTCGGTCAACCATTTTAAATCATACGTGAAGACATCGTCTTGAAAGAATAGGCTTTTAATATTGTACTTTGACGTTATGGTTTTTATTTCATCTAACACATTTTGCACATTTCGAAGTCTATGATATTTGTACCTCGTCTTGTAGACCTCTCTAATTGTATGATTACAACAATAAGTGCACTCGTACGGGCAACCTCTCGAAGCCAACATATCCGCTTCATAATTTCTCAACCTTAGTAGCTCAGTATGATTGAATACTTCCCTATCTGGAAATGGCAATTCGTCAAGTTCAGTGATGAGTGGTCTGACTTCATTAACGATCCACTTCCCGTCGTTCTTGAACCATAGATTCTTTATGTTCAGAAGCTCCTTCCTATCCTCCATGGCGTCCATAAGCTCAAGTAATGGATATTCGCCTTCCCCAACACATACGATGTCAATGTCTTTGCATGACAAAACCTCGGAAGGGCATAAGGTTGCATGAACCCCTCCACATACCGTCGGAGTTCCAAGACACTCTTTTATCCATTTGGCGCATAGAATCACGTATGGGAACTGGTTTGTTGTAGTCGAAAAGGCTACCAAATCTGGTTTCTCAATTTTTACTCTTCCAATGAAACTTTCTCTTGCGGGTCTTTCCATCATCCAAATGACAGAAGCTTGGTGCCCTTGACTTTTTACAAAACTAGAAAGGTAGGCGATCCCAAAAGGTAAGGCTCGCCAATGAAGACCTTTTCCGATGTCAGGGTAGATAAAGAGGATTTTCATCACACAATCACCTATGATGTCGTAATGCCCTCGCATATCGTCATTCTGACTACTGACAGATACGCAACTGTGTAGTAGAGGAGTATAGGAATAGGGCCAACATTGAGTTTGATCATGGCTTCGAACATAGCCACGATTCCGGTTATGCCCAATATTGATTCAGCGAACGCTGTCTTGTCGAAGCTTATTTTGTAAACTTTGTCTCTCCATGTATCGGAGGATTTCTCAATCCTATATTTTGGGGTTCTAAGAAACCCCCCGCTCTTACCGAGTATTCCTCTCAAAGCAGCTAGAGTATTGCTCAGACTCAGTCCGAAACCTATTAGCCCAAGATTTGTAAGAGCCTGTAAGTTGTCCCTGACTTTAAGACCCTGTATTCTAAGAGTCTTCGCGTAGATGATCCACATCAAGATGGCACGAAAGAAATTTGCTATGTTTAACACAATCCAATATGGCTTGGCTATCAAGTAATCCCAAAATGTTCTATGTAGAAAGAATATGTAGCCAATCAAACCCACAGGAATGTCTAGGAACGGGACTATAACTGCGATTGCGAAGACGATGAGCATCAACGGGTGAACAGCGTAATTAGATAAGTGAATGAAAGCTTCCAACTTCTGACGCGTCGAAAGCTCTTTGTTTCCTAAAACACGTCCAAATAGTTTTCTAAATGCGCGCATTGATCCGCTTGCCCATCTATTCTGTTGTCTTTTCAGCGCTAGAAACGTTGGTGGAACTTCAGCAGGGCACTCTAGATCTCTCAAAAAAACGATCTTCCAGCCAATTAACTGCATTCGATAGCTAACATCAAGATCTTCAGCCAAAGTGTCGGAGTGCCAGCCACCCGCTTGTTCTAATGCTTCTCTACGAATTATGCCTGCTGAGCCATTGAAGTTTAGTAGATATCCCCCAACATATCGGCCGCTCTGCTCAAACCACATGTGACCGTCGTATCCTATTGCAATCGCCTTTGTGATAGAGTTGTAGTTGCGGTTGATGTGCCCCCATCTACACTGCACCACAGCGATTTTTGGATCTTCAAATTGCGGCATCACTCTCTCCAGAAACTCTTCACGAGGCACAAAATCAGCATCAAATATGCAGATGAAAGGATGCTTGGTAAAGCTTAACGCGTTTTGAAGGGCTCCTGCCTTAAATCCATCACGCTTACTACGATGAATCACTTGAATGTCGTATCCTAGCCCTCGATACTTTTCGACTGTTTCCTTCACTATTCCGACTGTATCGTCTAAGGAGTCGTCTAGCACGAGAATTTGAACGCAATCTTCTCTATAGCGATTCGTCATCTTGATACAGGCTTCAATAACGCGTTTAGCTACATATCGTTCATTAAAAATTGGTAGCTGTATAGTCACCCCGCATTTGCCATTGCAGTCCAATTGAGGACCGCAATAATGCGCGGCTTTGATCATCAGGTAACAAAAACTTATAGTGTAAGCAAAGAAGAGAATCGATAGTACTGTTGAAACGATCAGTAGGAGTAATTCTACGATAGGACTCAAGGCACTATCATCTTGCTATCTTCATCCATCTGGTGACTTTGCTCTTCCCTATCATTTAGAACGATTTCACTGGAAAGTAGATTAGGAATAGGTTTAGAACAGCAAACGCATAGGCGAGTTCAACATACTTATTCAGTTCGACTTGATGCCCGCGAATCTTAACTTTAGGTATCTGGTATAGCATTGTCGATATCGCGATGCAGACAGCCGCTACAGTGGGAAGAAAGTAGTAGATATACATGGCTCTATGGGCTATCGAAGCGGGGTACCAGGGCAGAAGGTAAGTAAACGCGAACCAAAGCAATGTGAATAGAGACAAACTTTCCCGCTTCTTAACGTAGAGGCACAGCATTGACGTCATTGCTGGAATTGTAAGTAACCAAATTAAAGGGTTCCCTATCCCCAGATAAGCGATTGGAAAAGTCAGCGTTCCATCCAATGTCTTTGGGACTACATAGTACGGTATCGCCATTGGATTGATTATCCAAGTCCATGGAAGACTCTCAATTGTCAGTGTCGGCCTCTCAGCGCCAGTTCTTGCACTGGGCGTTGACAGAAAAAGCTCACGCAAATGTTCCAGCGTGTTAAGATTCGTTCCAACCATATAGTCGAAAAAAGGCAAGAGCACAAGCAACGCGACCAAGAACGTAGTTAGATACCGAAACATAAAGTTCAATCGCGAGCTTTTGCGAGTTAGGACGAAATGAGCCAGAACCACCGGAATTCCAAGTAAACCCGTGACTTTTGACAAGCATGAAAGAGCCATTGACAAAGATGAGCATCCATAATTATTCCTGAAGTAGAAGTAGAATCCTAGAATCATGAAGAATACAAAAAATATGTCTAGCGTCGCTATGGATGATTGAACAAAGACCAAACTGTCTAATCCGAACAACGTCGCCGACAGCAAGGCAACGGAACTGTTTCCAACTTCCTTTATTGTCAAGTAAAGAACAATTACCGAGCTGACACCGAATACGATTGAAGGAAAGCGCCAGCCGAGACCGTTATTACCAAATACCAAGATGCTTATGGCCATAAGGATTTTAGCCAATGGAGGATGGTAGGTGGATATCCAGCTTCTGTTAATGATATTCAGGGCTTCGGGAACGTAGGCGACCTCGTCGAAGATATACGCATTTGGAATATTCGCTATTAGCAAATGCAATGAGGATAAAGAGGCGACGAAGATTGCCAAAAACGTGAAGTTATGGGATTTGCGGACCCAGTTCAAGCATTGGCTCAGGAGCTGGAATACCTTCATTTTTCGTACTTCACTCTATTGGATTGGTCTTGTAAAACCTTAAAACTTTACACATATCGATTACTAATTGGATTGAGCGGTAGCAATGAAGATTCGGCCGTTGACCGGCTTCATTATCATACTCCTTTTGGCCACCGCTATCAACGCGGCGAACGTGTTCAGCATAGCAAATATTCAACCCATTTCCCAAATAGTTCAATCACTTGCAACAACCGCGCCTGACTTCACCATTTCAGTTTCCCCTAGCTTCCAAACAATAAGTCAAGGACAATCTACAAGCTATCAAGTGACGGTAACCTCGATCAACGGTTTCACCAGTGATGTTTGGCTAAGCGTTTCGGGATTGCCAAGCGGTGCAATACACTCTTGGTCGACAAACCCGGTTTCGCCTCCATCAAACGGCCAAGTTCAATCCGTCCTATTCGTTGCAACATCCCTAACGGCCTCTACTGGAACTTTCTCACTAGCTGTATTTGGTTCAAGTGGGACGCTACTTCATACGCAGTATATCTCTTTAAGTATCAATGCTGCGACCACAGCTGCGCCTGACTTCACCATTTCAGCATCTCCTAATTCATTGACCATTCGCGCAGGTAACTCAGGAACATATCTGATAACCCTAACGTCAGTATACGGCTTCAATTCACCAGTATTGCTCGGTGTCTCTGGACTACCTCAAGGGGTAAGCTACGATCTCAATCCCTCTTCAGTCATTCCAACAGGCTCCTCTGTGCTAACCGTCGCTGTGCCACAAACAACCAGTACTACAACTATGAGTTACACATTGACTATAACTGGAACAGGCGGCGGGCGAACCCATTCGGGAACTGTAACTCTATATGTTATACCAACTTTCACGCCAGACTTCACAATTTCAGCATATCCATCATCCCAAATGATTACCCCTGGACAAACGGTCACTTACACCGTATCGTTGACATCGATTTATGGATTCAGTAGTTCTGTTTCATTGAGTGCCACAGGGTTGCCTGCTACCGCAACAAGCTATTTTGATCCGCAGTCACTTGTTCCCCCAGGAACTTCAAAATTGACCGTTACGCTTCCTACTTCCACAGCTACAACTTCAGCCACTATTACTTACACTATTGAGGTAACTGGAACAGGCGGCGGATTATCACACTCCACCACAACTATTCTAATCGTTTCAATTGGCGGAATGCAAGACTTTGGGATGACCGCATCTCCAAGCTCTTTGGTTGTCGCTGCTGGAGGGTCGGGTGCATGCACGATAACTGTAACCTCACTATATGGTTTCAACTCACCAGTCTCTTTCATTATATCAGGCTTGCCAAACGGCGCTGGCTACGCATTTAGTCCAGCAACGATCATTCCGACAGCTTCATCAACCCTAGTAGTTGCGATACCCATTACTACTGCAACGACCTCGGCTACGGTTAGCTATACATTGATTGTAACCGGCTTTGGCGGAGGAAAAACTCATTCCACATCTATAACGCTTTACGTTGTTCCTCAGGTAGCGCCAATAGCTAGTTGGACATTTATGGTCTATATGGGCGGCGACAATAACCTCGAGAACTTCCTGCAAGGAGACTTGAATCAGATGAAGGCGGTTGGGTCCACCTCCAAAGTAAATATGATTGTTTTGTTTGATAGATACAGTACCAACGATGCAGTGATTTATTACGTGGAAAAAGGCTCCCTTACCACAAAGGTCAATTGGGGTCCAACCAACATGGGCGACCCTGAAACGTTAAAGAGCTTCATAGTCTACAGCGCATCTAACTACCCCGCATATCATTATATTCTGATTCTAAGCAATCACGGTGGAGGTTTCCGCGGAGTTATTCAAGATGACCACTCAGCGCGGGACCTCCTAACAATGCCTGAATTGAGGGTGGCCTTGAGTAGCAGCGGCATACATTTCGACGTTGTCGGATTTGATGCTTGCCTAATGGCGATGGTTGAAGTCGCATACCAAATAAAGGGTTTCAGCGATTACATGGTGGGTTCTGAGGAGGTTAGCTATGGGTTCGCCGGCGCTAGTATCTGGCATTACGACCTCATCCTAACGGATTTGGTTAATGCTCCACAGATGTCCGGCCGTGAGTTGGCAAGTACGATTGTTAAAAGGTATGGCAAGGGATACCCGCTTTTTGACATAACGTTTTCCGCGATAGATTTGGCACGCGTGGATGATGTCGCTTCATCCGTGAGCAACTTCGCGCAGGTGCTGAAAAATGGCTTATCAACCTATAGGAGTCAGATACGGACCGCAAGAACCAATTGCGAGCACTACTATTACTCGTATTACATCGACTTGTACGATTTCGCAAGCCTGATTTGGCAGGATCCTAGCATTCCTGATACGAGTATCAAGACCGCAAGCATCCAAGTTATCAACGCAGTCGGTAATGCTGTGATTTCTGAGTGGCATCAAACAATACATTCTCATTCCCACGGGCTATCGATATACTTTGACACGTCCAGCTCATCTTACAACACGTTAGCTGAGAGTTATCGTAGCTTGGACTTCGTGGTACAAACCCAATGGAATGAATTGTTAGAAGCGTATCTACACTCAATTAGTGGAAGCCCGAGTATTTCTAGCGGAGCTTTTGGCCTCACCTGGATAGAACACAGAAGAATTCATATTGAAATAACGCAAATCGTCATTCAATCTAGCAAGTGATAATAGCATTGAACAGACGAGATCACTATTGTAGCCTCATGCTCTGTTTCATTCTTATGCTATTCCTTTTGTCGTATATGTTTCCAGTACTATTCGTTAAGGCGATAGAGCCGAGTAGCATATCCTGCTCCGTTTCCCCTTTGACGGTGACCCTTGGTGAGTCAGTTGCCGTTACTGGAGCCATAGCTCCTGAAGTTCCAGGAGTTGAAGTTACCCTCACCTATACGAGACCTGACGCGACAATGTTCACGAGAAAAACTATTACTTCTTTGCATTCAACATATGCCGATGTCTATACTCCTGACAAGGTTAGTACATGGGCTGTTGTGGCCTCTTGGTCTGGCAACGACAGATACGCAGGTGCAACAAGCCCTTCCGTTTCGTTTACGACCGTTGAATTGCCGTCTGGTACAAGCATTATCACTTGTATGACAGACTTTTCGTCGATAATCATTGGGGACAGCGTCAATATCTCTGGGAAAATAGTTCCAGCTCACTTAGCGTCTGTTACCATAGAGGTCAGTACAGATGGAGGTGCTTCTTGGAACTTGTTGACAACGGTGACTTCGGCTTCTGATGGGAGCTATCAATACATGTGGGCGGCGACATCGACGGGTTCATATCTTCTGAGAGCTAGATGGCTGGGCGACAGCAGTCATAGTGGAGCAACTTCGACTGAGGTCAGCGTAATCGTCCATAGCTTTTACGCTCCTGATTTCAATATCTCAGCGAATCCGTCATCCCGAAAAATCAACGCTGGCGAGACGACAACCTTCACGGTCACAATTACCTCACTCTACGGATTCAACTCTCCAGTCGCATTAGGTGCATCAGGTCTGCCGACGGATGCTACAGGATCTTTCAACCCAGCATCGGTTTCTGGAAACGGATCTTCCATTCTAACAATTAGCACAACTGGCTCAACTCCGCAAGGAACAAGCACAGTCGCGATCTCGGGAACTGGAGGTGGAAAAGCCCGTGCAACAACGGTATCGCTTGAAGTAACGTCGCCCGCCGCCCCAGCTCGATGTTTGATCGCAACAGCGACCTACGGATCTGAATTATCGCCTGAAGTTCAGTTTCTAAGAGAATTTAGGGATCAGAACGTCATGTCCACTTTTGCAGGTAGACAGTTCATGACAGTTTTCAACGCTTTCTACTATTCGTTCAGTCCAGCTATCGCTCAAGCAATAATCGAGTACCCAGCTGTCAAATCCATGGTGAGGTTGGCATTGTATCCATTACTTACAATACTTCACCTTTCAGCGATGATCTTTTCGACCCTTAGCCCTGTTCCCGAGTTCGCGATATTGATGTCAGGAGTCGTTGCAAGTTCTCTGATCGGTCTAGTTTATGGATTTCCAATCGCATTGGTCCTCTATCTGTTTTTCAAAACATTGTTCCGATCCATCTTCAAGTTCATTCGCAAAGAAGTTTTCGGACCTGTCTGGATTTTTAGTCTGATGGCGCTTCTGGTCGGAGAGGTTCTGCGACTCAGCGATCTTACGAGTTTAGCTACAGTTGCTATTGTGCTACTTACAATCAGTAATGTCATTTTGATTGTTCTGAAAGCGCTGGAAAATTATCTGCCTAGATTAGGGTGCAAAAGATACTCTTTCTGGGTACGCCTCAGAAATGAGGCTGTAAATCAAAGCATAAATTGATCTTCGGCAACATGTCTAATCGTGAAGGTTCTATGGGTATATTTTCTTTTATAGGCAGGGCAATCTGCTTTCTGATCGGTTTGGGTCTTGTCGTGCTTGGGATTATGTCAGCGCCTTTTGGCATTGTAGTGATCCTTATCTCCTTGATTTTCTTCTATTTGGCATTTAGAAGGAGAAAGAAGGCTTATCCTTTTCAACAGCAACAGCAGCAACAACAAGTTGTAGTCATTCCTCCCACTCCTCAACAGCCAATCATCATTCAGCAACCACCAGTTGTCATTCAACAACCCTCTCAAACATCGCCAAGGACCATCGTCAAGGAAGTTGTAATGATTCCATGCAAATACTGCGGCGCACTAACACCTCAAACATCCACATATTGCTCAAATTGCGGAGCACCGCGAAGGTAGGATTCGCAAGGCATGTGAGGATTGCTGAAAATCAAACTCAGAACACCTCTTGACAACCTATCTAGTAGACCGACAAAAAAGCACTAATTAGCACATTAGGAAAGTCGCCTCAATTTCTCCATACAAGTGCTGCTAATTCTCAATTTTAAAATGCAAATTCGGTCTATTTCAATCGATGGTTGGGAACGAATCAATGAAGCAAATAACTAAGATCCATTTTCTAGTGCTAATTATTATAGCTCTCTTTTCGATCGGCCTAGCGTGCATCATGTATTCGCAAACTCAATTCACTCCGTCTAAAGAACCGTTTCCTTCCGACAATTTGGGTTTTGGCTTCTTTATTTCAGAGGATGCTAATCTAACTCGTGCAGGGGTTGACAACCCACATATCATGATATCGAACCTCAATTACACCCGGAGATCAGCGAGTGTCGAAGTCACGATTTACTTTCAGCTGACTTCGGCGCATGACCAGCGTTTTCTCTACTTTGGTTTTCAAACGCCGTACAACGTTTCAGACATTGGTCTGAAGGGGTCGCTTTCAGCTGAGCTAGTCACTCCGAGATTCTCCAAGGATGGAAAGCTCATTTATTTTGAGATAGAAAGATCAAGTGCAAGTTCATTCTTACTTGACATCACGTTTACATGGCAACCTTTTCTGTATAGAACAGGATACTCTGAATATAAAGTGCTGATTCCATTTGCGCTAAATCTAAGCAAGAATGAGGTTTTCAAGGAGATTGGAAAGAATATTTATTTCAACGATATAACAGTCAGAAATCTAGCTTACTCAGTTTTGTCGATAACGCTTCCTAACGCGAGTACGCCTCAGATAGTTCTGCCTGACCCCGACTACCACGGTATAGCATCACAGGTTCTGTGGTTCTACTGGAGGATAGATAAGCTATGGAAACCTAGTCTTCCAAACGTTATGTCCATGCCAACGATATTTGTTGGTTTCGAAATCAGAGAGCTGGAAGAGATTAGGGGAAACTACGCGTTCTGGTCGGGGCTCGCCTTTGGTGTCGGGATTCCGGTATTAGTGCAAGCGATAGTTCTTGCCATAGAACGTTGGAGAGATGAGACACGCCTAAGTAATGTATCTGCACCTAATCAGCCGCGTAAACAGCCCGATCCAACAAAGGTCCGGTAAGCCGCTTATACCCGTTCGTGATGAAAGACTCTTGTGACCAGTGCTTAGCGGAGATCAGCCCGAAGCCTTGTTTCCTTAAGGAGCTGGCTATCTTCCATCCGCTCTTAGCCACTGCCTTGTAGCTTCGGTATGTGGGCAGTTGGTTTTTGCGCATCCGCCACAGTAGAGCTCTCCTGTTCTCGCGATGAGAACCACGACTGGCGGCTCTGGGGGGCGTCGAACAGTTATGTAGTTTCCATCTCTTGCAAAGGTGGCTGTTGGCTGCTCTTCAACTCTCTTTGTTTTAAGATTTCTTGGCGGTTCTGTTTGAGCCGATACGATGGGCAACGGTCGAGTTGGCATCTGTAGTTGCTGTAGCTGAGCTCTTGCCCGGTTTCTCTTTCTAACCTCAGTTTTTCTTCGGGTCCCTGATGGAAGGTTGTGTTTCAGCCTGAACTCGAGTACTCTCTTCTTTTTGCGTAGAAGATGGGGAAGTATACCGCCGGTGGCAATCAGTCTTTTTGAAAGATAGCATTCTTTACGCGGCTTTGCATGGATGATGCGCGGATATGGGCCTCTATGAAGTTTGCTGCATCCTTTTTTGCCGCATAGTTGTGCTATCTTTAGACTTAAAGTTCCCATCCGACCGCATTTGGGACATTTTATGCCGAACTTCTGCTGCCAAAGATTCTTTAGTGTGTTCGACAAGTCTTCGCATTCGCCGCCGTCCATCTTCTCTTTCTAGGCTATGGTTGTTCGTCTACATCGTGCTCGCTTCTAGTTTTCGCAATTTCAAATTCTAGTCGTACAAACTTTTCGGCTAGGGCGGCTAAAGCCTGCCTTAATGCATCCGCCTTGCTGCGAACTAGACCCTTCTTCTGCCATTGTAACACCCATTCAGCCGGCAGCCCTTGGATAGTTGTGTTGAACCTTACGCTCACATTCCTCGAGGGCGGCGGCGATAACTTCTTCATCGCTTGTTTCTTCTCGGTTTTACATGGAAACCCTTATAAATAAACTTATCCACAAATGTGGATAGGTATCCATTTGAATCCAGCCCATTTGGATAGGTCAGCTTTACGCCTTAAGACTGAACTGAATCTATTAAAGAGACTGGCATTACAACAGATGAGTATAAACAGGTTGAGCAAAGCCGTTGGTCTCGCATTTCATCCGACGCACTTTCAAGTCACCAAGCTCGTGAAGCTCGGATTTCTAAGCCAAAAGCCAGGGAAGCAGAATGCCAAGATCTGCACACCAACGATCGCAGGTCTTATTCACACAATCCCACTGCTTAAATCCGAGCAAATTACCAAAGCTATCGAGAACTACTCTGGTAAGCTTCCGCTTCTAGCATACTCGCTTCGCATATGCGCTCAAAATAATCTGGCGCTTAGGTTCACGCGATTACTGGTAATCGCTGCGAAAGATCTGCTAACCAAATCAGCCGCATTTCTCATTCCAGTCTTCAGTCAAGAGGATGTGGCATACAGAGATGCGCTACTAAAAAGGGACTTGTATGATGAATCTCTAGCTCTAGCATTCCCAAGATTCATTCTACCGATCTCACGCCACTCCATCCTTACGGAGCGACCAACCAACTATGATGTACGCCTAGCCACACCTATCGAACGGGCCTTCCTTCTGGAAGAGAAACTGAGAATGATAGCATTCAACTACATGCTCATGCTGATAGATAATCGCCTTGAACACGCACAGAGACATGCCTCTGATATCCTAACGTTTCTGAGCGACGATCGAAGAGCCGAAGTTGAATCGATCCATGCGAAAATAAGAGAAGCTAGAAAGCAAACCTCCCAGTACATCGAGAAAGGCCGCATCGGTTTCTGGGCGGCTGACGCCGACTGGATAGACAAGATTGTCCTAGGTTCTCAATAAATGTCGGTTGGAAGCGGTTCATGGTTCATATAGATAGATGCCCCAGATGCGGCCAACCCGGCTCGCTGCACAGGAAATTCTTCAAGTGCAGAAAGCCTAACTGCAAGTGCGCAAGAGGAGAGTTACATGGACCCAAACCCGTCGTCAAGCACTATGTAAGCTACAATAGCGAGAGAAAAAAGAGGCATGTGCGCTTCTGCTACATAAAGCTCAAAGACCTAGCCCAAGACAAGAGAGAAAAGATAACGCGTCTACTTGAGAAGCATGCCGACCAATAGCCAACAGCTTTTCTGATCTCCCCCACGAAGAGCGCTCGCCTTCAAGAGTGAATTGAGAGCGATAGGAGATAGAATGTTAAGCGTCGTAGAGCGCTAGAGAGTTAAGAGAGTTACAGTGGCAGAGAGACTGGGTAGATAAGATAAACATAACCATAAGAAAGCCCTAGAGCGTGGGATGAATCATCGCTGTTAATCTGGATGCGCCTGCTTCTTCGATGACTAGTCTATCGATCCCCATTACTGAAAAGAAAATTTGTTACTATCGTGATGATGCGGGAAGGTCTTCTGACCCACATGTCGTGATAGGAGAAAAAAATCTTACCCAATACCACCTAATCGCCATCTACCGTTGGGTAAGATTCTATATTCAAGAAGCCTTGGGCGTTCTTTCAGACCGAAGCCTACCTTCGGAAATCGGGTCTAAAGACCCAAAATCTCCATTGCCGGGTTACCGATGTTGATGCTTCACGATCCCCCAGCTGGACCGCGCACCAGGCCAAATGCGATCCCTCATACCGCGTTCTTACGCTTGAGGTTACGGTATGGCCAACTAACAGTTCTTCAAACTCACCTAAAAATTTCACGCACAGAAAACAGGCTTCGTCTCAGCCAAGAAAACGACGTTTCCACATCCAAATCCGACCATTAACCAGCTCAAGATAAGCCATTCTGAACGGCAGTTTCAAGCCAGCTTGTCCACTTCTCTGAGAATACTGGAAGTAGAGATAGAGCGAGCTCTTGTCTCCTGGCACCCAAGCATCCTCTCAAGAGAGTTGCTTCCTGTAGCAGAACTCCGTGATAAAGATCAGGAGTCCCACGACGTAGTAGATGAACGACATTGCGAAGATTACAAGCTGATATCTGGCGAAAACCAAAGCGATCAATACCTTCTCACTTGTGAAGATCCGAAGATACGCATCACAGGCTAAGAGAGCTGTCGGGGCAGCTAGGTATGGCTTCTTACTGGCACTATATGCCTGCGCTAAATATGGCTTCCGAAAACCAGAACGTACTGCTTGTCTTCGGTAGGGCACGGCTTCATAGAATTAAATAGCTTAATCTCCTTCAGGTCTGGAGAGAGCTGTAATGAGTATTTGATAGCGTACTTAGCCTCGCTTTCAGTGCACCAAAGCGATCTCCAAACAAGTACTAGGCTCATGACGCCTCGAATGAGCCGGTTTCAGAAATACTTTATAAAGACCATCGGCGAGGTATTCTTTTCGAAGTGAAAATGGGACAGAACAATAGATTGGATGTAGGAAGCTTCGCTCTGTGCGCTAGTATAGGAGTGTTATCTCTGTTGGCCCTTTTATGGAAGCTCGCCGCGCGTGAACGGCGGGACTATGCGTCTGCAAGTGCAGCTGAATTCGTTCAAGAAATCTCTAACAAACTCTCTGAAGCTTGTGGATGCTAACTTACGTAATGGCTAACATACAACAGGAATCCTTCGTTTTCCTCTCTGAAGTGGAGCAACAACAAGGTTGCCATACATGGGCTAGAGCTATCATCTCGAATTGGAACTAAGCATAATTTTGCTTAGATTTGCTTAGTTTCCGTAGAAGAAAGTCTCTGAATAAGGGTAGCGCGAAGCTGTACTTGCCCTTCCTGGCTTTATAGATCAGGTTCTTGTCGATGAGCCTGTTTAGTATGCTCATCAGCGTTTGATAGTCTTGCTTACATTTTCTTGAGATATCAGAGGTCTTGACGTTCTGTTCTCCTAGCCTAGCGATAGCAAACAGCACATCCTGCTCCGCATCTGAGGCCTGTTCGAATCTATCTTCGAAGAAGCTCCGATCTAACTCCTCCAGCATGCCAGTATGCACCTTCTCGTAGTCAGAGACCCTGACACTCTCTCTATCTAGATTCTCAATGAGATAGTACCCGTAGAACTGAAGAAAGTAAGGGTAACCTCGAGTTTCTCTCACAATGGCCTCAATAACCTCAGGGTCAAACGCGATACCCACCTTAGCAATAGGTTCTTCAATTGCCTTCTTTGCATCTTCCGAGCCCAAGTTTCCAACCTCCTCGAAGCGAAACATACGCTCCACGTAAGTCTTTGCTTCCTTCATGTTAGTCTTCATGTTGGGGAGGCCGGATACGACGAGGATATACCTACATCCCGTACGCTGTGCATGGGCGAGTCCTCCTAGAAGGCTGGCTAGGGGAAAGTTGGGCTCGATATCCCTGACCGTATGAAACTCGTCGTAGAGGAATACGAGACCGTGTACTTCATCGGCAGCTCTCGCGAACACCTTCCAATTATCGACTAGGTGATTCTTCAGATGGTCCTCGAGGTGGATTTTCCGGGATCTGTAGAAAGGCTTGTACCTTATTCCCAAGACTTCGAGCTCCTCAGGCTTCAACAGCTCAGCCACTTCCTTTCCAACTCGCTTTGCTCTCTTAACCAGCGAGATCCTCGAAGCTGCCGCGGTGAGATCCTGAAGCAAAGCCTCAGCAAACACTTCTTCATCACGATATCGCTCGTTGAATTCACGCTCCATAAGAAGCCAACCTTTCTCCTCACAGATTTGTCTGAACACTTGGAGTAGGACAGTCTTCCCCGTGCCTCTGAGCCCATAGAGCATGAGGTTGCGTGGCAGTCCACGCAGGTTCTCATCCAGAAGCCTAGCGAAAGAGCCGAGTGCCGCGTCACGACCCGCCAAAACTGGAGGAACTATTCCATTTCCAGGTCTGAATGGATTCCTATCTCGAACTGACACGACATGG
>Ga0315314_1001620_pt1 | contig 19921 bp, 14 predicted proteins | sample TDP9_MG_FD_203631 | JGI IMG/M metagenome (GOLD analysis project Ga0315314, IMG submission 203631) | Freshwater sediment microbial communities from Lake Towuti, South Sulawesi, Indonesia - TDP9 | ecosystem: Environmental > Aquatic > Freshwater > Lake > Sediment | place: Indonesia: South Sulawesi... | reverse complement strand
GCTGGTTCCAGAGGCTGTCCCCCACGTAATGCATGTTTTTGGCTACCTTTCCGTGTTTAAGACCACGCGCGGTTTGAGAGTCTGTTAAGGCGATGGCGATAGCTAAGGGTTTTTGGTGCCGCTCATCAACTATTAAAACATAATCATTTGTGTTGAAGTTTCCTTCTATTTTTACTATGCCGGGCGCCATCAGGTCTGCGCCGTTGCAGATGTATGGAACAGCGCCCATGTTCACCGTGATTTTTGGAAGCAGCTGCAATGCTTTTTCAAAGACTAATGTTGGAAGCAAGACTTCCTTGAAGTTTGCTGTGATAGGTTTGCCATTAATGAAGAAGATTTTGGCGGTTGACGTTTCGGTCATTTCCCCAAGTATATGCTTAGTCTCAAACAGTTCTTTGTTGTTCACTTTCATTCTTTGAGATAATTCGTCAAGTATGCGGGCGGTTTCTTTTTCTCGGAGAGAACGCTTGTGCTTTGTTTCAGACATCGGGCAACTGCCTCTTGCAAGTGCAACAAGGTTTAAATTATCTGATTATCACCTATAAAAGGCGAGATTTGAAACAACTTGGAAGGCGTCGCAAATGAGTGAAATGACCACACAAATATTGGAAGAAAGCTTAGGTAAGATTGTCCTTGTTAGGCTGAAGGGCGGCAAAAGCTTGCGTGGAAGACTCAAGGGATACGATCAGCATTTGAATTTGGTCTTAGAGGAAACCGAGGACACCACCAACGCAGAGAACGTGCGGAAACTCGGCGTCATCATTGTTCGAGGAGACAACGTCATCCTTATTTCTCCTCCACCCCGCTAGAATTTACACAGTTATGACTGTGATAAGTGGTTTTTATGCCAAGAATAAACAAGGGAACGCCTTCGTTTGGTCGCCGCATGGGTAAAACAGTGCACATCAAGTGCCGCCGCTGCGGCAGAAGAGCCTACCACGTGACAAAAAAACGTTGCGCAGCGTGCGGTTACGGTGAATCTCCTCGGATTCGCAGCTATAACTGGCAGAACAAGAATTTGAACAGGGTTCGACTGCGCTAGCCAGCTCCGATGATTTTAACTTCTTCTACACGTATCGACGGCACAACTGCGTTTTGGAAATGTTTGGAATCTTTACCTATCCCAGAGATTTGTTTAAACCAGTCGAAAGCAACGCCAGAAACCATTCCACCCTTAATTGGGTATTGTATCTCACCGTCTTGAACGAAAAATGCGCGGGAAAGCTGTGTACTTATCACGCCAGAACCCGCTTGCGTGAATCCAGCCATCGACTCAACCAGAACTCCCTTAGAAATCTCAGACAAAAGCTCTTCCCTGCTCTTGCTTCCAGGTTGAATCACAAGGTTTGACGGATAAACCTCGGGTTTAGCTCTGTAGCCATTACCAACTATGGCGCGGATCATGTCTAACCCGCCCGTGAAGCGTGAAGCATTGCCTGTGTTCTTCATTTTTAAAGCGTTTGCTGAAGTGGCATTGTGGAGAAAGCTTTCTAATCTGCCGTTTCTTATCAGAGTGGTGTTCTGTGAAACGCATCCTTCATCGTCGAAGCTTCGGGAAGCAAACCCATCTTCAAGAATGGCATTATCAGTTATTGTCAAATTTTCAGACGCAACGACTTGCCCAAGCTTGTTGCTCCAAGCGGCTCTGCCAGCCATCACGTTTTCAGCCTTTAAAGCGTCAATAAGCGCGTCGATTAGTTGATATGACACGGCCTCTGGTCCAAAGACCACTGAACCCTGAAAGCTCTTTACGGGTCGTGGCTTGAACATTTGTATGACCATTTTTCCAACGTTTTCTCCAACCTTCTCAGGTTCCAAGTCTGCTGTCCGGCTTACCATGAAGTCGTAGCAGCTGCCTGTTACTTCGCCGTTCTGTTCGCCTGTTCCTGCAAGGTAGATTACAGCCTTAGTTTGTTTCTCTTCTAGGTCTACGCCCAACGTGTTTATGATTCCTCGCTGGCCAGATTCGAAAATGACACGCCCTTCTTTGGCTGTAACTCGCTTGTCAAAGTCTTCAGCTGCATTTAGGGCTCTTTTTGCAACATCCACCGCTTTTTCAACAGAGATTTCAGCAACTTGAGGGTCAAACAGTCTCTTCACTATGGGCGGTCGTTGTGCGTCTGGAAGAGCAAAGTTAGGAACAGCAGAGCTCACTTTGGCAATTGAGAACGCTTTCTCCCCAGACTCCAAAATGGCTTCGATGGTTAAGGTGTTTGTGCAGGCGAAACCCACTTTGTTTCCTTTAACCACAACTCGAAAACCAACACCTGAATCGTCTGTCCTGTTTTGAGTTTGGATTTCAGAGTTTCTAATCGCTACCTCAGTTGTTTGGGTAGTTGTGAAGAATGCTTCCGCATAGATTATGTGCTTCTTTTTTTCAAGCGCTTTAACAGCAGTGTGAGCTTGTTTACTCAGTAAAGTCCATTTTGAGTCCAAGCTCATTTATTTTCCTCCTGTTCCTCCAACCATTATTTCGCAGCGAATCGCCGAAACCACTCTGCCTTGGATAGCGAACTGAAACTTGCCGCATGCTCCTGGGCGCAGAACTGCTTCTTTTCCCACAGCGTCAATTGTCTTGAAAGCTTCAATGGCGTTGCCTGCTACGTTTGCGCCCCGCAATTCCTCGGCTAATCTTCCATGCCTTATCCATTTTGCTTTTTGAAAACCGAAGGTGAAGTCGGCGTTTACGTCGGCTTGCCCTCCGAATGTGCCTTCCAGAAACAAGCCTTCTTTGACGTCTTCTATCATCTCTTCAGTTGAGTAGTCGCCTGCTTCGATGCCGATGTTGGTTTGTCGAATCAACGGTTCGACGCTGTAGTCCCATGCGTGGGCGTTGCCTGTGGGCGGAACCCCTGCAGCTGCGGCGCTGGTTCTGTCGTGCATAAACGACTTTAACACTCCTTTCTCTATGAGAACCGTGCGTTGGCATTTTACTCCTTCGTCGTCGTATGGGAAATAGCCTAAACCACCCTGTATGCGGCCATCATCGTATATTGTGACAAGTTTGGAGGACACGAGTTCGCCGATGCGGTTGCCGAAGCCGCCGCCGCTCATTGCCAAATCTGCCTCCAACGGGTGCCCAATGGCTTCATGAAGCAGGGTTGCGCACAGTTTTGGGTCTATGACCACACGAAATTTTCCAGACGGCGGTGCCTTTGCGCTCAGAAGCTTGACTGCGTTTTCTGCAACTTTTTTTCCAAACGTGTATGGTGGATTGCTGTCGAAGAGTTCTAATCCTCCAGTGTAACCTAGGTTCTCTGACGTTGGACAGAGCAGACCGTTGCTTTTCGCTATGACATTTACGAATAGCAGAATTCGAGTAGTGTTCTGATGGATGCGGGCTCCTTCTGAGCTTAAGAAGTATTTGTCGTCTTCTATGCTGATGTAAGTTGCTGTAGCGTCAGCGACTTGATGTCCAACCTCCTTTGCACCCTTGTAAGCATCCGAGGGAATCTTCACGATTTCTTCGGCTGAAAAGTCTCTAGGCGCCTCTCTGACGGGCACTGTCACTTCTTCCTTGACGGCTTTAACTGGACTAAGCTGATTTTTCTGGCGTTTCAACTTTGAAGCAGCCTTCGCCAATTTTCTGGCGTTCTTTAACGTTCGCTCCACGTCTGCGTAGTCAATCGTGTTGGTTGAACTGAAACCCCACGACCTGCCATCAACAAGCACTCTGACACCGACGCCGTTCAAGCGCACGCTGGAGAATTCTTCAACAACGCCGTTCTTAACTGTGCACGTTGTCATCGTGCGGTTTTGACCGCGCAGATGAACCAAGTCGGCTTGACTCGCGGTTTTTGTCTGCAAACATTTCTCCAAGACCTCAAAAATAGCCCCTCAACTCCTTTACTGCACTTTCGGAAAAACTAGATTAATTCGATGAGGTAGGTAAGCTTTGCCCCATTGCATTATGGTTTCCTTCAAAAACACAAATAGACACCACACAACCAAAATGTGGTCAGAGTCAACTTTCGAGGGACGGCACGGTGCGTTTATGTCGTGTATCGAGTTTTTGCACGCATCCGAAATTAGTTAAAAAATGAGAGTTTTAAATCTGTGTAACTACCGCCAAGTTAAATAACACCTAAACACGCAACCACAATGGTAGAAGAAGGCTCAAGTGAATACTATCCTTCTTCTCTTGAAAAAAGTTTCAGCCGCAGCGCCAACCATAACTTCAACAAGTAAGTTGTTAGTGTTACTAAGTAGAAGGTCAACACTAAGATGCACACATTTTTAAGTTCGTAGCGAAAACTATATTTACTATTCTGTGCGTGCATTGTTGGGGTTGCCGGCCATAGGGCGCGGGACCCACCCGATCCCGTTCCGAACTCGGCAGTGAAACCGCGCTCCGTTTCCGGTGTTAGTGTGGTCTTCGGCCATGCGAAGCTGGGAAAGCTGGCTGCCCCATTCCTTTGCCAACCCATTTCAACAACACTACATCAACGAAGAAGAAGGCTAAAGGGCTTTGTCCCCTTCTTCTTTTAAAACAGCTTTCCAGCACAATGGTTAAAACTATGATTTTTCTGAAAGTTACGAAACATTTTAATCCCTATTCAACGTTTTTTCACCATCCAAATTGAATGTTGAGGCAAAATCCTCAAAACTTATTACCCAGAAAGTGCAGTTGACATGGAGATGACTATCATGCAACCGATGCCACTAACATTACAGGGCATTTTTCCCAGCGGAGACAACATCCTAGGATGGATTTTCCAAGTCGTCTTCCTAGCCATATTCGTAATCTTCATGTTCTACGGACAACGCTTCCAAATGATGATCATGGTACGCGAAGTCGAAGGCTCACTCTTCAAGCTCAAACTCATGCGCGAAGAAGCACGCAAAACAGCCATCAACAACATCAAAGAAATCGGAAAACTCGAAGGCGACCCAACAACGCAAGTCGACCGTTTCCTCGAATATTTCGCCATCTCACCCGTTGACCTAGACCCATCAGGAATTATCTGGCGGCTTGAACACCTGTTAGACGTAAGAGACATCCGCTTCAAAGACGACGTAAAACTGATGGCCCCACAGGCAGATGAAACACAAGTCAACAACCTAGAAAACATGCTTGAAGCTGCGCTCGCATTAAACATAATCTACAAAATAATCCGCCACTTCTACCTTTTAGGCAAGAAGACACTCAGCCTCTACATCATCATGCAACTACAGATGATTCTACCCCTCATAATGCGGGAAGCCGAAGCCTACGCCAGCGCCCAAAAAGCCTTCACACTAGGACAACCAATCGGAGACGGCGCAGGCGCCCTAGTCGCCGCCAAACTCATGCAAGGCTACGAAAAAACGAAGGTTGAAAAAGACGTGGTAGTAGCTCAAGTGCCCATAGAGGGAAGAAACGCCTACGTCTTAAAAGCTGAGGGACCCGGCGGAAGCGTTGGCAAACCAGGCGAAGCCATCAAACAGATAATTGATCAAAACGAGGGCAAGATCAGTTTAGCCATAGTCATAGACGCTGGCTTAAAACTTGAGGGTGAAAAAACAGGCGAAGTGGCTGAGGGCATCGGCGTGGCGATTGGAGGCCCAGAAGTGGACAAATACAAGGTTGAAGAAACAGCGCTCAAGCACAAGGTTCCAGTGAACGCAATCATAATTAAAGAGGATGTTGGAGACGCTGTTTCACCCATGAGGAAAGAGATTGTTGACGCTATTGACGGAGTCATTGAACGAGTCAAGAGACTTATTCTTGAGCGAACCAAGCAGGGCGATACCGTGGTTATTGCTGGAATAGGCAACACGATTGGGATAGGGCAGTAGGAGAAAAAATAATGAACCAAGCAGTAGCTTTGCCGAGGAAAACATCGCCTTTTCAGCTTGCGATAATCTTGATTCCTCTGCTGTTGTCTTTGATCTTGATTTACTTGGGGCTATCCGAATACTTGTTTGGAAGACCCGATCAAGGAAGCCTCTGGATGAGCGTAGGGTTAGTGACGTTAGTCTTCTCCCTCTACTGGCTCTTTCAGACGAGAAAGCGCATACTGAAACTCACTGGCATGGAGATGCAGCCCTTGTCAACAACACTGCAATGTCAGAAATGCGGGTTGAAAAACATGCGGGAATTTCAACGCGGCGACTTCGTGTTCAAACAAACCGAACAATTGTGCCCAAAAGACAACGAAAAAATGGTGATTTCAGCGATTTACCGAGAAGTCAAAGAGAGAGAAAAAGCGAAAGAAGAATCCCAAAGTTAGGTTAACACTTCGCATCCGTCTTTTGTAACTACGACCGTGTGTTCGGCTTGCGCCACAGGTTTTCCGCTTGTTTCAACAAAGATGGGATACGCCATAAGCGTCTTTGAACTCAGCAGCTCAGCGAATGCTACATTATAGTGGTCTGGCGGCACCACGCTTTGAAGCCAACGTTCCGTAAACGGCAGAGTGCTAAAGTTCTTCGTTATGTAATCGCAGAGTTTTTTGGCGTGTTCATTTTTTAGCGGCTTCTGCTTTGCGTAACGAAAGATGTGTGCTTCTTTGCCGCTTCCAACCTTTCCAGCCGCGTTTTTCAGGGTTACGAAGGGTTCGATAGCGTAGACTTCGCCAGCGTTAACTCGACTGGTGGATAAGTGGGAAATGTTGGGCAATGCCCTTCCCGTATGAATCAGGTATCTTCCTACTTGATGCCCAGTCAGGTTTGCCACAGGTTTCAACCCATATGATTCAATTACTCTTTGAATGGTTGCGCCAAACCGCGCGGTGAACAAGCCTGCCCGAATGGTTTTAATGCCTACCCGCAACGCATCTTCAGCAGCGCTCACGAGATTGTCACATTCTGGGTTGAAACACACGGTTACGGCTGTGTCTGCGATGTAGCCGTCAACATGCACGCCTATGTCAACCTTGACTATGGAGCCTGCTGGAACGGTTCGCTTGTCGCCTGGCGGTGATGTGTAGTGTGCAGCAATTTCATTTATTGACACGTTGCAGGGAAAGGCTGGTCTACCGCCTTTTTTTCGAATCAGTGCCTCGGTTTTTTCACATATGTCAATTATAGGCATGCTTTCGAAAACAGCACTTTTGATGTTTGCTCTCACTTCAGCCGCGATTTTTCCAGCCTGACGATACTTTCTGATGATGTCTTCTGAAAGACTCATGGCTTCACGACGCAGAAGTTTAGACAGACTCTGAGTTAAAAGAGTTGCACTTGTACGCTGTTTTCTTATGTATTTTTCTTAACTTTGGGTCGTGGTGGCGAGACTACTTTTGGTGAAATGGTCGCGAAGTCGTCGCCTCCCATGTGGAAGACTGGTTTAAACTTTCTGATGTTGAAGGTTTTGGTGAAAACTCCCCTGTTAACGTAAGCCGCGAGAATCTCTCCAACGAAGAGGGTGTGGTCTCCTGTAGTTATCTGCTGAACTAGCTTGCATTCCAGGTGAGCTACACATTCTTTGATGATGGGCGAACGCACCTTCTTAGCAGGCATCGGTGTCAAACGAGTTTTCTTGAACTTGTTGCATTCGGTTCCTGAGATTCTGCCGCAGAACAGCGTCTCCTTAACAATTTCCATAGTTGGCACGTTAATGACAAACTCACCTGTCTCCACAATCATCCGATGCGAGAGCCTCTTAGGCGCAATGCTCATGACCACCAAAGGCGGGTCGATTGATGTGGGCATGGTCCAAGCTAGAGTAATAATGTTCGCCTTTCCAGCCTTGTCGATGCAAGTTACCAGAACAGTGTGACGTGGATGAAGGAGGCGATAAGCCGTTTCGAAGTCAACTTCAATTTTTTTGGGCGCTGTCATGGACGTTTCACCTTGGAGAGTCATGCATTAGTTTTGATGCTTATTTAAGATTCGCCGTAAAGAAAACTTAAGTAGAAGACTGCATCAAGGAATGGTGTTTGGTGACTGCATTGGACTGGCTTTAGCTCAGCCCGAGTATTCTTGTGTTTTGAGAGCAGTTACCATTAGGATTTATGTCTTTAACATGCATAGGTTTTTCAACCCGTTGCCTATATCAACTTCAAGTTATTTGGAGGCATAGAAAACATGTCGACAGACCCATTGCCTAAGACCGTGATTGACCCGTTCGGCACAACAATAATTGAAGACTACGAAAGACTTTACCAAGAATTTGGCATCCAACCGCTCAAGCCGCTTCTAAGTGAATTGCTGAATCCAAGTGCGGCTATGAGGCGAGGAGTCATTTTTGGGCACCGAGACTTTGAACGCATCTTGAAAGCTATGAAAAACCACGATGAGTTCGCTGTGATGAGCGGCATCAAGCCTACAGGCGAGTTTCACCTGGGCACCCTTCAAACCGCCCGAGAGGTCATCTATTTTCAGCAGCACGACGCCACTGCTTTCTACTGCATAGCCGACGTAGAAGCCTACGAAGACAACCGCATACCTTTTGAACGCAGCCAAAAATACGCCGTAGGCAACGTAGCCGACCTGCTGGCTTTAGGATTCGACCCAAAAAGAGGCTATATTTATCAGCAGTCGAAGGAAACGCGCGTTAAAGATTTGGCTATCACGTTTGGAAGAGGCGTGACGCTGGCAACGATGAAGGCGATTTACGGTGAACGCCACATGGGCTTGTACCTATCAGCGCTTATCCAAGCTGGCGACATCTTGCTGCCTCAGCTCAAAGACTTCGGCGGACCAAAACCCACAGTTGTGCCCGTCGGCATCGACCAAGACCCGCATCTACGCTTGACAAGAGACTTGGCCTTCAAGTTTCGTCGAAAATTCAATTTTGTTCCGCCATCCTCAACCTATCACAAGCTCATTAAGAGCCTTGACGGTTCGCCCAAGATGAGCAAACGAGACCCCATGAGTTATTTCACATTAGAAGAGAAGCCTGAAGTCATCGCCAAGAAAATTTCAAACGCTTTCACGGGAGGACGCCCAACAGCCGAAGAGCAGCGCCGCTTAGGCGCTAACCCCGACATCTGCCCCATATACGACCTGTATCTGTTCCATTTTTTTGAACGAGACCAAGACGTAGCCAAACTCTACACTACTGAGTGTAAAGGCGGCAAAATCCTCTGTGGCGAAGACAAACAACGCCTAACCAAGATAGTCACAGACTTAGTGAAGGAACATCAGCGCAAAAGAAGCAAATACATCGATAAGGCAAGGGAGATACTGCAAATAGAATAGTAATCGTAATCTGATTATCTTTCTCCTTTGATCCAGCCTTTGATTCCAAGTTCCTTGACTACTATTGGAATCGGTTCTGGTTCGTGTGACCTGTATTTACCGTTTTCGTCTAAGTATAAGATTCGTGGTTTTATGGTGAACGTTCCCTTTGACAATGGTTTGACAACTAGCTTGACTTCTTCGGTTTTGAGTGGGTCCAGCCTCTTGCCTTTCATGTTGAGGTAGCTGTCTTCAACCCTGTAAGTCTGAGGCGCTTCTTTTATTTCGAAAGTCTCGGGGATGATTTCTTGAACTTTAATCAATAGAGCTGGCGCCTTTCCAGCGTTGACCATTTCTATTTCCAAGCTTACGTCCTCGCCTACCTTGACTTCTTTTATGCGGATGATGAGGTTGGCTTGGATGTCGGCGTGTTCGAATCTTTCCAAGCCTACAGCTTTTTCGTAGGTTGGAGTTGGTGTGGCGAAGGATGTTGTTGCCGATGCGATTGCGGGAGCGTGTAACAACTCACTAAGTGATGTGGCAAGTTGTCGTTCTTCTTTGACGCTTTCTAATAGTCTCTTGACCTCTTCGCTTTTTTCCGGGTGCTTTGCTTTCATGTATGAGCCGGCTGAGGCTTGGAGGATCTCTTCTGCCATTTGGTAATATTGTGCTTTCTTTTTGGGCTCTGTTTCTGTTTCAGCTTTGTGTATGTACATGTAGGCGTCGAAGAGCCTGTTTGTTGCTCTGGCGTATTCTGAGGCGGTTTCGTAACCTGCTTTGAGGTAGTAGTTTGCGGCGGCTTCCATGTGTTTTTTTGCCGTTGAAAAGATTGTTGTGTCTCGGGTGATTTCAAATTCTGCCCCAGCTTCTAACGCCTTACAGAAGCTGCTGTTTGCTAGGGCGAGTAGGCTTGTTGACTGGTCAAGTGTGTATTCTTTTGCTTGTTTGAATAGTTCTGCTGCTTCTCCATAAATCGTTGATGACGCTTTTGCCTCCGCCATCATCATTTTTTGCCAAGCACGGGCGAGACTTATAATGAGGTTAAATTCTTTTCGGTCTTGCTCAGTTTCTAGTGTTTTGAGTATTTTTTCGAAGGTTTTGATTGCTGAGCCGTATTTTTCCGCGCTGGAGTAGTGGTCTCCTTTTTTGTCGAGGATTTTTGCGTCTTCGAGGGCTATTCTTCCGATGCAGTATTCTTCTCTGCGGTCTGTAGCCTTTGCTAGTTGGGTAGCCATATCCTTTTCGTCGTTGGGCTCGATTGTTTCCAATTTGGCTTTGATTGTTTGCCTTGCTTCCTTGAGGAGATTGGCTGCTTGTTGGAACAGGTCGCTTGCTTCTTCGGTTTGTTCTCTTCTGCTCAGGTCTTCGGCTTCCTCAAGTCGAGCCAATGCTGAATAGTTGAGGTGAAGGTAATTCCAGCGTTCTGTGGGTTTGATGAGGTTAGCTGCCTTCTCGTAATGTTCTCTTGCTTGTCCATACTGCCTTTTCGTGTGATGGTGTTTTGCCATTTCGATTTCATTCCATGCTTGCATGTAGGATGCGAGGTCTTGATAGAGGTTTTTTAGCTGTGGGATTTTTTCTGCTGCTTTCATGTAGCTTTCTGAGGCGTTTGCGAAATTTTCAGCCGCTTTCAGGTGTTCGCATAAGATGTCTTGTGCCTTAGCGATTTTCCATTGAGATTCTGCAATGAGGCTTATCATGCCTAGCTTTTGGGCTGATTCGATTGCTTTCTGTGAGATTTCTATTGCTTTTCTGAGGTGTTCTGGCTTGCTTGTCATGTCGTAAAGTTGGATAAGTAGTGTGGCGTAAGTGTCTTGGTACCCTTGAAGCGCTGCAAATATCTCAATTGAAGCGCGCCTCTCGTAATATGGCATCATTATTCCACATAACTGAATACATTTCTCTCTACTTGACACCGCTTCCTCAAAAAGTCCCTTCTTGCGATTGGGGTCAGATTCAGCCTCAGCCAGTTTCGTCTTTATTCCCGCTAGATAATTATACATTACTCCTAGGTCCCAGTAATCGTAAGGCATCGATTTTTCCACGATTTCAATTGCCTTTTCTCGGTATTCCAACGCCTTTTCAAGACGATCTCGTTTTTTCTGAAGATCTGACTCTGCACGTGCTCGTGCTTCAAGAGTTTTGCTAACTACGTGAACCGTGGTTTGAACGACATTTGGCATGTCAGAATCTTCAGCAAGTTTCAAAGCTTCCATCCCAACCTTTTCGGACTTTTCTAGGAATTCAAGTCTTTTTTCAGTGTCAGTTTCATTCATGGCTGCGTGATAGTAGTGTTCCGCGTAGCCAGCGGGTGGACCAATAAGCCCTCCTCTGGGAGTCATGACATATATTATCGAAAGATGGTGTTGACCTCTCTCATAGAATTGCATAGCCTTTTCAGCTAATTGCCTCCTCTTCTCAGGGTCTTCTATTGCAATGGCATTCCAGTAAGTCGCAAATGCTAAAAAGTCGAAACCCGTTCCGATTAGGAAGTTGTCCCTTGAACGCTTGCCACATTCCAATGATTTCTCAAAATGCTTAACCGCCTCTTCTCCTCCTGTGATTCCTAACCAGAGATGTGATAACCCCAAGAGATGGTCATCGCCTACCTTTTCAGAAATCTCAACGGCTTTGTTCAAGTATTTGACAGCGTTTAAACGAGTTTTTTCTTTTTCTTCTGGTTCTTGGATGAAACGATTCCCCTTAACAGTCAGGCAATATGCCAAAGTGAAATAGGTCTTTGCAATACCGTGTAAGTCACCAAGTTCAGAGAGCGATGCAACCGCTTTTTCTCCCCATTCCAATGCTTTTTCTACAATGCTCTTCGCGGTTTTCATGTCCCATTCAAGAAAAAATCGTAAGAAAAAGATGTCTTGAAGTTCATTGTACGTCTTCCCATACTCCAGCATATTCCCATGTTCCGAAAAAACCGCTAACGCTTTGCCTTCCAACTCCATACAATCATCAAGAAGCTTCCTCTTTTCAGAGGGGTTAGAAGTAACCAAGCAACTCGAATACTTCGCAATAGCCTCACAACGGAAAACCCTTCCAGTCTTCTGCTCATCCTCCAACCTCTCATAAGATGCACCTGCCTTCTTATACGCTTCAACCGCTCGCCTCATTTTCTCCTTAAACTCTTCTCCGCTTTCAGCCTGCATAGAAGCCCTATGAAGACAAAAACCAATCTTCTCTTGAATCTCTCCCTGTTTCAAAAAATCCTCCTTTCCAACCGAAAGCAAAGCTTGCTCATAGAGGTCAGCAGCCTTTACCCAATCATACTCCTTCTCCATCACTGCGGCATTGTCGAAAACATCTTCTCTCTGGGACATAACAATAAACCGTCTAACCTTAGACAGTTACATGCAGAAAAATCTTTCCAAACACATCTCCGCTTATAATTGAATAGTTATCAAGTGGACATAAAGGATAAATAACTAAGTTCCGTATTCTTCTGCCTTGGTGTAAGTGATGCCCTGCCAATTTCCATAACTCGCCTTCTAAACGCAGCCTTGTCTAGGTTTGGGCATCGCAAATCGGTAGAAACTTCTATACGATGTTACAGCAACACTATACAGCATCATCTGCACGCAAGAGTCACACCTGTCTTAAAAGCCTAGAATGGAGAAAAACTACAATGGTTGAGTTGAGAGAAAACGAGCAGAAAACACTGCAAGCCCTGCAGAAACTGAGCGGCAGAGGAAACGTTGAGCAGGTTGTCGAAACCAGCGGTTTGGCTCACGCTGGAGTCATGCGGGCAACGCTCACACTGGGCGAAAAGAAGCTGACAACCATAGAAGAGAAGAAGCAGAGAGTTGTCACACTCACCGAAGAAGGAAAGCAACACGCAAAAGCTGGGTTGCCTGAACGCCGTCTAATAAAATCCCTAATAAAACTCGGTGGAACTGCGCCAGTTAAAAAAGTTGTGTCCATTGCATCGTTGGAAAAGCAGTTCCTGCCCGTAGCCCTAGGCTGGCTTCACCGCAAGAGATGGGCAAGGATAAAGGAGAAAGGACGAATTCTCGAAACCGCTGGCGGCTTACCAACTGATGAGTCAGATGAAATAGTGCTTTTCCAAATAAGCAGAAAAGGCACTGTAGTTGTGGAAGAGTTAAGCCCTCCACTCCAAAAAGCTGTCTCAGTATTGAAGAGTCGCAAACTCGTGGAAATCAAAGACAAAGCAACAAGAATCATCCTTCTGACCCAAGCTGGACGAAATCTTATTGAAAAAGGGTTGCAAATAATCGAGGAAGTGAGCCAGCTAACCCCTGAACATATTGTTTCGGGAAAGTGGCAAGAAATCAAGCTGCGCAAATACAACATTGAAGCGCCCGTGGTCGCCTCTTGGCCTGGAAAGAAGCATCCCTACGCAAGGTTCCTCGACGAACTCAAACAGAAACTCGTTGCTTTAGGCTTTAAAGAAATGACTGGCCCCATGGTAGAATCGTGCTTCTTCAACTTCGACGGCTTGTACACGCCTCAAGACCATCCAGCCAGAGAAATCTTCGGCGTCTACTCAATCAAGTCACCCCAGTTCGGCAGCATTCCCCAACACTGCGAAATCGCGGTCCAAAACGTTAGGAAGACGCATGAGAACGGTTGGAAGACAGGCTCAACAGGGTGGCGTTACCGCTTCTCCATAAAAGAGACCCGTCGACTCATACTGCGAGCACATGGAACCGCGCTCAGCGTGCGAACTCTACTCAGTAAAGACTTGGAAATTCCCGGCAAGTACTTCGCAATTGCGCGTTGTTATCGCCCCGATGTAGTCGACAAGATGCATCTGAGCGAGTTCAATCAGGTGGAAGGAATTGTTGTCGGCGAAGACCTCACCTTACGCGACCTCCTTGGCGTGTTGAAAAGATTTGCCACAGACATTGCAGGCGCTGACAGAGTGAAGTTTAGACCAGACTACTTCCCTTTCACCGAACCCAGCGTTGAGTTGGTTGCGTACAGGAAAGGTTATGGTTGGTTGGAGTTTGGCGGTTCAGGCATCTTCCGTCCCGAGGTCACGCAGCCCTTGGGCATAGACGTGCCTGTTTTGGCTTGGGGCTTGGGAGTCGACCGACTGTTCATGATGAAAGCAAAAATCGACGACATACGCTACCTATTCGCTCAGGACTTGGATTGGATTAGGCGCAAGGAGTTGACATAAACTATGCCCACAATTGAAGTAGACCCAAAAGACCTTCAAAACCTGCTTGGCATCGACCTGCCTCAGGGCAAAGAAGAGTTAGATGACCTCCTTGCGTATGTTAAAGGCGAGGTCAAAACGCAGAACGAGCAAGAGTTGAACATTGAAATCAAGGACAGTAACCGAGCTGATTTGTGGAGCGTTGAAGGTCTAGCCAGAGCCCTCAGAGGCTTCCTTGACATAGAAACGGGCTTGAAAAAATACGCTGTTATCAAGCATTCAGGCGTCAAGGTGAAAGTGAGCTCCAAGCTGAAAAACATACGGCCATACATAGGCTGCGCAGTCATAAAAGACGTTCAACTCAGCGACACAATCATCCGAGAAGCCATGCACCTACAAGACAAGCTGGACCAGACGTATGGAAGAAACAGACGCAGAACATCCATTGGTCTCTACAACTTCGACCTGATTTCACTTCCCTTGAACTACGGCGCAGCTAAACCCGATGAAGCCAGTTTCGTGCCGTTGGACTTCACTGAAAAACTGACGCTGAGACAGATTCTGGAGAGGCATCCGAAAGGTTTGGAGTACGGGCGCATTATCAGTGAGCATGCGGTTTGGCCCCTGCTCTATGACTCTGAGGGTAAGGTGCTCTCTCTTCCACCCGTAATCAATTCTAACGATTTGGGCAAGATAACAGGGGACACGAGAAACGTGCTCATTGAAGTCACGGGAACCTCTCATGAGACGGTTTTGAACACGTTGAATATGATCGTCGTGTCCTTGGCGGACAGAGGGGGAAAAATCCACTCGGCTGAGGTTCACTACCCCTACGGACGCAGAAGGAAAGTTGTCACACCGCAGCTGGACACCAAAACCATGCGAATAAACTTGGAGAACATCAACCGAGTCTTAGGGTTTAAACTCACAGCAGAAGAGTTGCCTAGGCTTCTTGAAAGGGCAAGATATGGGCTAAGCAAACCCATTGAACACTCTCCGACGTTGTCGTTTCCAAGTCACAGAGCTGTTCAAAGCTTGACCGTGCTGATTCCGTGTTATCGAATCGACATCATGCATCCAATCGACATAATCGAAGACATCGCAGTCGCCTACGGCTACAACAAAATCAAGCCCAGATGGCAACGCCTGCCTGTTTCTGGAGGAATTTCGCGAAAAGCTGAGTTCAGCGACCTCGTTCGAGAAATAATGATAGGCTTAGGCTACCAAGAAGTCCTAACCTTCATCATGACTAACCCCGACAACCTGCAGACCAAAATGCAAGTGAAGCCTGAGAAAATTGTGGAGGTTGCGAATCCGCGTATGACCACCCTAACATGCATGCGCAACTGGCTTCTGCCCAGTCTCCTCGAGTTTTTAAGCCGCAACACACACGTTGAGTATCCACAGAAAATCTTTGAGGTCGGATGCGCCGTGGTCCTCGACGAAAAGGCGGAAACCAAAACAAGAGATATGCTGAAACTCGCTTGTGTCTCTACCCATTCAAACGCCAACTTCACAGAAGTCAAATCAAACCTTGAAGCGTTGCTCCTCAACCTAGGCGTCAAAGACTTTGAAATCCACAAAGGCAAGCACTCAAGCTTCTTAGAAGGCAGAACAGCAGCGGTCCGAGCAAAACGGAGACACATAGGTGTATTAGGTGAAATTCACCCTAAAGTGCTCAACAACTGGCAACTCAAAAACCCAGCCGCAGCTTTTGAACTCAGCCTTGAAGAAATCCTTCAATAGAGGGAAATCAATGGAGCTTCCTGAATTAACCGTTCTGAGCCGACAGATGAGCAAAGAAATAGTGGAAAAACGAATTTCGAAAGTTGAGGTTGCCAATCCTAAATGCTTGAATATACCTTGGGAGCAATTTAGGAAGACTGTTGTTGGGAAAACCATTAAATCGGTTGAGAGTCGAGGCAAATGGCTCTTCATCAAACTAGGCTCAGACCACGTTTTACTATTTAATCCTGGGATGGGCGCCGACGTAATCCACTTCAAACCAGATGATAAACTGCCCGACAAATATCATATAAGATTCATTTTAAACGATAGAACTGGCTTTACCGTGCGCGTCTGGTGGTTCTGCTATCTACATTTGATGCCCGCAAACAAGCTTAGTGAACACAAATTAACAGGCAAACTGGGCATCTCACCGTTAGACACGAAGTTCACGCTAGACTATTTCAAAAAGTTGCTTGACAAGAGAAAGGGCAACATCAAAGCATTTCTCCTCGACCAGAAGAATCTTGCAGGCATCGGTAATGTTTACATCCAAGATATTCTCTTCAACGCAAAGCTACACCCTCAACGAACAATCACGTCTCTGACCAACAGAGAAATCGAAGCCCTGTACAAATCGATAAAATCAGTGCTGAACGAAAGCATCAAAATGGGCGGGCTGTCTTATGAGAAGGATTTCTACGGCAAAAAAGGCGGATACAGCATGGAACAGTTCAAAATCGCCTACAAACCCGGCAAACCGTGCCCCGTATGTGAGACAACTGTACAAAAAATCAAGACTGGCTCAACCAGCAGCTTCATCTGCTCAAAATGCCAACCCTTAGAAAAGTGAAACAAGCCATAAGAAAACTTATCTCTATGCTTAATACCTACATCAGTTAGCGATGACCTTTTTTAGTGAGCTATCCCACCGGAACCTCCATTGTGAGGGCTCATGCAGACGGACCCAACCGAAGCGGATGGTCTCAGACTATCCCTGCTGGTGACGGAGGGTTTACCCAGACATGAGACACGGTGGGCGCGGGCGCCATTATTCCCGCGTCAGAGAGAGCTCAGCAGAGAGGAGCGCTTTAGCTCCAGCAATGAAGTTGAGTGTTAGTTACTCGGGATACAGCGCCCGCGAAAACAATAAGAATCTTTAAGTCGTTATCTCAATGAAACTTTAACGAAGGTGATTCAACATTGGACTTGGAAGAACGGTTGCAGCTGGTCGCTCGGAACACCCAGGAAGTCGTGACTCGTGAAGAGTTGCGTGCGCTGTTGGAAACTGAGACAAAGCCCAAAGCGTATTGGGGTTTTGAGGCAAGCGGTCTCATGCACGTTGGAATTGGCTTAATCTGCGGTGCCAAGATAAAGGACATGGTTAGGGCGGGTTTTGATTTCACTGTTTTTCTGGCTGATTGGCATTCGTGGATAAACAATAAGTTAGGCGGAGATATGGCGAATATCCGTGTCTGCGGCGAATACTTCAGGGACTGTTTCACTGGCTACGGCATCAAGCCTGAAAGCGTGCGTTACAGGTGGACTTCAGACTTGGCCAAAGACATTGATTATTGGGAGAAGGTCATCCGCATCGCGAAGAGTGCCTCTCTTCAGCGAACTTGGCGTGCTTTGCCCATCATGGGTCGGGAAACCAGCTTAACCGATATGGAAACAGCGTGGGTGTTCTACCCTTGCATGCAGGCGGCTGACATCTTTCAACAAAAGCTTCAAGCAGCCTGCGCAAGCATTGACCAGCGTAAGGCGCACATGTTGGCGAGAGACGCAGCTGAAAAGCTTGGTTGGAAGAAGCCTGTCTGTGTGCACACGCCGTTGCTGGTTGGGTTGCAGGGGTTGCAGAAGAGCGAGAAACAGTTTGACGAGAACGCTGAGCTGAACATTCGTATAGGCTCGAAGATGTCGAAGAGCGTGCCTGAAAGCTGTATTTTCATGCATGATTCGCCGGAGGAAATTGAGGCAAAGATTAGGGCTGCGTTCTGTCCTCCTAAGCAGGCTGATGGAAACCCTGTGATGGAAATAGCTAAACTCGTGGTGTTCGTGGAGAGACCTAGCTTAACCATTCCACGGGCGGCTAAGTATGGGGGAGCTGAAACCTTTGACAGTTATAGCGAACTTGAAAAGGCGTATTCTGCGGGGAAGCTTCATCCCCTAGACTTGAAAAAGGGGGTTTCTGACGCTTTAGCAGAAATTTTGGCTCCAGTTAGAGAATACTTCCGCACGCATCCGAAGAACCTTGAGAAAATGTTGAAATTGGAAGTGACAAGGTAAGCAAGTTTGTCGGCGAGTTTGCAGAGAAAGGCTGAGAGACTGGCGCAGCTCTTGGAGAAGCTTGTGAAAGAGGCAGCGAAGGGCATACCAATCGTTGTTGAGGGGCAAAACGACGTCAGAGCGCTACAGCAGTTAGAAATTAATGGAAGATTCGTTTCGTCGAAAACCTCGGGTAAATCCTTCCTCGACATCTTAGCAGAGATAGAGCAACTCAACGTTCGTGAGGTTATTCTTCTTCTTGATTTTGACAGGCGAGGAGTGGAGTGGACCCACCGCCTCAAGCAGCATTTGGAGAGGACGAAGATAAAGCCTAACATAACCTTCTGGAACGAGCTTTATGGCTTGATTGGACACGACCTCAAAGACATAGAAGGCTTACCAACCTATCTCGAGACACTAAAGAAGAGAATTGGCGATTAGCAAAGGTTAATAGTTTGTATTTTATTGTATAGTGGTTCGGAACGTTAACTACGTTTCACACACCGTTATGTGGGACTTATCCCGTATAACAAAATATCATCATTGGAGGTGCATGCTAATGGGATCATCACAGACGGTTACAGTAAAGTATGTAATCCGCGCCAAATTCGAAGTCGAAGGCGTGGTAGAAAAACCAGACGTAATAGGCGCAGTTTTCGGACAAACCGAAGGCTTGTTCGGCAGCGAACTTGACCTAAGAGAACTACAAAAATCTGGGCGAATCGGAAGAATAGAAATTGAGTTGCAGTCTAAACAGGACAAGACAACTGGAAGCATAACAATACCAACCAGCCTAGACCGAGTTTCAACAGCCATCATCGCAGCCAGCATCGAGAGCATAAACCGCGTTGGACCATGCGAAGCCAAAGTCACATTGGAAAAACTTGAAGACATACGAGACGCCAGACGCAGAGTCATTATAGACAGAGCCAAAAACATCCTACACGAATGGAACATCATATCAATGCCCAGCACTGAAGAGGTCTTCCGAGAAGTCTCAGAAACTCTGCGGGCACCAAAAGTAGAAAAATACGGACCCGACGAATTGTCAGCTGGACCGAACATAGAAAGCGCCAAAGAAGTCATAATAGTGGAAGGCAGAGCCGACATCATCAACCTGCTCAGATGCGGAATCGAAAACGTGGTAGCACTGGAAGGCGCCAAGGTTCCCGAAACCATAATTAAACTAAGCAAGGAAAAAGAAACAACAGCCCTTTTAGACGGCGACCGAGGCGGAGACCTCATACTAAAAGAACTCCTGCAAGTAACAGACGTCAAATACATTGCCAGAGCGCCCCCAGGCAAAGAAGTCGAAGAGTTAGCATCCAGAGAAATATTTGCTGCCCTTCAAAACAAGGTTCCGATAGAAGAGTTCAAAGCAAGGAAGAAGCCAGAGCGCCGAAAAATCCTCCTGCCTAAACAAATCGTGGAAGCCCGCAAAGAATTAGAAGGCACGTTAGAGGCTATTCTTTTCAACGAAAAAATGGAACAGATAGAGCGGATGCCAGTGAGTGCGCTAGCAGAAAAACTTCAACAAACCGATGGCGTAGACACTGTTGTATTCGACGGGGTTATAACCCAGCGCCTCGTAGACATCGCAAACGAAAAGAACATCAAATTCTTAGTGGCAGCCCGAGTCTCAGACGTTGTCAAACAATCGTTAAAGGTTCATCTGCTAACCTTTGCGGATGTGGA
>Ga0315314_1001619_pt1 | contig 19958 bp, 21 predicted proteins | sample TDP9_MG_FD_203631 | JGI IMG/M metagenome (GOLD analysis project Ga0315314, IMG submission 203631) | Freshwater sediment microbial communities from Lake Towuti, South Sulawesi, Indonesia - TDP9 | ecosystem: Environmental > Aquatic > Freshwater > Lake > Sediment | place: Indonesia: South Sulawesi... | reverse complement strand
GCGCTATGAGGTCCAGGAGGGCGCGCTTTCCCTCTGGCTCGTCGGCGATCCCGAGGAGCTTCGGCTCCGCTGCCGGATGGGCCGCTGCCACTGGCTGCTCCATCTCGAGGAGGAGCCCAGAGGGCCTATCCTCACGATGATCTGCCACTGCTGTGGCCAGATCGTCCGTCTTCCCCTGGCCCGCCGCGCCTAGGCTCCTGCCGCCTTCCCCTTGAAGGCCACATCCTCGAAGTGGAACTCAAACCCGCGCCGGCCGAGCTCCTCGAGGAACGGCTCCGCCGGGAGCACCTCTTCGGGGCAATAGATGCCGGGCTCCTTGACCTGGCCCCGGCCAAGCGCAAGAGCGCCGAGCGCTGCGGGCGTGCCTGTGGCGATGTGGGTCGTGGCGGCACGCCATTCTGGACGGGCCCGCGCGATGCACCAGCGGCGGAGCCGGCGGCGCTTCCCCCCGCGGTCTCCCACGACCTCGGTCCACACGCAGGCCTCATCGACGATCGGCTGCTCATCCCCCACGATGTTTGTCTGGAACTGGGCGAGGTAGCTCTGGAGGAATTCCAGCGGGCTGAACTCGATCCCCCTGTACCGGAAGGGCTTGTCCGAGAGCATCTCGACCTTGCGGAAGGCCGACCAGAGGTCGTAGTGGTGGGGCATGTAGTAGTCGACCTCTCGGACCCCCTTTGAGGCGAGGGATCGGGCGAGCATGATCGGCTCCTCGTGCGGCGTGAGGTAGACATCCCGCTTGCCGATCGGCTCAGGGAACTCGATCGTCTCCTTCTGGCTCAGCGGGTCGCGGAGCTCAAGCTTCCCATTGTGCAGGACCGGGGCCTGCCAGGTCCACTCCTCCAGGATGCCCCGGACCGTGAAGCTGAACAGCGCCCGGGGGTTCGGGAGCGGACGGCGCCCGAGCCGGATCTTGACTGTGTCGACTTTGTCAAGCGTGTTGGCGGAGGCCACGGCAAGGAAGTTCGTGATGCCAGGCGCCACGCCGAGCTCCAAGAGGATCCGCACGCCCGCGCGCTTCGCATCGTCGATCCTGCGGAGCTGGAGGAACTCCGTGCCGCTCTGGCTGGAAGTGAGGTCCACCAGGTCGACGCCGGCCTTGAAGACGGCGTCGGTGATCGGTTTGTTGAAGTCATCCCAAGTGGAGTTCACGACGACGTCGCAGTGCTTCAGGAACTTGTCGACCGCACCCATGTCCTTCAGGTCGAGCCGTTCCGCCTTCAGCTTTGGCGACCCGATCCGCTGGGCGATCCGCTCCATCCGCGCCTGGTCGATGTCCGCGGCAAAGACCTCTTCGACATCCTTCTCAGCAGCGACGGTCCGCGCGATCACGGCTCCGACGCCGCCTGCTGCTCCCATGACCCCGATCCGCATGCTCCGATCCCCCTCGGGTGCGAGGGGACAGGCGGGGAACCGGTATGAATCCTCTCTCTGGCTGCGCATACTCAACGCCGCTTAGGAGAAGCAAGCTTGATGGGATGGCTGAGCCCTGAACCCCTCCCGCACTCAGGGGGAAGGCAACTGTCACCTGCGAAGAAGGCCGCCAAAAAACCCAAGATGACCGAGCCGCACATCGTCAAGCTGCCAGCCCGGAAGATGGCCGTGGTCCATGCGAAAGGCGAGCCCGGCAAACAGGCCGAGCGAGTGTTTCCGGCGCTCTACGGCTCCGCCTACATGCTGAAGTTCCAACGGAAGCGCGAACGGAAGCCGATGGAGATGGAGCCGCCTGCGGCCCGATGGCCGGATGCCCATCTCCTCCCGAAGGAGGAGTGGACCGGGATCTGGGCGCTGCCGGTCCCGAGCGATGTCCGGAAGCTGCCCCAGAAGGTCCCGGAGGTTCCGGTGAAGCTCGAGACCTGGCGCGCTGGCCCGGTGGCGCAGATCCTCCACATCGGCCCGTACGACACCGAGCCCGCGACGATTCAGAAGCTCCATGAGTTCATCGCCGCGCAGGGCTACGAGATCGCCGGGGACCACGAGGAGGTCTACCTCACCTCCCCGCGGGCGAAGGTCCAGAAGACGCTCGTCCGCTATGCGATCCGGAAGCGCAGCTAGCGGGCGTGCTGGGCCATCGCCATCCACACGGAACCTCCTTGCCATGGCTGAGAGCCTCCAACCGTGGAAGGGCAGGCCTTTCGTGCGGTCCGCCAGCGGCGCTCCCTGAGGAACCCCACGACGTCCTTCTTCGATTCGGCCTACGCAGGGACTCCCCCGTGGGACATCGGGCGCCCCCAGCGGGCCTTCGTCAGCCTCGAAGAGGCTGGAGAGATCCAGGGACCCGTCCTCGACGTCGGCTGCGGCACGGGTGAGAACGCCCTGTACCTCAGCTCGCGAGGGCATGAGGTCTGGGGGATCGACGGCTCCCCCACCGCAATCGAGAAGGCCAAGGCTAAGGCGCACGAGCGCCGGCTGGACGTCCGGTTTGTCGTGCGGGATGCCCTGAAGCTCTCACGGCTGGGCCGCCAGTTCAATACCGTCATCGATTGCGGCCTCTTCCATGTCTTCGACGACGAGGAGCGTCCAATGTTCGTCAAGAGCCTGGCTTCAGTGCTTCGCCCCGGCGGGCGTTACTACATGCTCTGCTTTAGCGAACGCGAGCCTGGTTCCTTCGGCCCGCGGCGGGTGACCCGGGCGGAGATCCGGAACGCCTTTCGCACCGGGTGGCAGCTCAACTCCATCCGGGAGGCGCGGTTTGAGAGTCACTTCGGCCCCGAAGGGGCGTGGGCGTGGCTCTCCTCCCTCACGCGGCTCTAGTGCACGGGCACGCCGTACCCAGCGTCGAGGATTTCTCCTGCGATCGAGATGAACTCGAAGTCGTAGCCACCCCGGTAGAGCGTGAGCCTGAGGATCCCGAACGAGGTGTCCTGTGCAACCTCGAGGTTCGCCGGCCTCGGCGGATGGCCGAGATCGCTCAGGTAGGCCCCGCCCGTCCCGACGACGAACTCGCGAATCCCGCCCGGAGCGGAGTTCCCTTCGGGATCCTGGGGCGCCCAGCGCTGGTAGTTGTGGTTGTGACCGACCAGCACCAGGTCCGCCCCATACTGGTAGAGCAGGTCCCACATCGGCTTCTGGGGCTCCAGATCCCACCAGGTGAACCAGCTCGCACTCGAGTAGGGCTCCCAGTCGAAGAGGGGATGGTGCATGAAGGCGATCGTGCCTGGATACCGTTCGTTCGGGTGGTTCTGGAGATCGGTCTCAAGCCACACGTACTGAGGCGTTCCGGGGCCGCATCCATCGCCGATGCGACAGAGCTGGGAGTTCAAAGCGATGATGTGCCAGGAGCCGAGGTTGAAGGAGTAGAATCCCAGCGGCCCACGGGCGATCTCACCGAAGTACTCGAAGTAGCCACGCGCGTCGTCCCAGTAGTAGTAGTCGTGGTTGCCGGGAACCGGGCTTGTGATGTCCAGGAGGCGCCCGAAGTATGGGTCGTAGTAGGTGAGGTAGTCATCGTACAGCCCGTACTCATGCTGGGCATCGCCGAGGACGAGAAGCCGCGTCAGGCCCAAGCTGGAGGCGAGCTCCGACACGTCGTCATACTGGTTTCTCGAGGGGTTGTTGTGGGGAAAGAGCGTCGTGGCAATGTCGCCCACCGCGCCAATGACAAACGTTCTGCCTGGCCCAGCGCCAACCGAGGTTGGCAGCAGGACGGGTGCGAGAAACACAGCGAGCATTCCGATCGAAATTAGGACCGCAATCCGGCCACGCACGCTCCTCCCCTCCTATGGCGGGGGCGTAGTTGTAGCCATTCAGAAAGAGCTTGCGTCCAGCCAGCCTGAGAAACGAACTCCCGGCGGGCATGGGCCCATCCGGATTCGAACCGGAGCTCTACTCCGTGTAAGGGAGTTGTCTGTCCGCCTAGAGAGCTTGCGCCCTCCAGACTCTTGACCGCTAGACTATGGGCCCAGGGCGAAGATGCCAGCTCCGCCTGATAAAGGCTCCTCGCACCTCACTCGTCCTTGAAGACGGGCCGGCGCTTCTCCTTCCAGGCCGCAAGCCCCTCGGCCTTGTTGGAATGCTCGGAGGAGACAAGCGACAGCGAGCGGTCCAGCTCAAGCGCGCTGGCGCGATCCAATCCTTCTCCGCGGCGAAGGATCTGCTTTGCCAGGCGGTTCGCCGTAGGCGCGTTTCCCGCAAAGCGGCCCGCCAAGGAGAGGCCCGTGGGCAGCAGATCGGCCGTCGGAACCACCTGATTCACCAGCCCGATCGCCAGGGCCTCCTGGGCGGTCAGGCGGACTCCTCCGAAGATCAGCTCGGCGGTCTTCGCATGGCCGAGGAGCCTCGCAAGCCGCGTGACACCCCCGAAACCTGGCACAAAGCCCAGGCTCGTCTCCGGCATGCCGAGTGTGGCGCCTTCGCCCGCAATCCGCACATCGCAGCAGAGGGCGAGCTCGAGCCCTCCGCCGAGCGCATGGCCGCCGATGAGCGCAAGGGTGGGCGCGGGGAAGGTCTCGAGCTTGCCCAGGACCTCGTGGCCCAGCCCCATGAACTCCTTACGGGCTTCGATCGTTTGGCGGGAGAGCTCGTTGATGTCGGCTCCTGCGCAGAACGCCTTGCTTCCGGCACCCTGGAGGAGCAGGCAGCGCACGCTGGCTCTCCCCGAAAGGTCCTCCAACGTTGTCCGCAGCTGGAGGAGCGTCTCCGTGTTGAGGGCGTTGAGCACGTCAGGACGGTTGAGCGTGACGAACGCAATCCCATCGGCGCGCTGCTCAACCAGGACGAAATCGCCCACCGTCTGTTCCTCCCGTCAGCCGGGAGAGTTCCCCCGAGAGTTATCAGCCTTTGCCGCTGGGGCTCATCCAGAGCCAGCAGCGGCGACGGGGGAGGGGGGTGCTGCGCCCTCGGCAAGCTTCATCCCGGCCTCCTCCCCGATCTCGAAGGCGCGGAGGTTGGCCTCCGCTCGCGGCCCCGTCAGCTCGCGGAAGAGCGTGTGGATCGTCTCCTCCTTGACCGGCAGGCGGCCAAGTCCTGCAGCGACCCCCAACAGCGCGACATTGGAAGAGCGCCGTTCGCCGGCTCGGTCAGCGAGCTCCTCAGCGTTAACGGCCACAACCTCCGCCGCGGCCTCCTGGAGGGTCTTCAGAATCGTGTCGATGGAGGGATAGGGGGATTCGGGGTCTTGGATTGCAAAGGGCGGCAGGATCGAAGTGTTGCAGACCACCACGCTCCGCTTGGAGAGCCTGGGGAGCGAGCGGAGCGCCTCCAGAGGCTCGAAGGCGATGAGGAGATCGGCCTCGCCGGCAGGAATGATTGGGCTGGAGACATCCCCGAACCGGATCTCGCTGACCACCGCCCCTCCGCGCTGAGCAAGGCCGTGGGTCTCGCTCATGACCACCTGCTGGCCTTCCCGCATGCCCGCCTGAGCCAGCAGCTTCCCGATGAAGAGGATCCCCTGGCCGCCGACGCCGGCGATCAGGACGTTCGTCCGTGTCATCCCGCCACCCCGATCGCCTCGAAGGGACAGACGACCGCGCAGACCCCGCAGCTCACGCAGCGCGCTGGATCGATCTTGAATGTCTTGCCCTCTTGATAGATGGCGGGGCAGCCAAAGCGGGTCACGCAGATGCCGCACTTCCGGCAGAGCTCATCGGAGATCTCGTACGGAGGTCCGAACGGCTTCCCGGCCCGCTCGTTGATCGCCAGAAGCGCGCAGGCCCGGCGGGCGATGAGCACCGAGACCTCCGATTGGGCGAGCGCCTCTTCGACGGCGGCGCGCATCTCCTTGGGCTCGTAGGGGTCGATGGTCCGCACGTGCCTGACCCCGCAGGCCCTCGCGAGCGCCTCCATCGAGACCGCGGGGGCCTCCTCCCCCTTCCAGTTGATCTCAGAGCCCGCGTGCGGCTGATGGCCAGTCATGGCTGTCGTGCGGTTGTCCAGGATGATGAGGACAAACTGGTGGCGGTTGTGCACCGCATTGATGAGCGCGGGGATGCCCGCGTGGTAGAAGGTCGAATCTCCGATGTAGGCGATCACGGGCTTGTTCGTCGCGCGGGCAAACCCGCCTGCGGCGCCGATGCCCGTGCCCATCGCGATCATGAGATCGCCAGCTCTGACCGGCGCCATCGCGCCCAACGAGTAGCAGCCGATGTCGCTTGCAAGGATCGCATCTCGCTTGCGGATCGCCGACCGCACCGCGTAGAAGCTTGCGGCGTGGGGACAGCCCGCACAGAGGATCGGCGGACGGGCTGGGAGATGGTCGAGGATCGCGGGGCGAGGCGGGGGTGCAGCTAGCGTCAGTCCCAGATGGGCTGCGAGGCCGGCCTTGACAAGATCGATGTTGAGCTCCCCGGTCCGCGGGAACGCTCCGGTGGACTTCCCCAAGATCACCGCATCGCAGGCTGCCTCCTGGGCGATCGCGCGGATCCGTTCCTCTAGGTACGGTTCGAGCTCCTCGATGATCGCCGTCTTCTCATGGGACTGGAGGAAGCTCAGGATGGCCCAGCGGGGCAAGGGGTGGGTGAGCCCGAGCTTGAGAACATCCGCCTGGAGGCCAAGGCCATCGAGCGCCTCGCGGACATGCGTCGCAGCTGCAGAGCTCGTGATGATGCCGAGCTTGGTGGGGCTCGGTGCGCGGAGGAGCTTCGTCGAAGGGGAGGTTTCCGCGTACTCGGCAACGCTGGCGAGCTTTGTGAGGAGCTCGCGGTGGTGCCGTCGAGCCATTGCCGGCAGCGAGATGAACTGGGTGTCGCCGCGCTTGAAGCTCCCGCTCCGATGGCCCGTTGGTCGCTTGCCGACGATGACGGGGGCGCGCGTGTGGGAGACCCGCGTCGTTGTCCTGAGGATGACGGGAATCCCGAGCCGCTCCGAGAGCGAGAAGGCCTCCCGGACCATCTCGAGGCACTCCTGTGGCGTAGAGGGCTCGAACATCGGGACGGATGCAAAGGCGGCGTAGAGCCGCGTGTCCTGCTCGTTCTGGCTGGAGTGGCAGTTCGGATCGTCGGCGACGACGATCACATAGCCCCCCTTCACGCCCGTATAGGCGAGCGTGTTGATCGCGTCGGAGGCGACGTTGACCCCGACGTGCTTCATCGCCGTGAGGACGCGGAGGCCAGAGGCCGCAGCGCCGATGCCCATGTCGAGCGCGACCTTCTCGTTGACGGAGTACTCGAAGTAGATCCCGAGCTGATCGGCGATCCCGGCGAACGTGTCGCCGATCTCCGAAGCGGGGGTGCCTGGGTAGGTGGTGACGAAGTCCACTCCGGCCTCGAGGGCTCCTCGGACAATCGCCTCATTCCCGAGGAGCAGCAGACGGGCCCCTTCCGACGCGGTGACAAGCTCCATCGCTGCGTTCCGTGCTCCGGGCGTCGGAGTCCAACAGAATCGACGTGCCTCACGGCGCTTAAAGGCTTGGTGAGGGCTGCTTGGTGAATCGTGCTAGCAGCGCGCACTGATTCTGCGCGTGGGATCACCCGTGGGCGCGGCTGCGGCTGCGCGATTCCAACGCGCGCCCGAGATCGCGCCTTCCCGCGCGCGCCCCCGTCAGTCGGACCTCGGAGGCCGGGTCCCAGAGGAGAACGTTTATGGAGCCCTCGCCCCGTCAGATCGGGTGGCGAACACGTCCGATGACCGCACAGTCATCCTCGAAGCCCGGGCGCCGGATCCAATGGACTCCCAGTGGGCTCTCCGTTCCTGACGATCCGATCATCCCGTACATCGAGGGGGATGGGATTGGGAAGGACGTGATGACTGCGGCGCGGCGGGTCCTGGATGCCGCGGTGGAGAAGGCCTACGGAGGCAAGCGGCGGCTCGTCTGGCAGGAGGTTCTTGCAGGCGAGAAGGCCCATGCAGAACTGGGGGAGTGGTTGCCGGAAGAGACTCTGCGCGCCATCAAGGACTACGCAGCGGCCATCAAAGGCCCGCTCACGACGCCGATCGGCGGGGGGTTCCGCAGCCTCAACGTCACCCTGCGGCAGAAGCTGGACCTCTACGCAGCCGTCCGGCCGGTCCGGTACTTTTCCGGCCTCCCGAGCCCCCTGGAGCATCCCGAGCGGACAGACATGGTGATCTTCCGGGAGAACACCGAGGATGTCTATGCGGGCTTTGAATGGCCTGCAGACTCCGCCGAGGCCAAGGAGCTCATCGCCCACCTCAACACGAAGTACGGGACCTCAATTCGCGAGGGCTCGGGCATCGGCATCAAGCCGATGAGCCCGTTCGGCACCAAGCGCCTGGTGCGCGCAGCGCTCCGCTACGCGCTCGCGCATCATCGCCCCGTCGTTACGCTAGTCCACAAGGGTAACATCATGAAGTACACCGAGGGGGCCTTCCGCGACTGGGGCTACGAGGTCGCCACCACGGAGTTTCGGGACCACGTCGTCACCGAACAGGAGCTCGGCCGGAGCGGCAAGACTCAGCCTCCTGAAGGGAAGATCCTGGTCAACGACCGCGTCGCCGACAACATGTTCCAGCAGATCCTGACCCGGACCCAGGACTACTCCGTGCTCGCAACTCCGAACCTCAACGGGGACTACCTCTCCGACGCCCTCGCCGCCCAGGTTGGGGGGCTGGGGATCGCTCCAGGGGCGAACATCGGGGATCGGGTCGCGGTGTTCGAGGCGACCCACGGGACCGCGCCGAAGTACGCGAACCTGGACAAGGCCAATCCCGGCTCCCTAATCCTCTCGGGCGTGATGATGCTGGAGCACCTAGGCTGGAACGAGTCAGCGCAGACCGTGACGGAGGCGTTCGGGAAGACGATCCTCCAGAAGCGCGTCACCCCCGATCTCGCCCGACAATTAGGCGATGTAGAGCCCTTGGGCACATCCGGCTTTGCCTCGGCCATCATCGAGAACCTCTAGGGCTCTGCTGCCTCGGCCATCCCTTGCGGCGCCGCGCTAGAGCCACAACCCTTTTGGCCTAGAGCCCATGCTCACGGTGGGCTCGTGGGGTAGTCCGGATATCCTTTCGGCCTTCGGAGCCGATGACCCGGGTTCGAATCCCGGCGAGCCCGCTCCTTCCCCAGTCGGGAAGTCGGGAGGTCTTCCCTGCTACTGTTGCGGCGGTACGCGGGGCCCCTCCGGGGGCGTTGGGTAGGTTATTGGTGGCGGGGCGTATGGGTACGCATAGACAGGGGCCACTGCGGAAGGCTGAACCGGGGCAGGCTTCGGTTGCATCGTAGCAAGGCCGAAGGCCATTACAGCGATTCCACTAACCGCCACTATGAATCCGGCCCCCCAAATCGACCAGATCCGATCGATGTCCCTTCCCACGTCAACGAACTGCTCCTCGGTTCCGGTGAGCCATACGTCCCAGTAGCGATCATTAGCCACTGCAACCATTCCCTCGGCGACCGCCATCATGGCTATACCGATCCCGATCAGAATACCCGCGCTCAAGAAGATCCGATTCATTGCCATAGTATTCCTCCGCCCCGATGATGCTCTTGCCCGATATATGTGCGTGCCCCCTCGTCGAGGAGGTGGAGGAAGCTTTGGGAACATCTCCGCCTCCAACAATCGCCATTGCGGATCCCCCACAGAAAAGGGTGGCCATTCTACTCCGCGCGTGAGGAATCGTCAGGTTCTGCTACTCGGCCACTGCGCTAGAGCGTGGAAATGCGTCTTCACTGCAAGCTGGGTCGTAGAACATCCTCGAGGCCTTGGCTGAGAGACGGAGCGGGAGCTGATACTAGCAGCATCAAACGCTGGGCCGGAACCGCCTGAGAAGAAGTGAATTACTCACGACGCTCACCGAGCTGAAGCCCATCGCGGCCCCAGCGAGGATCGGATCGAGAAAGCCCGCTGCCGCAATAGGGATCAGGGCTGTGTTGTAGAAGAAGGCCCAGAAGAGGTTCTGCTTGATCTTCCCGACCGTTCGGCGGCTGAGCTGAACCGATCCCACGACATCCCGAAGATCATCCTTGATCAGGACGATCCCGCCCGCCTCCATGGCGATGTCGGTTCCGCTGCCGATCGCGATTCCCACATCGGACTGCGCCAGGGCGGGAGCATCGTTGATCCCATCCCCGACCATCGCGACAACCTTCCCCTCTCCCTGGAGCTTCTTGATGACCTCGGCCTTCTCGCCGGGGACGACCTCGGGGATGACCTTGTCGATAGAAAGCTGGCGCGCGATCGCCTCCGCTGTTCTCCGGTTGTCCCCCGTGAGCATCACGACCTCGATCCCCATCTTCCGGAGCGCTTGGATCGCCGGGACCGCGGAGTCCTTCGGCGTGTCCGCCACGGCCACAAGGCCCAGCACGCGTCCGTCCGCAGCGAGGATCATCGCGGTCTTTCCCCCCTGCTCGAGACGCGTGAGCTCCTCCTCGGCCTCCGGAGGGAGTGGGCCCAGCTGCTCCATGAGCTTGCGGTTCCCCAGAAGGACCTTGGTCCCATCCACCGTGGCACGAACGCCGTGTCCAGGGATGGCCTCAAAGCCCTGAGGCTCGGAGAGCCTCAGATTCTGCTCGGTGGCCTTCCGAACAATCGCTTCAGCAATGGGGTGTTCCGAGCCCCGCTCGGCTGAGGCGGCGAGGTGAAGGATCCCTTCAGATGTGGCACCCTCGAGCGGCACGACGTCCGTCACCGCGGGCTTTCCCTTCGTAAGCGTCCCGGTCTTATCGAAGACGATCGTGGTGATCCGCCGGGCCTTCTCGAGATACTCGCCCCCCTTGATGAGGAGGCCGTTCTCGGCCCCCTTCCCTGTCCCCACCATCAGGGCTGCGGGGGTCGCGATGCCGAGCGCGCATGGACAGGCAATGATGAGGACTGCGATGAAGGGGATCAGCGCCCTGATGAAGATCCCAGGATCGATCCAGGTGTACCAGAGGGCGAACGTGAGCAGCCCAATGCCCACGACCGCCGGGACGAAGATGCTCGCGGCCTTGTCCGCTAGGCGCTGGATCGGCGCTCGAGAGAGCTGTGCATCCTCGACGAGCTTGATGATCTGGGCAAGGGCGGTGTCGCTGCCGACCTTGGCCGCTCTCACGCGCAGGAGGCCCTGCTTGTTGATCGTCGCCCCGATGACCTCATCGCCGGGTTTCTTGTCGACGGGCAGGCTCTCGCCCGTGATCATCGATTCATCGACAGCCGAGAAGCCTTCGAGGATCGTGCCATCCACCGGGATGCGCTCGCCTGGCCTGACCACAAGAAGGTCGCCCACGGCGACCTGTTCGACAGGCACCTGGATCTCCTGGCCATCCCGCAGGACCGTGGCCGTGCGCGGCTGAAGGTCCATCAGCTTGCGCAGGGCGTCGCCCGCCTTTCCCTTGGTGAACTCCTCGGCGTACTTGCCAAGGAGGATCAGCCCGATGATGATGGCCGCGGTCTCGAAGTAGGTCGCGGGATCGCCGAAGACGCTCGGCGCGAAGGTGACGATGGTGCTGTAGCCCCAGGCGGCGCTCGTCCCCACCGCGATCAAGACATCCATGTTCGCCGCGCGGTTCTTGATGGCGTCTCGGAAGCCGAGGTAGAATCGGCTCCCCGGCCAGAACTGGACCGGGGTGGCAAGCAGGAAGAGGATGTAGTTGAGCGTGGAGACCGAGATCGGGGGCGGCACAAAGGCGAGGACCATCGTTGGAATCCCGAGGGCGAAGCTGAAGATCACCATCCAGCGGAGCCGGCGAAGCTCCACTTCGGGCCTCAGGAACGTGTTCATGCAGCTCTCGGCGCAGAAGAAGTAGCGCCGGCCGCGGACCTCGGCCTGGAGGTGGGTGGTCTCTTCCACGTACATGCCACAGACCGGGTCGACCGCCATTTGGGCTTCTGCCTCCTCGAAAGACGCGCCTTTGCACTCCTCGCAGAGTTATGAGGCTGCCGCTTTTCGGGTGTTATTCAGGCGGGCCCATAAGACCCTCGCCGTCGGGGAAGCGTAGCGGACACGATGGGGAGCCCAGGCGGTCAGCCCCACTTGCCCGCGAGCGGTCGCCCGCACTTCGGGCATCGCCGGTCGCGGACCGCGTTCTGGAGCACGTCGAACCCGCGCCTGCGGATGAGCAGCGCGCCGCAACCAGGGCAATAGGTGTTGTCGTGGGAATGGCCGGGCACATTCCCGAGGTAGACGAAGTCCAGGCCCGCCTCCTTCCCGATCTGCCAGGCGTGCTCCAGCGTGTGGAGCGGCGTGTGGGGCTCTGTGAACCGGTAGGCGGGGTAGTAGCGGGAGATGTGCCAGGGCACTTCCGGTCCCAGGTCGCTCGCGATGCGCTCGGCGATGCCCCGAAGCGTCGTGTCCGTGTCATTGACGGTGGGGATGACGAGCGTGGTGACTTCGATGTGCACCCCGCGCGAGCGGGCGAGTTTGCAGATCGCCCAGACCTTCTCCACATCGATGCCCTTGCAGTGCTTCTTGACCGCGGCGGCGTCGCCCTTGATGTCGATGTTCATCGCATCCAACCCAGCGTCGATCAGCAGGGCCAGCGCCTCCGGAGTCATGTAGCCGTTCGTCACATAGGTGTTGTAGAGCCCCCGCTCGCGTGCGAGGCGGAAGACGTCCAAGGACCACTCCAGGGAGAGCGTGGGCTCGTTGAAGGAGATGGACGTCCCCTGACAGCCGTACTCTTCCGTCAGCTCCACGAACCGCTCGGCGGAGATGTACTCGCCCTGGCCCTGGGGCGGGGTCTTGCTGATCGACCAGTTCTGGCACCACGGGCAGCCGAAGTTGCACGACCAGCTCCCCGAGGTGAGCGCGAAGGTTCCGGGGTAGAAGTGGTAGAAGGGCTTCTTCTCGATCGGGTTGGCCTCCAGGGAGGAGACGGCGCCGTAGATGAGAGTCACCAAGGTGCCGTCACGGTTCTGCCGCGTCCGGCACCAGCCGAGGCCGCCGGGGACGATCGCGCAGCGCCGCTCGCAGACGTTGCAGCGGACCTTGCCGCCAGTCCGCTCTTGCAGGAGGGCCTCTCGGAGGAACGGGCGTTCCACCCTGTTCCCATCCGCGTGCAGGCAGATACGGGTTTCCCAGGGCACGAGCTGAAGGAGGCCAGGCGGTGGGAGAGGGGCCGCATCCCCTAGGCAGCTACCGCTTCCAGCCGCCCGACCATCACATTGTGTCCCGGACCGCAGCTCACGGTACAGTACATCGTGTAGCTTCCGGGCTCGGTGGCGAGGACGCTCACCTCCATCGGGTGGCCGGGGACGAGCGTCCCCGTGACGTTCAGGCGTTCGATAAAGAACCCGTGGACGACATCCTCTGCGATGAGCCGAAGCGTGAAGGCGACACCAACGCGCAGCGCCCCGCCGTGCACGACCCATCCGCCCGCCTCAGCGACATAGGCGTGGATCTCGATGACCTCCTCCGCATAGAGCCGCTGGTGGCGCTGGCCGGCCTCGTAAACGTAGATCCCAGCGGGGAGGCCGACCAGGACCGCCACCAGGAGCGCGCCAGCCACGAGGTTCTGCCTGCCCATTGCCGCATCACCCCACAAAGAGCCGGAGGAACGTCGCGGTGGCGACGAAGGCGAACGCCGCCATCGGGACCAGCGCCTTCGCCGCCGCCCGCCGGGTTTCGAAGTGGCGGAGCGAGAGCCGGTGGAGCGCGGTGACGGTGTAGGCGAGCCCGATGAGCACGAGCGCGATCTGGATGTAGGGGAGCGTCTGCGGCAGGATCGGCTGCCAGGCCATCGCCTTGGTCCCAAGGAGATCCCAGCCCCAGCCGAACGGGTCGGAGGCGGTGGCGAAGATGTACGACCAGTTCACCTGGAGGAGCGCGACCGAGAAGGCGATCCAGGCAAAGAGGCCCAGGGGCACGAGCGCCACGGCATTGTCGATGAAGAGCCGGCGGAGCGACGCCTGAGGCCTTCCTCCCAACACCCGCGAGAGATGGGTGAGGAGCAGGAAGAGGAACGGGACGAAGAGGAGGGCGCCGCCCACGAAGAGGCCCGTGTAGAGGAGGAAGTGGTCCAGGCCCGCCCGGAAGGTGGCCCAATCCTTCAGGTAGCCATAGGGGCCGAGCAGGACGACGAGGTAGACGCCCGCAAGCTCGAGCATGATGAGGCTCTTCCAAGCCTCGCTCGCATCCTTGTCCTTGGCATCCTTGAGGAGGTCGGCGCCGAACGGCCGAAGGCGGATGTCAATGTTCTCCTTCGGGCAGGTCTTTAGGCATTCCAGACAGAGGCCGCAGTAGGCGTTCCGCCCCAAGGTCTGCGGGAACTCCATCCACGGACACGCGTAGCCCTCGACGCTTCCCTTGATGCACTCCTTCCCCAAGTGGTGTTGACAGACGGCCTTCTCATTGGCGCGAAGCTCCAGCCAGGAGAAGTTCGAGTAGAGCCCGAGGAAGCCGCCGACGGGGCAGACGTACCGGCAGAAGGCGCGTTTGGAATAGATCAGCGCGAGCGGAATGGGGACGATCATAAGCCCGAGGAGCAAGAAGCCCGTGACCCTCGGGTTGGTCGTGATAATCGGGCTGAAGAGCGCGATGCCCAGGAAGAGGAAGTTGACCGTCCAGAGGTTGTTGAGCCTCCGGGGCCATTTCCGGTTCAAGCCCCAGGTCCGCGTCTTGTGCTCCACGAGGCTCCCGCGCTGGAGCCACTCCCCGCCCGCGGGCAGCGGACAGATGGCGCACCAGGAGCGTGACATCAGCGGGACCAGGATCGCGATGAGCGCGAACCACCAGACGATCCAGACAAAGACGATGGCGAAGTTCTGGTTCCCCGTCATCGTGCCGAACAGACCCGTCAGGATCACCAGGACGAATCCAGCGAGGCTTGCGAGGATGAAGATCCACGGAACCCATCGGCTCCGGAGCAGGCGGCGGAGCCTCGGCGTGAGAACGCTTCGAGTCGGATAGGCCTGAGCGGCTGGCGCGGAGACGGTGCTCACCGGGACGCCTCCTGCCGATGGACGCGGAGGGCCGCCCCAACGGTCACAAGCCCCGCCGCGAGCAGCCCGCCCCAGAGCACGGTGTTCCCCAGCGGCCCTTCGACGATGAGCTCGCCCTTCATGTAGGGATGATAGGGCCCACAGGTCACCGAGCAGCGGTAGGCGAACTTCCCGAGGGTGGTCGCGGTGAAGGTCACGACGGTGGGCTCTTCTCCTGGGTTGAGCTGGACGTCGATGCCGTAGCCGTCCAGATAGAAGCCATGGGAGACATCAACGGCCCGAAGGACCAGGGTCACCTCGGCGCCCCGGGGGACGGAGATCCTGCCTGGGGAGAACTCGTACTGACTCGCGGTGATCTCGATAGTCACCGACGGCCGAGCCGCGCTCAGCACGGGCCCGAGCGCGAGCAGAGCTGTGCCTGCCAGAAGGGTGGCGAGGACGAACGCCCGGAGGCCGCGTGCCATTCCTAGGCCTCGACGATCAGCCGCGCCTCCATGACCTCATGGCCGGGGCCACACTGGAGGTCGCACTCGATGATGTAGGTCCCAGGCTCGTCTGCTTCGACGACAACGGTCACAGGGTTCTCGTCTGCATGCTCCGGGACGAGCATGTTCACGCCGAGCGCGGCGATCGTGAAGGTGTGGCCGAGGAGCTGGTCCTCCATCAGCTCGTAGGCCTCTCGCTGCTCTGGCGTGGCGTTGTTCTCAAGCCAGGCCATCTCGAGGGGCTCGTAGAGCTCCTGGATCTCCATGTTGCTGTGGGAGTTGGTGACGACGAAGACGACGATGTCACCCTTCTGGACACGGACCTCCCCGGGGTCAAAGCCCCAGTGGTAGGCAATCACTTGGACAGTCCGGACATCCTCCGCCCCTGCCCCCTGGCCCGTGAAGCCGAGGGCGGGACCGAGGAGGGCCACCGAGGCCCCTCCGGCAAAGGCTCCCACCACCAAGGCCGCCACGAGGAGGAGCCCCCTGCCCCACTCGCGCTTCTGCACCGCTTCGGCCATTGTCGTTCCCGCTCCTGGCCGCAGATCCCGTGGATCCTACGACACCCGTGCTACTACAAGCGTCATAGCTAACTGAGCCTTATAAGTGTGTTGCTACATTTGTCGTAACTAATGTTGGGCCCATTGGAAAGCGAAGTCATCGGTGTCTTGGAGCGCCTCCGGCAGGCGACGGCCCGGGAGATCCACGAGGCCTTGCCAGCGCGCTGGGGGCCCGTGGCCTACACGACGGTGAATACCATCCTCACGCGGCTCCACGCCAAGGGGCTGGTGCGCCGGCGGAGGGAGAAGTACCGGGGCGGGGAAAGGTACGTCTACGAATACAAGGATATAGAGCAAGCCTATCTCCGTTCTGTCGTGAGCGGCGTGGTGCGCCTCTTCGGCCGACGGGGCGTGGTGCACCTCGCCGAGCAGCTAGACGGGCTCTCGGAGGCTGAACTCCGAGCACTAGAGAAGAAGCTCGGACCATGAGCGGAACCAGCGTTTTGCTCGCTTCGGCGGGCGTGGCAGCAGGCGGAGCGATCCTCGCCGAGGTCTGGTGGCGCCGACGCGGCCACGGCCGACTGCGCCCCTTGGCGCTCGGGCTGGTGAGCTATGGCCTCCTCGCCTCCATCGGCGTCTATCTCACCCTGACGGTCTTCCACATCCATCGCGGCTTGGCGCTCCACGTCCATCCGCTGGAGGCCCTCTGGCCGATCTCGCTCTCCGACTGTGGCCTGCGCCTCTCCTGTCCGCTCACGGTGGTCCCCGCGCTGACCTTCGGGATTCTCGCCCTGACGTTCCTGCTCAACCAGCTCGCTGTCCGGATGATGCACCGCGAGCTCGTGGGCACGGTCGACCCTCAGGCGACCCAGCTCCTCCGCACACAGGTCGGCCTCGGGCGGTCCCCTTCCCTCTTCGTGCTCCGCGACGAGCAGCCAGATGCCTACTCCTACGCGCTCCTGCGAGTGGGCTCTCGCGGCGTTCGGGCTGAGGACATCGTCATCATCACCCGCGGCCTCTTCGACCGCCTCACGCCCGAGGAACGAGGCGCCGTGATCTCCCACGAGCTCGCCCATCTGCAGTCGCGCGATGACCGCTACCTCCCCTACTTGCGCTCGCTCGTCACGCTGCTATTCTTCGACCCGCTGCTCCATCTGGCCACGCGGCGGATCCACCGAAGACAGGAGCTCGCAGCTGACGCGGGTGCGGCCCGAAGGACGCGGAATCCTCTTGGCCTTGCGCGCGTGCTGGTCAAGCTGGCGCGGGCGGAGCAGGTCAGCGCTCCCTCCCAACGCCCCCGAGTTGCTTACCGAGCGGGTTCTTCGCTCCTCCGGGAGCGCATCGACAGGCTCGCCGAGCTCAACACCCTCTGGAGCGTCGGGCGACTGGAGCGATAGCCCAGCTGCTCACTCGGACTTCGTCTTGGGCTCTTCCAGCTTCTCCAGTGTGAAGCTGTCCTGCTCGGGCCTCATCGGCTTTTTGAGGAAGTAGTAGGGAATCCCGATGAGGATCCCCACAACCGCGATGAGGCCGACGATGAGCAGCCCGATCAGGATGATGAGGATCAGAAGGCCGACGACGGCCAGGATCGCGCCCCAGAAGACGATGAGGAGCACCAGGAGGATCAAGCCGACGGCGACCGCGAAGATCGCCGGACCGAGGCCGCTCAGCTGTCCTCACCCGAGCCCGAGGCGGATCCCGCTGCCGCTGGTCTGCTGCTGCGGTAGGAATGGGACGATCGCGCCCGCCAGCTTCGGGAGCGTGAGGGACTGGAGGATAATCTTGCCCGGTCCCGTGAGCGTCGTCACGAAGAGCCCTTCGCCGCCGAAGAGCGCGGTCTTGATCGAGCCGACCGACTGGATATCGTAGGCCACCGAGCCCTCCCAGGCCACGACGTTCCCCGTGCTCACCCGCACGGTCTGGCCGGGCTGGAGATCCATCTCGATGAAGTCGCCGGAGCCGTGGATGAACGCAGTCCCTTCGCCCGAGAGCTTCTGGAGGATGAACCCTTCGCCACCGAAGAAGATCGTCCCGAGCTTGCGCTGGAAGGCGATGTCCAGGCTCACGTTGCTCTCCGCGCAGAGGAATGCGTCCTTCTGGACGAGCCAGACCTTTCCGCCGCGCAGGTCGAGCGCCTGGATCTTCCCCGGGACGTTTCCCGCGAACGCGATCACGCCAGACCCGCCTTGGCTTGTGAACTCCGTCACGAAGAACGACTCGCCCGTCAGCTTGCGCTTGAGCCCGCCCATGATCCCGCCACGGGCACGGGCGGTCATCGCAATGTTCCCGGACATGTAAGTCATCGTCCCGGCTTCGGCGAAGACCATCTCACCAGGCTGCACTTCCACGTGGACGAACTGCAGGTTGTCGCCTGTGATGCGGTACTGCACCGCCTCACCTCACTGGAATAGACGCAGCAGAGGGCATATCATCCTTTGGCTCCCAACAGGCGCGAGTGGGACCTCTTGGAGGCGAAGTGGACGCCGCCTCGGCCCGCAACAGCTACAAATAGCCCGGCTTGCGATGGGCATCCTGGGTGCTTGGATGGCGGAGGAAGAGAAGCCGACGGCTCCATTCGCGTTGTCGTTGGTGGGGGCGGTTCTCATCGTAATCAACGGAGGCGTCATGGCGGCTCTCGGGGAATTTCTCGACATCTTCTTCCCAGGAGCGGCTTTGCTCTATGCGGCGGTCGGAATCAGTCTCGGAGCGGTCGGGTTGCTCGCCGCCCTGATGCTCTACGTTCGGCCCCAGCAGTGCCTTGTCTGGAGCATCGTGGTCCTTGTCGTCTCCGCCCTGAGCCTCATTGTCGGAGGCGGCTTCTTCATCGGCTTCATCCTTGGGCTGATGGGAGGAATCCTCGGAGTCGTCTGGAAGCCGAGCGAGCCCATGACCCGGACCTGTATGCGCTGCGGGCGGCAGGTGCCCCTGGAGTACTACATCTGCCCCTACTGCGGGCATGTCTTCCCGATGGTCCCGCGATATGGACCGGCTGTGCCTGGGACGCCTCCGCAGCCCCCGGTACAGCCATGAGGGCCGAAGCCGGGTTCTGCGGATCGCAGGAGTACCGTTTCTGCTCTGAGCCACTGTTGCCGGAGTCTTGATAGCCACCCAGCCCGTTCGCGCTCTCTCCAGTCGCGGGGGATCGGCAGGGATGGCGGGCGGACGGGACAAGAGTGTCCGCGTGCAAGTGCGCACGCTCAAGCGCCCCGGAGAAGCCGCGCTTGCGGTCCGCGCCCTGGGGCTCCGCAAGCAGTACGGCACCGTTGAGGCCCTCCGCGAAATCGATCTCTCGATCCCTTCCGGAGAGCTCTACGGCTTTGTCGGTCCCAACGGGGCCGGAAAGACCACCGCCATCAGGATCCTGACCGGCCTCACGCGTCCCACGAAGGGCGCAGCGGAGATCTTCGGCTCTCCTGCAGGGAGCCCTGAGGCGAGAGCGCGCGTCGGCTACATGCCTCAAGAGCTCGCGCTCTACCTCAACCTGAGCGCCTGGGAGAACGTCGCGCTGTTCGGTCGGCTGTATGGGATGAACGGAGAGGAGCTTGATGCTGCGGTGGAAGAACAGCTGCGGTTCGTCGACCTCTGGGAGCGCCGCCATGGCCTCGTCTCTGAGTTCAGTGGCGGGATGCGGCATCGCGTCTCTCTGGCCGCCGCGCTCGTCCACCGGCCTGACCTCCTCCTGCTCGATGAGCCGACGGTCGGCATCGACCCCGTGCTCCGAGCCGCGTTCTGGGAGCGCTTTCGCGTGCTTGCTCGAGAAGGCCGGACGATCTTCTTGACCACCCACTACCTCCAGGAGGCCTCCCACTGCCACCGCGTAGGCTTCCTCCTCCAGGGCCAGCTCCTCGCCGAAGCAGCTCCTGAGGCGTTGCAGGCACAGGCTGGTGCCCGTGATCTGGAAGAGGCATTTCTCACCTTTGCCCGGCAGGTCGAGGGCGCCGCGGGGGAGGCGGCAAGATGAGCGTCCGGCGCGTCCTCACAATCGCAGGCCGGGTCTTCCGAGACCTGCGGCACGATCGTCGCTCCCTGGCCCTCATCCTCATCGCCCCGCTCTTTGCGATGTTCGTCTTCGGCCTGGCGTTCGGGGGAAGCCTGCATGACCTGGAGGTGGTCGTGGCGAACGCGGATCGCGGTGTCGTCCTTCCTCCGACGAATGTGACCGTCCGGTTCTCCGAGACGATCCTGGCCGAGCTCGACCCCGACGTCGTGGTGCTCCGGGAAGT
>Ga0315314_1001618_pt1 | contig 19964 bp, 21 predicted proteins | sample TDP9_MG_FD_203631 | JGI IMG/M metagenome (GOLD analysis project Ga0315314, IMG submission 203631) | Freshwater sediment microbial communities from Lake Towuti, South Sulawesi, Indonesia - TDP9 | ecosystem: Environmental > Aquatic > Freshwater > Lake > Sediment | place: Indonesia: South Sulawesi... | reverse complement strand
TGGCGCCATCAACCGTTAACGAAAACATCCCATCCCTAGGGCGTAGGGTTGCCAACAATTTACGCTGCAAGTAAATGTGTCTAATCCTTCCAGTTCTACTCGAAAAGACAACATTAACGCCGTCTGGAAAAGCACATCGCCAGCACCGTTGCCAAGCTGATAGTCCGCAATTTTCCGTATTTTTTCCAGTGTTTCACGGTTGTTTCGCAATGGCTCTACACCGCAAGGGTTGACAAAGTATAAAGATAAGAGATGCATGTAAAACAATTTTGGAGTGTTGGATCAAGAATGCGCTGTGAGGTGTGCGGTCGAAGAATCATCGGTCCACCGTATCGAGCCAATATTGAGGGCGCCAACATGCTCGTATGCAACGAGTGCGCTAAACTGGGGTCTATCGTTTGGGAGGCCAAAACCGAACCCCGCATGAAGAAAGTTGCTAGGAGAATGCCCACGCCCATGCTTCCTCCCAGAACGCAACCACCCTTGTCAGTGACTGAAACACTTGATCTCGTTGATGGCTTTGGCACCAAAGTGAGACAGGCACGGGAAAAAATGAGTCTAACCCTTCAAGGCTTGGGCAAAAAAATAAACGAGAAGGTTTCGGTTCTCCGCAAAATCGAGAGCGGCAAGATGACACCGGACAACCTGCTTGCTGAAAAGTTGGAACACGCTCTCAGAATCAAACTGTTGGTGCCAGTTTCTGAACCCAAGGTGCCTGCTAAAGCGCTTGGGGCGCGTCCCGCTTCGCCCACGCTAGGCGAAATTGCACAGGTGAAGAAGGAGAGAGAAAAAGGCAAGTGACGACTGGAGGCAGAAGGAGCAAACGAGAGCAATAATAGTTCAGCGACGCCTAAACTATGAGCGCTCTAACCTAGATGAGCTTCACAGCCTAGCTGAATCTGGGGGTTATACTGTTGTAGACACTATGGACCAATTAAGAGAACCAGACCCAAGCTTTCAGATCGGCAGCGGCAAAGTAGAGGAACTAGCAAGTTTAGTCAGGGAAAAACAGGCTGAGAGAGTGATATTTGACAATGAGCTCAAGCCTCTTCAAGCCTACAATTTGGCTAAAGAAATAGGGGTCGAAGCCATAGACCGTTTTCAGCTTATTCTCGAAATTTTTGCTCGCCGGGCTGCAACCACCGAAGCCAAGCTGCAGATTGAACTAGCAAAACAGCGTTATGAACTACCGCGTGCCAAAGAGAAAGTTAAATTGGCAAAGAAGGGTGAACAGCCGGGTTTTATGGGTTTAGGGGCTTACCAGGTGGATCTTTACTTCGAGAGCGTTAAGCATCAGATTCATCGCATTCAAGCCAAGCTGAAGACGGTGGGCAAAAAGCGTAGCCTCCATCGAATGCGTAGGCTGGAGTTGGGGTTCTCGGCTGTTTCTTTGGCTGGTTACACAAACGCGGGCAAGAGCTCCCTCTTCAACGCTCTGGCTGGAGAAACAGCTCGAGTTGGCGAAGGGCTTTTCACAACTTTATCAACCACCACTCGGGCTGTAAGCCTGTCAAACAGGAAGGTTTTGTTAACAGACACAGTTGGCTTCATCGACCGCTTGCCCTTGACGTTAATCGAGGCGTTTCACTCAACCCTCGAGGAAACAATTTTCTCAGACCTCATTCTGCTCGTTGTAGACATAAGTGAGCCACAGGAGGATGTTGAGCGCAAAGTAAACGTCTGCCTCGACACCATTCAAACAATAGGCGCCTCAGGCATACCAATTATAACCATACTCAACAAAATTGACCTCCTACCAGAAGAGAACCTGGAACAGAGGCTGTCAAGCCTAAAGGGTTTGGCGCCCAACCCTGTGCCCGTTTCAGCTCTCCACCAAACAAATATCTCAGCGCTACAAAACGAGATGATGCGCTACCTGAAGGATTACGTTAGAGCCATGTTCTCGATTCCTTTGAAGAGTTCACACTCGTCTTTCATTTCATGGCTCTACAGCCGCGCTGATGTGCAGAGTCTGAAGTATGAAGGAGACGGTGTCCATGTTGTTTTCGAGTCGGTTCCATGGTTCGCAGACAGGGTTAGAGAGCGCGTGATTGAGCTTGGCGGGACGTTTGAAAAAGCCTAAGATAACCGTTCTGCGTTGGGGACACCGCTTCAGGGATCAGAGGGTTACAACTCATGTTGCTCTTGTAGCTCGAGCTTTCGGCGCCTCAGAATTCATCCTAGCTGACGTAAAAGACGAAGCGGTCAAGGCTACTGTTGAAAAAATCGTGGCTAATTGGGGTGGAAGCTTTCATTTTAAGATGGAAAAGCCTTGGAAACAAGTTGTTGACGATTGGCGTCGCAAGGGAGGCATTGTTGTCCACCTCACCGCCTACGGAGAAAACATCCAGACGAGCGATGTTATCGAGAGAATCAGAGCCTCAGATAAGGATGTCCTTGTCATCGTTGGTAGTCAAAAGGTTCCAGCGGAATTCTTTTCTCCCGATGTCTCAGATTTCAACGTTGCCATTGGAAATCAGCCGCATTCTGAAATTGCAAGTCTAGCCGTTTTTCTTGACAGATTTTATCAAGGAAAAGGGCTTGAAATGGAGTTTAATCGCGCAAAATTGAAAATTATTCCACAAAAACATGGCAAAAAAGTAAGTAATTAAACCCTGAAAAAGGTCTACCTTTGGAACAACAGATTTAAGGAAACTTATATACTATTTATAATAGAGCCTACGGAGAGAAGCGTGCCAATGAGTTTCGTGGACGAGAAAACCCTGAGTAAAGTGGCTGAATCCTTCGGAAACGAAGAGGCAATCCAGATAATGAACGTCCTTAAGGGCGTAGGCGAGGTCACAGACGATGAGATCGCGAGCAAAACTGGCATACGCCTCAATTCTGTGCGTAAGATTCTGTACAAACTTTACGACCATTCTCTGGTGGCGCTGAGAAGGTCAAGAGATGAGAAAACGGGATGGTTCATATTTCACTGGAAGCTTCAACCCGATCAGCTAGAAGGCTTCATCTTAAATCAAAAGCGGCGAGTGTTAGAGAAGCTTCAAATCAGGCTTGAATACGAGAAAGGGCACGACTTCTACTACTGTAACACTCCTAAATGTCAACGGGTTCCTTTCGAAGATGCTGTTGAGATGGTCTTTCGTTGTCCCAGCTGCGGCAAGCCACTGATGCACTTTGAAAACGGTCACATTGTTAGCGCTTTAGAGAAGAAGGTGGGGCAGCTTAGGAAGGAGCTGAGTGAGTGAGTTCAAGCTGCCAACTCGAACCCAGACGTTAAGAATTTTAGCTAGAGCTGGTTGCTCTCCAAGAGTTATTGAACACTGCAGAGAAGTTTCTAAGTTTTCAGTCAAGATTGCCAGGGCTTTCCAAAAGAAGGACTACACGGTTGACGTTCAACTTGTCGAAGTGGCTGGTTTGCTCCACGACATTGGGCGATCCAAAACTCACACCGTACACCACGGGATTATCGGAGGTGAAATCGCCCAGTCTTTCGATCTGCCCGACGCAATTGTGCAGGTTATTCAAAGGCATGTGGGAGGAGGCGTCCCTAAGGAAGAAGCCAAACAGTTGGGTTGGCCTCCAAAAGATTACTTGCCCCAAACTCTTGAGGAGAAGATTGTGTGCTACGCCGACAAGAGAGTCCAAGGCTTGAGAATCGTGCCCATCGAGCAAGCCATAAAAACCTACATGGCAAGCTTGGGTGAGAATCATCCTGCCATAGGCAGAATTAAGAAGCTGCACGAAGAAATCGTGTCCATTGTAGGAGACGTTCTTTGACGGCGATCACGCTTTTGGAAAAGGCGTACGGCTCTTTTTCAATAAAGTCGTTTGAAGCAATTCTTTCGTCTCTATGCAAAGACCTAAAGGCTGAAGTGAAGATCAAGGGCAAGACAACCCGAGACTGGGTTCAGATCGAAGTGATGGGTGAAGATGAGTCCGTTGCCTTGAGACTGTTAGATCGAGAGATCGGGTTGACGCCTGTTTCGATCGAAAAAATTGGGAAGTTTTCTGTTCTCCGTGGGAAGGTCGTCGACTCTGGCAGATGGGAAGATGAACTGCATGTCGACATTGGTGTTTTTGCTCCGAGAGTTTACGACGCTTTCATTCCATTGTGGCGTTTGAGGGCGCAACTTGCAGATGGAAGGAATCTGTCGCTTCAACGCCTCATTGAGATGTTCTGTCTCAGTGATTTTGCTCCTCTCAAAATCAAACTCGTGTCTGAGTTGAACGTTGAAGAAGGCAGTTGGGAGGCAGAGCTTTCGGAAGAGCAGCTTTCTAAGTTTTCTGATGGGCTCACGGCTAATCTTGACCGTCTGATGGTGCTGGGCGCCAATCGCAAAGAGGTTGAAGTGGCTGTTGAGAAGGCGAGACATTTTCGCGATGTTGTCCGAATCGAAACTCTTGGACCTCTTGAGCACGCAATAATCTGCAAGCTGGGCACGGACGCCGTTGGCCTCACGCCTAAACTCGGACCCTATATGAGAGCTGCCTATCTTGCACCCTTTTCTCCGAGAAAAATTAAGCAGGTTATAGGTATACCTTCCTTATGAGATGAAAGTGGAATGAAGCAGGAGTCCTCTTCGGAACTTTCTTAGGTCTTAGATTTGGAACGGGATCCCATAGCAACATAAACTAAGACTAGAGCCACTATTGCTATGTTTAAGATTATGACTATTTGCAGCATGGATGAGATGTTTACCAAATCCTTGAGCGGGCTGTTTACCACCATTTTTGAGAACTCTGTTATTGGAGAAAAAATCCAAGGGTCGGTTTTGTGGATGTTTAAGTATGCGAATATGAATTCGATGACGCTTTCTTTTCCAGCCAGCGTGCCACCTATGCTGCCGCCCACAGTCACGAGTGTAAAGCCTATCAGGGCTATTAAGGGATAGAAAACCTGTAGGACTCGGTTGCTCCAGATTTTCTCGTCGCCGAACCTGAGTCGTATGGCGAGGAAGTCCACCCAGAACGTAAAGGCGAAGATGACGATCATCACTTTGTTCTGAACTATAGTCGAAGTGGCAATGCCGCCAGGCGTAAAGAGTATGGTTCCAGACACAGCGGAAGCCACGGTTCCAATGGTCCCTCCCAAAGCTGCAACAAGGGCTACGTCTTGAGAAATTCGCGCAGTTTTTTGCAGGAATTCTTCAGGGAAGACCCACCCCACAAACGGAATCTTTGGCACGATGTTTACGAGAAATCGAACAATCACGGCGATAACAGCCAGTGTGAGCATTCCTTCGTGCATGGAAACAGTTATTGAGTGGACGCCGCTCCAGTCGACCATTATTTGTGTTCCTCCATGGGTTTCTTCTCTTTCTGTGGAGTTTTAGTCGTGCCAAACGCAACGACTGCGTATGAGATTATGACGATTAAGATGATTCCTAAGAAAATCTGGTTGAGCCAAGCCAGCAATGTGGGTTCGTTGCGCATAGCCATTATGACGTTCATTGAAGCTGTTGTAGCGAGTAGTATGATTAGTAGTCCAATGATGTTGCTTGACATTCTTTTATCTCATCCTCTCCAACCCTTCAACATTGATGCCCCACTTATGATTGCGCTTAAAGATATAACATTTCCTAGAATAGACGAGTAGTCAGCTCTCAGAGTTGTCACTCCGTTCCACGGGAAAGAAGCCACGCCCAAAACAATCAAAGAAAAAGCAAGACTATGGTCTGAGCGTCTTGAAAGCCACCTCCAAACGAGGACGTACGCCACAATAGTCATAAAATAAAAGCTAACAGAATCCGCCACATACAAGCCTGCTAAACTCCATTCTCTGCCAGAGTAGCCGAAGCCCCAGTAGAAGACGTCTCTAATAATGAAATTGATTAGTCCATCCCTGTAGCCATTCCAGAGCAAGGGAATCAAAAAAGCTGGAATGAGCAAAAGCAAGCTGAGCCAAGAAAAAAGGGCATAGTTCTTCCTTTGAATCTGCTTAACTATTAGAATGCTCAATGCGAGCATAGCGGCGATAAACATTAAGACGTGAGGCGCGTAAGTGGCCACAAAAGCTAACTCCATTGGAAACACTACAACCGCATAGTTTTGGCTCCAGAAAAGCATGGGTTCCAAAAACGCCGTTACAAAGGCTGACCCTATGAACACGAGAACAATTGCCCACCCCCATTTATCATGTTGGAAGAGTTCGAGGGCGAACCAGAAACTTGTGCCTGAGAGCGAGACAAGATATACTATGTAAAAGGCAAGTTGCAAGATGGCGGTGCTCATTCCAGCGAGCGCTGAGATTTGAAAATCGATGTACAACAGAATCACCGAGACTGTCAGAATCAGTTGTAGGGCAAGAAAACGAGAAAGTTTAGTGTCAGAAGCAATAGGGTTCGAAATGAGACGTACACTTCGGATAAACATTATGAGGGCGAATGCTTGGGCGATGAAAAAGACAGGCTTTAGATAAACTCCTAGCGGGTACGATGCGCCCCGAAGCATGAAGGAATACATGAGCCTAGCTAAAGTGTCTGTGAAGTTTAGCACCGCAACCGCAAATGAGAGAGAGATAAAAAATGTTGGGGATTTGAACCTCGCTTTAAGGTTCATCGTGTTTTTCCTCTGGAGTCGGAAGTTGATTAGTGATTTTGCTCTAGGCGCTTATTTGAATTGTTCGTGCGATTGGTGAAGCCGATCTGTGGCTTGTTGTTCCTCCGCTGCTGCCTCCGGCGTTACTGTCCCATGCTATGACGAGGCTGTAGGTGCTGCCGACTGCCCAGTTTACGTCGCCGCCAGCTGTGTCGCCGCTGTTAAGAGGCTTCTTCAATTCGATGGTTACAACGTTTCCTGCGCCAACACTGATCGCGCCTTTGCCATCTTGTGTGGCATCGACTAGGATGGGTCCTGTGCCGTCGAATCTGATGTCAACGTAGCCGTCTGCTGCGTAGTCGTCGTGTCCGAAGAGTGCTCCGTCAGCGCCCGCGTCCATGCACCCAGTCGCGCCGAGTTGGAAGGCAACCCATGGATTATTCGAGTCGGCTGTGAACTGCAAGGCTATGTACAGGTCTGTTCCATCGTTCTTAACCCATACACTGGCGGTTCCCGTTGGCGTGATTGGAATGTTGGTATACGTTTGGGCGTCGCTCCAATCAGTTCCAAGGTTGCCGTCGATGTTTGCGTCGGCGATTGCTGCGCCCTTTTTAGCTATGAAATCGGCTCCTCCGGCACCTGCGATTATAACGTTAACGTTGATGACTAACACGTCTCCGATTTCTAGGTGTGGGTCGACATCTACATCGTATCCTTTTGTTTGGCCGCCGTTTAAGTTAACGTCAACTTTGTAGGTTTGAGAGTCGACTATGACTTCGATGTAGCCTGAGTAGGCATTGCTTAGGTCTTTGTTCTTTACGTAGACGGTCAGAAATTCAAGTTTGCCTGTGCTGTCGTACCTGAAGTCTCCTATGCGGTCTACGACGAGTTTTGTTTCGTCGAATTGGAAGGCAAAGCGTCCAGCTGAAAAGAAGTATGATTGAAAGATGATGTTGATTGCTGAAGCTAAGAATAGGCTGTTGGCAAGTATTATCCCAATGATTGTCCAGAGCACAATTCTTTTACTCTTCAACTGATGTTACTCTCCTAAATTTTCCCATGTTAGGCATGTGAATTAGTGTTATAGGAATCATACTTATGAATGATATTAACCTTTCTAGAAGACTTGTCTAGAGAAGTATTCCAATGTCATTCCTAGCCGTGACCCATTCTGCTCCGAGGGCGATTTTATGGTTACAGCTGGGTGAATTCAGTAGATGCCTTGGTTTAAAAAATAAAAAAGGGATTTTATAGGAGAATGAACTCCGGGTTGAACATCAGCGACGCTATAGAGTTTACCACGTTGAAGCTGAAGGTTTTTGTTTTGCTGGCTTGTTGCCACGTTACTGCGTCGGTTGCACGGTAATATAAGACTGCGGTCACCGAATATTTGCCTGCTATCGCTGTCCATGTGGTGCTTAAGGTTGTCGTGTCTCCAGACGCAGGAAGCAACGCCTCTGTTGTGCTAACGGTGGTGACAAGGTTCCCTGTCTCTGCGTCTCTAATCTGGAATTCCGCATAGACATAAACTGCGCTCGTGCCCGTGTTTGTAATCTTGGCATATAGCGTTTGAATTGATGCCTTGCTTAGATCGAGATGCTTGTAGTCTGGCCAAGCGCTGCGCCCGGTGAGTGAGGCAGCTACAACCGCAACTGGCGCTTGGACCGTTACTGTGCCATCTGTGTACGTGTTGTCGACTGTGTCCGTTTCGTCTGGAACCGTGCTTGCTACGGCACTGATGGTGTAAGTGCCTGCTGTTACTCCGGCTGTGTCCCAGGTGAAGGATAATGTGGTTGTTGCGTCAGCGGAAAGCGTAACAGTTTGCGTGCCTATCACGTTTGAGTCAAAGCTGGCTGTAACGGTGAAGGTCTCGCTGGCTGTGCCTTGGTTTTGTGCATCTACAGTAACTGTGACGGGTTGACCAACTGTCACGGTGGTCGGCGCAGCGTATACAGCAGTTATTGCGACATCATGAACCACCACTACAGGCGGGTTAACCGTCACGGTTCCATCTATGTACGTGTTGTCGGCTGTGTCTGTTTCACCTGTGACAACTGAAGCTGTTGCTCTTATCGTGTACGTGCTTGGAGTTACGCCTGTCGTGATCCATGAAAAGGTTAGGGTTGTTGAACCGCCTGTTGCTAGTGTGATAGTCTGGGTTCCGATCGTGGTTGAATCATAGTAAGCTGTTACATCGAAAGTTTCGCTTTGTGTTCCCTGATTTGCAGCGTTCACAGTGACTGTAACTGTGTCCCCAACTGTGACCGTTGTTGGTGAGGCTGTGACTCCAGTTATGGCTACGTCGCGAACCACAGGCGGGGCTGAAGGAGCAAGCTTCATAGTGTTCAGATTCGTGATTTTAGAGTGATCGATGTTTCCTCCGGAGCTTCCTCCACCGTCTGAGTCGGTTGTGACAAAGAAATTGTATGTTGTTGTTCCATCGGCTACAAGCGCAATATCTGACGTGTCTCCTGTGTTCAGAGCTTTCTTCCATTCGGCTGTGAAGCCGAAAGGTGCAGCAGAACCTGAGTATCTCATAGCGCCGAGAGCGTTTTGACTATTGTCCTTAGTTGGTGGCTTGCCGAATCCGTTCGTGTCGACTGGAGTCGGTGGATATGTGGGCTCTGGCGTATAATCGGTTCCGTCCCAAAGACCGAAGAAAACACCGTCCCAACCTCCTCCTCCACCGTGGTGTGATGTTCCAGTTTGAGAGGCCTGCATGCCAAGCCAGAAGTGATTTCCTGCAGCAGACACCCATGAGGTATCGATTGAGCCGTCGATTCTGTAGTAAACGTTTTTGCCGTCGTGTTTTACGTACAGTGTAGCTGTGCCATAAGGAGCAGCAGCTCCATTCTCTAGGGGTATTGTGGTTGAGAGGGCGTCACTCCATGTGCCAGTGTTCGGATATCCATCAAGATCGCTTTCAGCAACTGGGGTTGTACTATATGGAACAGTGATACCCACTGCAGCCCTAACAGGCAGAAGCAACGAAAACGTCAGTGCAGCGAAGAAAATCAAGCCTATTAGGAAGGTTGTTTTTTTCCACGGTGAATTTTTCTGTTTGTGCGTCATCTTTCTCCCTCTTCTCGCAATTGATTTTACCGTATTATATAGAGGGGGCAGAATCCCGACTGAGGATTATTGTGAGCCCCCTTCTTAAAAAGCGGGAAAATTATGTTGCCTTTTTGTCTCAATTGAGAAATCTTGAGCCAAATTTTTTGTTATTTTAATCATAAAAATGAGGGTTTTTAAATCTTTCTGTGATATTCTTCCATAAAACTAAAAAAGCTACAATGCAGACTGTGTTCGGCATGATGCCTTTGTCTAAACTTTCGCGCCTCGAACCTGTAGATGTTCTTAGCCTACTTGTGTTTATGCTCTTAGCCTTGAATTTTGCAACCCCTACGCTAAACTTTTTTGCTTCCTTCTCAGGGCAAACACCAATCGTTTTCTCATATGTTGTTCAATTCCTTGCCAGTCTGCCATTTTTCATCGCTGCAATATTCTTTCTCGTCTTGTTAACCCAATTCTTAAACCTTGAAAACAGCCCAGGAAGTCGTTCTTTTGTCAGCCTTCAAGCTCTTCTGGCAATAGGCATAGTTATCATGTGGCTCGACAGAAACTACCTTCGCTTTTGGGCGCAGCTTGCCTTTCCATTAAATTTCATAGTCGACGTCTTGCCTATAATCTTGGTTATTCTTCTCTATGCGACTTGGATGCTCACGATTTCGCGAGTGGGGAACAAATTAAACCTGAGCAATCGCGTCGAGACGCTTTACTTTGCAACAAACCTCGTGTTTGCACTTTCTTTCTCTCTACACTTGTTCAAAACTGTGGACTTCTTTTACTATTTTGCCTTCCGTTTACCCCTTCTAGTCAGCTGGATTATCGATTACGCGCCTACCCTTCTAGTATCGTTCATGAGCCTAATAGCGTGGGCATCGTTCCTTTTTGACGTTAAGAAATTGTCAAAACTAATAGTTCACGATTTGCTGGTTCTCTTACCAGTTGGCTTCACACTTGTTGCTATCGCAATCCGTCCCCTCGTAGGTTACGTTTTAACATCAGCAATAGTTTGGGGCTCATCCTACGAATTCTTCTATCCACCTTCCCTTTCCCTGGCTCTAGTGCTACTAGCCACAACAGCCTTCATATCATCTTCAATCCTGATTGGAGCCCGCTGCACGAACAGAAACGCAAGACTAGTTCGATTAAGCCTTGCCTCGGCAGTGTTGGCTGGAGTGTCGCCCTCTCCACTGAGCATACTAGGAGTCTTACTGAGTCTGCAGTTCCTTTTTTTAGGAATCAAACCCAGACAGACCAGCTGAACAAATAACCGCATCTTAGCTAAAGGGTCCTCAGGTAAGCATCAAGACACAGCCTCTGAACCATTCAAAAAACAGCACCAACACACAACATACTCAAACGAGCCTTCTCCCAAATAATATAAAACCACCAAAAAAATATGTTAAAAATCACCCCAAACAACATGGAAAGTGTTAAGAAGACACAACTAAACCCAAGTCAAACACAACATCAAAACACAAACCAAACAAAAACAAGCGCAATCTCTCTGTCCTAACCGAATAATCTCTGGTAGAAGAAGGTATAAGTGGATTGTTCCCTTCTTCTTTTGAAATTTAGTTCCCAGCAGAGCACAATGTTAGTGTTATCCTAAGGCGTGGTCATCACCACCAAGCACACAAAATTCTCCAAACAAACAACATCACAGTCCATCGCCTAAACGTCACCTTTGGCAACATTGAAAGTGGCTTTCACCAACATTGAAAGTGCCCCAAACCAAACTCAAACACAACCTGAAACAGTCCACAACACAAAGATAGAACCCAAAAAACAAACAGAACGCCAACAAACTCTAAAAAAAATTTTTTCTCACACTCATACTAATAGATAGAGAACAGTCTAAAACAACAATTAATGGTGGGCCGGGCAGGACTTGGACCTGCGACCTTCGCCTCTCTTAGTAAAGCATGTAAGGGCGACGTCCTAACCAAACTAGACGACCGGCCCAGTGCAACCTCAGCGGTAGATATGGTAAACTTATCTTGATAAAAGCCTAATGCTGTGCTGAACCTATCGTCCGTGCCTCTTGTTTCTACTGGCCCTCTCCTCTCGCCTTCTCCAATCTTTCTTTCGCTGCGTCTCGATAAAGGGGCCTCGCCCTCCACTACTGAAATGCTCAGGGTTGAACTCTGCTCTATACTGACTTATCTGCCTGTAGAAAGCCTCGTAATCAAGCTTCTCTTCAGACAACCCTTCTATGATCTCGTTTAACTTCAATTTGACGTCTGGAGACGACGCCCTGTCCCACGCATCAGAATAAACGAGATACGCCGCGTGAAACCTGAAATCAGAAGGCCTGTCGATCAGAAGTTTAGTCACGGGTTCGGTTGTTTCAGTTGTTGTTTGATTCGTTTTTTCATTAGGCTCGTCGGGTTCGCTTGTCATGTTCTTGTGCTCAACTTGACGGATACTGCAATGGCAAAGCCACGTTATAAATCTTTTTTGTCCAACATCCACGAAACACAGAAATAACAATACAACAAAACATCTCTGGGCGCATTCGGCATCCCGCGGGGTTGCCCTAGCCTGGTAGGGGGCAGGCCTGCTAAGCCTGTGGTCCTAACAGGGCCGCGCGGGTTCAAATCCCGCACCCCGCGCCACTCTGGCTAATTGTGAATTGTGTGCGTGGTGACAAATTGTTCCTTAGTGTCATCACCATCCTGCATTGCCGGGCTGCGGAAGAGTAATTTCAGAAGAAGAAGGGGGCAAGTCCCTTTAGCCTTCTTCTTCCATGAACTTCACATTAATAGTAAAGTGTAAGCTGGGTGATGGCAGTGTTCTGTTGTTGCCGAACACGTGAGTCAGCGGTATTTGTCGCCCTCTGAGTTTCTGTTAGAGTGAGGGTAAAGCTTAATTGTTCGTCATCATTATGCCTAAAGCACATCTTGGGTGAGACGGTCATGATTATTCCTGTTCGCTGTTTCAGCTGCGGTTTTCTGGTTGGTGATAAGTGGGAAGACTTCGCTAGGCGAGTGAAAGAGGGTGAAGACGCGGGCAAAGTCTTAGACAGCCTCGGCGTCAAACGATATTGTTGCCGCCGTATGCTACTCTCCCATGTTGAGGTTATAGATGAAATCCTGAAGTTTTATGAGGAAGCGAGCAAGCGTAAACTAGCCAAAGCCGCTTAACAGCAGCCCGATAGGTATGTCAACCCTCATCAAAAGCATCTTGGCACGAAAAATTTTCAACATAAGGGGAGAAGAAACCATAGAAATCGATGTGGCAACACAGAACGGATGCGGTCGGGCATCAGCGCCAGCAGGCGCCAGCCGAGGAAGGGGAGAAGCCGTACCGTATCCAAATGGCAGTGTGGACGAAGCCATAAAAAAAGTAAAACAGATTATAGCGTCAAAATTGATAGGCGTTGATTCAGAGAAACAAGAGCAAATCGACGTTCTTCTCCACAGAATCGATGGCACAGCCGACTTTCGAAACATCGGTGGAAACACTTCTTACGCAATTTCGTTGGCTATCACTGAAGCAGCAGCGTCCTCAAAAGGCGTTCCATTGTTTCAGCACCTCGCCGGCAAACTTGCAAATGAGCTTCCGCATCCGCTTGGAAATGTTTTAGGAGGGGGAAAACATGCCCGAGCCAAGGCTCCAGATATTCAGGAGTTTTTGTCACTGCCTTCAAACGTGAAATCGTTTCGTGAAGCTGTGAGCGCAAATATTCAGGTTCATCGAAGGGTCGGTTCATTTCTCGAAAAGAAAGACCCTACTTTCACGGGTGGAAGGACCGATGAGGGCGCTTGGGCGCCAAACATGGGCAATGAGGATGCATTGGAAATTGTCGCAACTGCCGTTGAAGAAGTTTCCGATGAGAGTGGCGTCAAATGCAAGGTAGGCATGGATATGGCTGCCTCCGCATTGTGGAATCCGAAGGATGAGTGCTACATCTACAAAAGAGACAAAGTGAAAAGGTATTCGGGAGAACAATTAGACTTCGTCATGCGGCTCATCGAAATGTACAAGCTTGTTTACGTAGAAGATCCGTTCCACGAGGAAGATTTTGCGGGCTTTTCCCAGCTTACAAGCAAGGTTAAGAATTGTTTGATCTGTGGCGACGACCTTTTCGTGACAAACAAAGAGCGTTTGCTCAAGGGAATTGAAATGGGCGCCGCAAACGCAACAATAATCAAGGGCAATCAGGTTGGCACACTCACGGATGCTTGGGAGGCAACCCAGCTGGCTCAAAAGGCGGGTTACGTGCCAATCATGTCGCATCGCTCTGGAGAAACAACCGAGGCTCACATAGCGCACTTGTCTGTAGCGTTTAAATGCCCGATAATAAAGGCAGGTGTCGTTGAAGGCGCCCGAATTGCCATACTCAACGAGCTTATTCGAATAGAAGAGATGCTCAAGGGAAGCGCTAAAATGGCAGCGTTAACATTATAGGAGAAAGAGAACCATGTCAACAGAAGAAAGAAAAGAAGAAGAAAAGACAAACACACCCGAAACTCCTGAGGCTCCAGTACCAATCGAAACCTTACAAGCCACATCGAACACGGCGACTGAACCAGAAATAAGAGTGGTTGAAGAGCTTCTCCTACCGCAAGACACCCTTCTGTCCGCGGGAATCCACATTGGAACCAGGATGAAAACCAAAGACATGGCACCCTTCATCTACAGAGTACGCCCAGATGGACTCTTCGTTCTAGACGTAAAGAAAACCGACGAGCGCATCCGAATTGCAGCCAAATTCTTGGCACGCTTCGAACCATCCAAAATTGTGGCGATTGCCGCACGTCTCTACGGTAGAGAACCGGTCAAACGGTTCTGTGAGGTTACAAAAGCAACGCCTATCATTGGGCGTTTCATTCCAGGGATGCTTTCAAACCCTCTTTACGCAGGTCGAATCGAACCCAGCATTGTTATTGTTTCTGACCCGAAGGCTGACGTTCAAGCCGTGAAAGAGGCTGGCGCAATTGGGATTCCGGTAATCGCGTTATGCAGCACCGACAATGACTTCGCGGGCGTCGACCTAGTCATTCCAACCAACAACAAGGGCAGGCGAGCGCTGGCTGTTATATACTGGCTTCTGGCGAGACAGATACTACGGGAAAAAGGAGAATTTCCACCAGACGGCAATCCGACGCTTTCAATTGACGACTTCGAAGTGAAATTAGCCAAGGAAGAATAACCCATCAGAGGTGCCAGAATCTTGAAAGTAAGGCGCCCAGCCTACGCGGGAACGTTCTATGAGGGCGCTTCTAAAGCGCTAAGGGCTCAGATAGAAGGCTGCTTCACCCATGAGCTTGGTCCAAGAGCCCTGCCAAAAGTGGTGGATGATAAGCTCAAGCGCACAGTTGCATTGGTCAGCCCTCACGCAGGCTACATGTATTCTGGACCAGTTGCGGCTCATGGATATTATCACCTTGCCTCAGACGGTAAGCCCAATGTGGTCGTGGTATGTGGACCAAATCATACTGGAAGTGGCAGCGGGTTGGCTGTAATGAGAGAAGGTGCGTGGAGCACACCTCTAGGCGAAGTAGAAATTGACTCAGAGACCGCGGACAGCATCGTGCGGGAGTCACGCATCATTGACGTTGACGACTTTGCCCATTCGGGAGAACATTCGATCGAGGTTCAGTTGCCTTGGTTACAATACCTCTACGGTTCGGGGTTCAGGTTTGTTCCCATCTGCTTTCTTATGCAGGACCTGCAATCAAGCAAAGATGTAGGTGTGGCAGTTGCAAGGGCTTTGAAAGGCAAAAACGCCTTGGTGATTGCCTCCACGGACATGACTCACTACGAACCGCAAAAAATGGCTGAGAAAAAAGATAAAATGGTTATTGAGACAATCTCAAGATTAGACGCGGAAGGTCTGTACTCGACGGTTGAGAGGCTTCAGGCTTCTATGTGCGGCTACGGGCCAGTAATTGCAGCTATAACTGCGGCGAGAGAGCTGGGTGCCAGAGACGGCAAACTGCTTTGTTACAAGACAAGCGGCGACATTGTCGGTGATTATTCGGCTGTTGTGGGCTACGCCTCACTAACATTCACAAGGTAATCTGCTATGGCCTCTTTTAATAGGGAGGCTGTGACGGCTTCTGCACCAGCTAAGGTCATACTGTTCGGTGAGCACTTCGTCGTCTACGGCGAACCCGCCATAGTCCTCGCAATAGACAAGCGAGCCTACACCACCACACAGTCGAGAAAGGATGAACGCATATACGTAGACTCCACAGACCTAGACGTTGCAGGCTTCTTTAAAGGAGAGAAATTTCAAGCTGAGAAGGGCGGAACCAAAGCGCGTCTAAAACTTGAACCCGTAAAAAACGCAGTTCAACAAGTCTTAGAAAAAGCCGAGAGAAAGAAAGGCGTAAACGTCAAGATAAAATCTAACATACCAGTTTCAGCGGGTTTAGGGTCGTCAGCTGCAGTTGCAACATCAACCGTCGTGGCGGTCAGCAACCTTTTTGGAATCAAACTCTCACGCGACCAAATCTTCCGCATGGCATACGAGTCGGAACGTCTCGTTCACGGCACACCATCTGGAATAGACCCCGCCATCGCGACTTATGGCGGCGTGATCCAATTTCAAAAAGGCAAGGATTTCACTCCGTTAAACGTGCAGACTCGTATACCGTTGGTGATCGGCAACACCCAGGTGGAGCGCTCAACGGGCGAACTCGTCGCGAAGGTTAGGCGAGTAAAGGAACATTTTCCCTCCATAATAGACCCGATGATAAATATTGGCGGCAAAATAGCCCTCGACGCTGTCGAAGCCTTAAAAAAAAGTGACCTCCAAGCCGTTGGTGAATTGATGAACATCAACCACGCCTTACTCTGCGCCGTCGACGTGTCTCATGAAGCTCTCGAACGTTTGGTTCACGCAGCGAGGAAAGGAGGCGCCTACGGAGCCAAACTCACCGGCGGCGGCGGAGGCGGATGCATGATAGCCTTAGCCAAAGACGAAAAACTGAAAAAGGTCATGACTGCAATCGAACTAGCCGGTGGCACAGCGTTCGAGGCTCGCAAAACAGACGAGGGTGTGAGGATTGAGGCTTAAACCCACAGTCCTGAAACTTGGCGGCTCCGTCATAACTCACAAGGAAAAACCATTCACGGCCAACTTGCCAGCCATAAGAAGACTTGCACAAGAAATTTCGCAAGCCCACGTCTCGCCACTTATAATCATCCACGGTGGCGGTTCGTTTGGACATCCGCTTGCGAAAAAACACTCAATAAAAGAGGGATATCGAGGTAACGACACTCAGCTATCGGGGTTTTCAAACACTCATCAAGCCATGGTCACCCTGAACAAGTTGGTTGTGGAGGCTCTAATACGGCATAATATTTCAGCAGTGGCGGTCTCGCCTTCTTCCTGCATGGTTACGAAGTCTGGTCGAATCGCAACGGCAACGGCATGTGGACCCTTGGAAATGCTGGTCAAGATAGGATTCGTGCCCGTGCTTTACGGCGACGCTGTGCTCGACTCCGACTTAGGCTTCACTATCCTGTCCGGAGACCAGTTGACAGCTTTTCTTGCTGCCCACTTCGACGCAGAACGTATCGTGATGGGCGTAGACGTGGACGGATTGTTCACCGCAGACCCAAAAAAGAATGAGTCGGCTGGGCTTATTAGAAACTGCACTTTACATGAGTTGAAAGAAATGCAGGAGCAAATCACTGAAGCGAACGGCATCGACGTTACAGGTGGCATGCTGGGAAAAATTATCGAACTCATCCCCGCAATTGAGAAAGGAATCCCCGCCTTCATTGTGAACGCAGCCAAACCCAAAAACGTTTACAAGGTTCTGCGAGGTGAAAAGGTCGCTGGAACAGTCATCAAAAAAACGTGAGAGACGAAAAATGACTTTGAGCAAGAAAACCGAAGAAAGAAAAAACGACCATTTAGAAATCTGCCTAAAAGAAGACGTTCAAGCCAAGCGAATCACGACCGGATTCGAAGAACTCCACCTGGTGCACAAGGCTCTGCCCGAAATCAACCTAAAAGAAATCAACCTGTCTACTAGGGTTTTCAATCATAGGTTTTCGGCTCCAATCATAGTAGAATCCATGACTGGGGGCACCCCAAAAACAACCAAAATCAACGCCGCCATTGCAAGGGCGGTTGAAGAACTAGGCTTAGGGATGGGGGTTGGAAGCCAGCGAGCAGCTTTAGAAAAACCCGAAGTTGAGGGGACCTTCAACGTAGTCCGCAAGGAGGCACCTGAAGCATTTATAATAGCCAACCTTGGTGCTCCTCAGCTGACCAAAGGTTACGGTGTAAAAGAAGCCAAGAAAGCGGTAGAGATGCTGGAAGCTGACGCCCTGGCGATTCATCTTAATCCCCTTCAGGAGGCAATTCAGCCTGAGGGTCAAACGAGTTATGCAGGGGTCTTGAGAGCAATCGAGAAAATTGTCAAAGGATTGGATGTGCCCGTCATAGTGAAGGAGACAGGCTGTGGGATAGCTGCATCAGAAGCAAAACAGCTCGAGGCAATAGGTGTTTCAGCAATTAACGTCGCAGGAGCAGGGGGAACCAGTTGGGCGGCAGTCGAATATTACAGAGCCAAAACCAGATGTGACGAGGTTCGGCAAAGACTGGGCGAAACCTTCTGGAACTGGGGCATTCCAACAGTCGCCAGCCTGATAGAGGCTACGCAGACTGTTCGAATACCTGTGATTGCTTCGGGTGGAGTGCGCTCTGGAGTGGAGGTTGCAAAAGCCTTGGCGCTGGGCGCCAGCCTCGCCGGGATGGCTTGTCCTATTTTAGATCCGGCTGTCCACGGTGCAAAAGAGGTTGAGAGAAAATTGCAGCTCATGGTAGAAGAGCTAAGAAACACCATGTTTTTGGTCGGAGCAGATTCGGTTCAGGGACTCAAGAAGGTGCCAGTCGTGATAACTGGGCGAATGGAAGATTGGTTGAGTATGCGCGGGTTTGACCCTCAGGTCTACGCTAGGCGCAGTCTCTAAGCACTTGGATATTGGTGAATTTGGAATGGTGATTACCGTGGAAGAAATGCTTGAAGAAAAAGCTTCCCTCATAAACAAACTGATTGAACGCTACATTCCTCGAAAGCACGATAAAGCTTCGATTGTGTTCTCCTTGAATCCACCAGGGTATGATTACAACCTTGAAGCTCTTAACAAAACTGTAACTGAGCCTATTTGGGATTTTCTTGACCGTGGGGGCAAACGTTGGCGACCATCCCTTTTTTTGCTGGTGGTTGAAGCCTTGGGAAAAGACCCCGAAACCCTGCAAGAGTTCGCTATCATTCCTGAGGTTATTCACAATGGAACCATAATGATCGACGACATCGAAGACAATTCGGAGTTTCGAAGGGGCAAACCCTGCACCCATAGGCTGTATGGTCTCGATGTGGCGATTAACGCTGGAAACGCCATGTATTATCTGCCACTCTTGACTTTGCTGAAAAACCGGGACAGGCTTGCTGCTGACAAACTGGTCAGGATTTACGAGATTTACGCAGGTGAGATGATTAACCTCAGTTTGGGTCAAGCCATGGACATCGCTTGGCACAAAGGCTTGGCAGATGCCAACAACCTTACTGAGAGACAATACTTGCAGATGTGTGCCTACAAAACTGGAACCTTGGCGAGGATGGCAGCGAAAATTGCTGCTGTTCTCTGCGACGCAAGCAACGACACGGTTGAGCGGCTGGGCAGGTTCGCCGAAGCCTTAGGTGTAGCCTTCCAGATTCAAGACGATGTTCTCGACTTGACGAGTGAGGAGTTTGCTGAAAAGAAAGGAGGAAGCGGTCGAGACATCACCGAGGGCAAGAGAAGTCTAATCGTTATTCGCACTCTGGAAAAGGCAAAGCCAGCCGACAAAAAGAGACTACTAGAAATTTTGACCATGCACACAACCGACCAAAGGCTGAGAGACGAAGCCATAAAAATCATGAAGCGATACGGCTCAATCGAATACGCCGCACAATTCGCAAAGCGACTAGTAGCTGAAAGCTGGAAAGAGGTCGACAGGTTGATTTCTCCATCAGATGCCAAAGAGAAGCTCAAGGCCTTCGCAGATTACCTTATTAAAAGAAATGTATAGGCTGTTCTAGAACCTGAATTCAACGTATTCGTTTTGACACGGGTTTCCATACAGGACTTTGATTGTTTTTCTGTTTGGGTAGAAAATCATCGATCGCAAGGTGCTTGCATAGTCTTCATGGCGACAAATAGTAAACATTGAGGGCTTGTTGTCTTTGCCATGGTCACGCAAAATTTTCACTATCTTGCTTTCATCTATTTTGGATTTACCTTTCAGCAGTTCCTGTGCTCTTTTCAGTCTTTGTTCGCTGGATTCGTGAACTCTGACGCCGAGCAGTCCTTTGGGAACCGCTTTTCCAGAAAGAACCGCATTGTGAGGCACCTCGAATTGTTGCATTTCAGCTGTAAAGTAATGG
>Ga0315314_1001617_pt1 | contig 19970 bp, 28 predicted proteins | sample TDP9_MG_FD_203631 | JGI IMG/M metagenome (GOLD analysis project Ga0315314, IMG submission 203631) | Freshwater sediment microbial communities from Lake Towuti, South Sulawesi, Indonesia - TDP9 | ecosystem: Environmental > Aquatic > Freshwater > Lake > Sediment | place: Indonesia: South Sulawesi... | reverse complement strand
CTGCTGAAGGCAAAGTCCAAATCGACTGGTACAACCTTGGACAAAGAATCCTAAAAACCGTAGACAAATTCATTGAGAAACTACCTGTAGCCGCACCTCCCAAAAAAGAAGTGAAAGAAATGCCGCCACCCGGTAAGCCTCCACAACTTCCAACACCTCCGCCAACAGCACCGACAACTCAACCAACGCCAGCTACACAACCCACACCGACAACTCCACCAACGGCTCCACCGATAACTCCACCGACAGCTGCACCAATGCCGTCTCCGTCTCCTACTTCTACTCAATCTGAAGTGACGCCTTCAGTTCCAGAGCCAATTTCGTTGCCAACGGAAAAAGTAGCAACCGCTACAGTTCAAGAGGAAAAACCTACACCACAAGAACCCACGCCTCCCCCTGCGACTGCACAAGAAGAAATACAAGCTCCAACACAACCCTTGAAACAAGAAACAACCGTTTCAGAGCAAACTGAAACAATAACAACAACTGCCGAAAAACCAGAAGAAGCGCCTAAAACCGAAGAGAAACCACTAAAACCAAAAAAAAACGAAGAGCAAAAAAAAGAAGCTGAAAAAACAGAGAAAACAATAATAGCAGAATCAACCACAAAAGAAAGCGTGGTTGAACAAGAAACCAGCGAATCAGGAGGGTCTGAGGAAACAGTGCATGGCGGAAGTGTCACCGAAAAAGGTCGCCGAAAGCCTACAGAGAGTGATTAATGCTCGAAAACCATCTGCACTCATTGAACAATTTATTAACTGGGCATTAACCAACTATGTTAACGTAGAAAACCTCAACTACGCAATTCAAAATAATGTTGACATTTTGCTGTTGGCTTTCAATCACATGCATGTAGGACACCCGCTTGTTGCCCCCGCTTTTCGGTTAATGATACAGATGTATTGGAGCGAGTTCATTGAATACTATGTTGCTGATGTGCCAAAAATCTATAGCATTCTATCTAGGAACCCTCAAGTTAAAGAAATCCTTGATACTGAAGTTGGTAGAATTTATTTGAACAACTGTTGCAAAACAGCTTATGATGCCTTCTATAATTTTGCGTGGTCTGGTTACGGTGAAGTTTAAATTTGGTCCATTCGAATTTGGGTTGTGCCGCTATGAGAAGTGTATTTTTTATTCGCGTAAGAAACATCCTAAGTCAGGGCAGACTTGTATGTTTGGTCATCCGTCTTGTTTGATTGGTAAGTTTGATTGGTTTTTGTCATGGAATAGTCTAATTTATGGTTCACTCTTACTTGGTAAGTGGAAATCTTTTATCTGCAAACTTCTAGGGCATAAACCATATATTATTCCAGCACCACCACATGTAAATCCGCGCCCAATAGTTTGCAGGCGGTGTGCCAAACCGTTAGGGGGTGTTCGAAAACGAAAATAGATGTTTCACTAAACATGGAAGAAAATGAAGTCACCATAACTATCGACCTTAAAAACTATAAAATGAAGTCCACTATCAACTTGAAAGATCTGGAAAAAAACATTGAAGGAATTGGTTCAAATTGGGTTGCTCAACAACTCACCGAGAAAATCTCTTCAATTTTAGGCTACAAAGTAGAAATAACCAAAAAATAAAGCCTCACTTCCTCTTCAGTCTCTAGAGACCTATTCGCCTGTTCTAGACCAAGCGACAGAGAAGGCTAGGCATAAAACACTCTAAAACACTGCAATATTTAAAAGTTTACCTAGATAAATGTTCTTCCGCTAATTTAGTGGACTCCAAAGCATAAAATATTTTACCTAAAAGTGAGCCTGCCATAATACTCAATCCTACAATCCAATGGTGTATCGGCGCGTCTCCTTTTGCGATTTCTTCTGGTGTGTGAAGCGGTCCCTTCGTTAAATCATGAGCGTCATCTTGAAAGATAAGCAGCCCCAACTCATATAATGCTGAAAAAGGATCGGGCGGTGCTTCTTTTTCTTCCTCTTTTTCTGTCACAATTCGACCTCACGGAGTTGGTGCCAGAGTTGCTACTCCCGGAATTACAGCGCGCGCTATATCAGCATGTTCCTTCGTCATCCATCCTCTTTCTATAGCGTATGCTGTCGCCACAGGAACGGCGACCGTTGCCACAGTCGCCGTCAAGGCGCCAAAAGAGAATAAAGAACGAAACGCATAGTTCCATTGCTTACGCAACGTTTCTGGATTAAGCAAATAAGCAAGTCCTTCCAACAACCCTCTTTCTCTCAGGGTCGTGGGTTCAATTCCTTGCCCCTGAACAACAGCTTGTTTATCCCCTAAAACCACAAAATTGTCTCTGTTCATTTTGGCTGCAAAATAATTCCAGTCAGCGTTAGGCCAATCGTCTAAATGTGCCTTATACAAATCCATGTAATGAGTAATGGCGTTTTTCCAATCCTCAACAGCTTCGCCCATAGTCTTAGTGAGGACAGACCTGTAAAAAGTCAATGTATAATCAAACCAATCATCCTGATAATTTCGCTCTGATTCATTAAAATGAGCATACATATTCTCCACTGACCCCAAAAAAGCTTTTGCCCCAGCATCCACTATTTTAGGACCCAACTCTCTAGCACTTTCACAAGCAGGATTAGCGACAACAATTTGACCCTGAAAAATTGAAGCATCCGCTACAGTCACCAAATCACACAAAAACACGTTCTCGCCACAAAGCCTATCCTTCTTAGCATGACCCGCATAAATGAATAAGTTATGCTCTGGAAGGTGTATGAATGCTGTTTCTTTGCTTGCAAGCGGTCCTGAAAATCTGACAACTCTCAGATTAACACTTTTAAGTAAACTTTCAACTTGATTCATTAGCTGATACGATAACTGTGTGGGTGGGAAAATAAAAGGGGAAAGCAACAAACTTTCTTCAGCCATCGAACTCGCCTAGTAAATCGCTTTTTCAAGTTCAACGAGTTGCTCGTATGTCGTTTCTTGTGGGATTTGTATTGTTCGTGTCCAAGGTCTGTAAGCTGCTTGCCGAACTTTTATAATGTAGCTTGCACCTGCTGGAAGGTCAAATGTAGCCACACCATCTAGACCTGTTGTTAAAACTCTGCCGTCAACCTCAATATGGACGTATGGAAGTGGCGCCTTAGAGTATGAATCAATTACTTTTATGTTTAGTCGAGCCATCCTTAACCTCTCCAAGGTAAGAACCAGGGATACCAAAACGGTCTAGGTGCAGGTGCGCCCACTTTCAATGATACATCGAAATCTCTAGAATCGTCTAGTTTATACGCTGTTGCGTCGGCTCCTTTACCCCAAATCTCCACTCGTAGATGCATGTTTTTGTTAGCCATGGCTTGTCTTGGAATAAACGTATAATATGGTTTACAAGGCCACGCGGCATAGGTTCCATAGGTTCTCCGCAGTTCTTGTCCACTATCGCGATCTCTCAACACAAAATAGTATTTCGCCGCGATTGCCAAAACTTGTGTTTGATTATGGAAATTTACTCGAACATCAAATTCCTCACCAGCTCGCACACTTGAAGGCGCCACGACCCCCAATATTTTAAAATTAGATGCGGTGCTCATCTAATTTTTCCTCCGCTACACTATTTGCTCTACAACTATAAAAAATTTGATTCTCTGAGAGAGAAAATCTTAAAAGAGAAATAAGCGAATAAAAGCTTAAAGACAAGGTGTTTCAAAATGTTTGAGACCTTAGATCCTTACGTTCGAAGTTGGGAAGAGTTTTTCCGTATCCCCGCTGGAAGCACATCTAAAGTTTGGATTCCTGAAGGCATCGGAAGAATTCTAGAGGTAGTCTCTGACTTAACAATGCAAGACTTGGGTGGCAAAATTTTCAAAACAGTTTTGGGCGCAGTGTTAGCCACTGTGCCACAGCGCATCCCAGCCGTGCCTGACCGGGCTGTTGCTGAGCTTCAGCAAATCGCCACTCACTTAGGCACTGAGTTTGTTGACCCGTCTCCAGAAGAGCTTGTGCGCATAGCGAACTCGATTGCGGAACTTCGCGCGGGCATAACCTTTGGAGACTGGAGTCGCATAGCGAGGGCGTTCGGTGTCAAAACTCCTGAAGAAATCTCAGCCGACATGAGAAGTGTTGCAGATGCTTTTTCAAGAGCGTTAGGAATTAGACTTCCAACCGCCGCACCCCCACCAGCAGAAGTTACACCACCTCCACCCGCACCAACAGTATTCCCGCCACCCACGGTAATAGAAGTTCCAGGCTTCGGCTAAAAAAAGCAAATTCTACCCCTATCTTCCTCCTTTCTCCAATATTTTACATGTTAACCTAAATTTTGGTAGCTCTTCGCTATCATAAAGCGAAGTATCTCTTGTTTATTTTTTGGTTTCTTTTGTTGAGTGTAATATTTTTGGAATGCTTCCCACTCAGTTTTTGTTTCGTCATCAACTAGAAAGACGATCACCTTATCTTTGGGTTTAGGTGATTTTGGTCTGCCTCGGCGACCATATTTACCCATTTTAATCCCATTTTTCATTTAAGCATAAACTGATAATTTATTTGATAGAAGATATTAAACTTACTGTGAAAGAAGGTCACTAAAATGGCAGACCAAATCCCAGCGTGGTTTACCGAACAGGCGTGGGCTGGTAAAGTGCGAACAGTTCCCTATAGAGCACTTAACGACAAAGAAATAGCAGTTTTCGACAGAGACTTTACCCTGATGGTTGCCCACTTGAACAAACATGATGCTGAAATAGCCCAGAACTACAACGCGCAACGAGAATGGTACAAGATTGCGGCGGGAATCTTCGCTGAAACCTTCGACCTTCCATTTGGAGGCATTGAAACATCATCTGGCGAATTCGGTTTCGTAGGGCCTCTGATCCCCGCATATCCCTTTCTAGCAGCGGACACATGGGTTAAAAACGTGACCGATGGATGGGGCGCCCTATTCGGCGCCAGCGGTTCAGAAATCGCCGGCAACTCCACAGTCACAACGCGACGAATGTATGCTTACCAAGCGCTTCTCAGTGTTATGGGCGATCCCAAACTCATAGCCTTGCTTTTCAATGTCAACGGCTATCAGTATCCCGCATTCGGCACGCTTGCGCAATGTAAAGTTCCAAAGAAAGACACTTGGGTCAGAGAATTCCCGCTACCTAAAAAAGTTCTTGTGCATCCAACAGGCAAACACTTTGTAAGACTGGCGGTTGAGCAAACTGGACAAATTGAATTGATTCCATTAGGCTTAATGTTTGCGGAACATGACTACTTATTGACAGAATCCCGCTGGTCCGCGTAAGCTAGGAGGTCTTAGCCGTGTCAACACGACAAGCTCAAGAACAGATAATCACACGCTTCGCAGATGGCAAACTCCTAGTAGACTACAGAGGCAAGCCCCAATCAGACTACGCCACTGGAGGCGTAGCACACAGATTCAACCTACTTGCAAGAGTGATAAGAGTTCTTAATGCTCAAGTTGAAGGAACACCGTACTCGCTTGAAGCAGTTGAATACGGCACAAGCAACGCCATAAAACTAAAGTTCTACACATCTACGCCGGGTCATGCAGAGCTAGCTGACACCACAACCATCACACCATTAAACATTGACATTACAGTTGTTGGGTATTGAGCTACTAAAAAGCGTTTAAATACCAGCTCCACTTCCTCTTTTTTGTGGCTAAAATGCCCCTTAAAGGTCATCGAATGAGTGAAGAGCATAAACAGAATATTAGCTTAGCTAAACTGGGGCATTCAGTTTCTCTAGATGCTAGAACAAAAATTGCCAAAAAGCTACGAGGGAGAAAACATACTGAAGAATGGAAGGCTCAGCAATCAGAGAGGTCGCGGTTGTGGTGGCAAAATCCCGAAAATAGAAAGAAACAAGCTAAATGTATGGCGGCACTAGAGCGACGACGACTCGCCCCGTGGAAAGGAAAGCAATTATCCGAGCAACATAGGAAACACATACGTGAAGGTGTAAAGAGGACCACACAAGCATTAAGATTAAAGCATAAAGAAGTCATTTTTGAAACTGTTAAGGATTTAGAAAAGCAAGGTTTTCGCTGTGTTGTAATTGATGTGCGCTCTGAAGTGCCTCAGCCAGATTTGATAGCAATAAAAAATGGGAAAATTTATGCCGTTGAAATTGAGCTAGGACGAATAAAACCTAGATTCAATAAATATGTAAATTACAATCCTTATGATGATGTATGGTGGATTCAGAACAAATAAGAGCAAAACTCTTTTAACTTCACAGCCTCTATTCTCTTCTTTGTTAAGGTGAACAATTTATGGGCTTCGTTGAGAAACGTGCAGTTAAAATAACAAGAGATCTTAAGGGAGTTCTAATGTCTATTAGTGGAGTTCCTACCACCGTTACAGAGTATGGTCACGGTTTCAATAAAGTGCCCGCAAATGTAATTATCACACACACTGATTATGGCATAAGCGGTACGGCAGCCATTATGCATACTACTGGAGCCTTAACAAGTCTTGTATTGATAGGCGGAATCGTAAGGGAAATAAGAGCTTCTAGAAATGCCTCATCCATAAGCCTTGCAGCAAACATTTCAGGCGTAGGCGTAGACTTAATTGTTTTTCCATAAAAGGTGAACCTTCTAATGGCTTCATGGGAAAGAACAGTTGAGAAACCTAGCTTAGCAATTTTAACGCCTGTAGGCGGTTCAATTCAATACCTCGCTGCTTTAACCATGAAAAACTTAATTATTCCACTCAATTACGTTTGGCACTGCACAAGCGGATACCCATGGGACATCTCTCGTGAACATTTAGTGAGAAAAGCTCTAGAAGACAATGTGGACTATGTTTTCTTTCTTGACACCGACGTTGTGCCTCCGCAAGATGCACTTGTCCAACTTTTGGGTTGGAAATTACCAATTGTTTCTGGACTCTATTGGAGTAAAGCCAGAGTTCCATGCGCATATAAATTCCACCCTGACCGTGATCATGTGAAAGCTATAGATCCACCATTTCGCGAGAGATTTATGGAAGTAGACGCTGTTGGAAATGGATGCTTACTTATTGATACAAGAGTTTTCAAAAAAATTCCTCAACCATGGTTCAAATGGGACATGCTTCCATGGACGCCTCCAGGAGAACCATCTGGCCACTCTGAAGACATCAATTTTTGCCTAAAAGCTAAAGAACATGGCTTCCAAATCTATTTAGATACGGCAGTCCGTTGTAAACATCTTCTTGAAGGTTCTTATGGCTTAGACGAAAACGGAGATTTCACACCGGTCTTGTAGCAACCGCTAAAAAGGTGAAATCAAAGCTTGCGTTTGAGAAAATTATCTACCACACAATTTTTATGGATTGCTCTATGGATTTTATATGCGTTGTCTTGGGCAAATGGTTACTTTCAAAACTGCATCTTGCAAAAATCTTTGTTATTGTTTTAAGTATAATTTTGCTTGCACCATGTATAATTTTGGGCTTTCTTTTCATTACTGCACTATTTTTTAACCGATGCTTTTGAACCATTCAATCGTCTTAGATAAGCCCTCATCTATTGAAATTTTTGGACTCCAGCCTAAAGTTGCTTTGATGCGAGAATTATCACACTGCATGTGCGTTGGTCCCCTATCCTGAGTTTCAGCAAAAGTCAAGTTGGCATTAAAAGCCTTCGCTATGTAACTAGCTACATACTCTAGAGTGGTCTGAATACCAGTTCCAACATTTAATGAACCAACATACCTTGAGGAAAGCGCCTTCACCATCGCGTCTGCAATATCATCAACATAAATGAAATCTTTAGTGATGTCTCTTCCACGAAGAATTATCTGTCCATTCTTAGCTTGCTCTAGCATAGCGGGAATAAAATAGTCTAGGCTTTGCCTTGGTCCGTAGCCATTGAACATTCTGAGCGTTACATACGAGACGTTATGATTTTCATAGAAGAGTTGGCAGAGTTGCTCACCTATAATCTTGCTACTCGTGTAACCATCTAGAAGCGCTAAGGGATGAAACTCGTCTGTAGGAATATACTTTGGGCTTATTCCATAAACATGCGCCGAACTTGCGAAAACTATTCGCTTAACATTAACTGCCTTCCCCAGTTTCAAAACGTTGTAAGTACCATAAACATTCACTCTGAAAGTTTCCTCTAGTTTAGTCTCTGCAACTCTTGGCGCCGCCATCGCAGCAAGATGAATGATTGAATCAAAATGCAACCGCTTTGCAAGGTCATCCATCTGCAAATCATCGCAGATGTCCGCCTGAATTTTACTTATGTCTTCATCGTAATTTTCAGTCAACGCTTTGACTAGGCTATACCTGTTGTCAAGCGCTATGACTTCATAGCCTTGCTTTATAAGCATTGGTAGAAGGTGGCTACCAATGAACCCGCAAGCACCTGTAACAAGAACTTTCTCTGGCATAAATGCCACAACCATTCCTATTAGAATCCTAATAGGCTCCTATTAGAAGGAATGAGATTCGCCTCCATCTACAGCTATGCACGCTCCATTAACCAAACTCGCTTTTTCGGAGCAAAGAAACACAACCATGTTCGCCACTTCTTCAGGGGTGCCTAAACGTCCCAGAGGCTTTGAATCAACCATTCTTTTGAAACCGTTTAAATCTTTTTTCATCTCCTCTTCCCAACCCGTGCCAGGTATCATGATGTTACCGGGTGCTACAGTGTTAAATGTGATTCCGTCACGAACTAGACTCGCATTCATGGCTAAGGTTTTCATGAGGCTGATTTCTGCACTTTTACTCATGTTGAACCAAGGTCTAGCTCCACCTTCTTTACCATATATTGAAGCTATGGTTATGACACGACCCCACTTCTGTTTACGCATAAATGGGATTGCAAATTTCGTGAATCGAACCGCAGCCATTGCATTTTTGTTATAGACATCAATCCACACTTGTTCTGCTGTCTCTTCTATAGAAGGGGAACCCCATCGGCCACCACCCCCAACATTGTTTACTAAAATGTGAATTGTCCCCCATGCATCAATGACGGTCTTCATAACCTTTTCAATATCCGTTTGGATTAACACATCCGCCGACACGCCTATTGCTTCTACACCTTTTGTCTTCAAAGCTACTACTGCTTGTGATAGTCTCTTTTGGTTTCGTGCACAAATAGCGACATTGCAACCTTCCTCTGCTAAAGCATTAGCAATGGCAAGTCCTATGCCGTGGCTGCCACCAGTTACGAGAGCATATTTTTCCCGAATCCCAAGATCCATATTATAGCTCCCTCAACTTTTCACAAATTACTTTAGTAACATTATTCACATCTAGACCATGTAGAAAATGTAGCCACTCCGTATTACCATATCTGAAGCTATATTGGTCATTAATGCCAATACGCTTCAGCGGCACGGATGTGTAGTTATCGGCTAAAACTTCACTGATAACGCTTCCAATTCCACCTATGATTGAGTGATCCTCTAAAGTAACCACTAATTTTGACCCTTCTATAATGCGTAATAACAAGCGATCGTTAATAGGCTTTATTCTATATAGATCCACGACACTACTAGATACCGAGCGTTTAGCAAGTTCATCGGAAACCACTAGAGCTTTATGCACCAAAGTACCGGTAGATATGATAGTCACATCATCCCCTTTTCGTTGAACCGCAAGTCCAAGAGAAAAATCATGTTCTGCCTCGTAAATCGAAGGGTATGATCCCTTAGCAAGTCGAATGTATTTAGGACCTGGAGTTGCATAAGCTATCTTCGTGATATGTTTTAAGGACACTGGATCAGATGGATTAAAAATTGTCATCTCAGGCAAAGCCCGCATTATAGCAATATCCTCTATTGCGTGATGTGTGGGGCCATCGACGCTGTAAGCGAAGCCTGCGCCAATGCCTATGATAGTTACGGGGAGTTTCATAGAGCAGAGATTAACTTTGATTTGTTCAAAACATCGTAATGTAATGAAGGGGATAATTCCGTAGATGAAAACAATTTTTCCCCCTAAAGCTAAACCAGCGGCAATACTCATACCACTTTGTTCAGCTATACCTACGTTAATGTATCGCTCTCTGAAACTCTCCTTAAATTTATCGAGTTCGGTGGCACCCATGTCAGCAGTTAATACCATGACGCGACCATCTTCTGTAGCGATCCTATAAATCTCGCCGAACACAACGTCTCTAAATTCATTTTGCTTCACGATTCAATTCTCTCCTAGCCACTTCAAGCTCATCGCCTCGCGGAACTCCATGATGCCACGAAATTTTGTTTTCCATGAATGACACGCCTTTGCCCTTAATTGTATAGGCGACTACGGCTAATGGCTTGTTAGATTTCGGGTCATGAATATCCTTCAAAACACGAAGGATCTCAGCGAAAGAGTGCCCATTGATGCTAACCGTATTCCACCCAAACGCTTTCCATTTATTTTCAAATGGCTCTTGGCGTATAATATTCTTCGTGAAATCTGTAGCGGAGAGTCCGTTATAGTCTATGATTGCAACCAATTTAAGTTCATGATGGGCAGCGAATAAGGCTGTCTCCCATACGGAACCCTCATAACACTCCCCGTCTCCAAGTAAAACGACCGTGCAAAAGTCCTTTCGATCTATTTTCCCCGATAAACTCAGTCCTGCGCCTACGCCAAAGCCTTGCCCCAGTGAGCCTGTGTTAACCTCCACTCCGAGTATATTATTGATGTCAGGATTTATGCCAATTTTACTGGCGAAGGATTCTAACTCAGAGATGGGAAAAAACCCTAAATCCGCTAATATTGGGTACAAGGCTAAACCTGCGTGTCCTTTGCTCAAAATAAATCTGTCGCGCCCGTCCCAATGTGGATTGTGAGGGTCGAAGCGAAGAACGCCTCCATAATACAGGGCGACCAGAATATCGGTGCATGAGAACGCTCCGCCAAGATGCCCAGCGTTGGCTACAACGGCCATCTCTAATGCTTTTCTTCTAACCCAGAGTGCCTTCGCTTCAAGATACCGATTGCGATCAAGACTTAGTTCCGTCAACGTCAGCAACCTCTTTCAGTGTTTGCGTTGGGTTTTTGATGTCTTACACGCACTCTATATGGTTCGTAGTTAGTTGTTACCCATTCTCCAATGTGTGCATTTATCTTCCAGTCAATAAGCCAATAGTCCTCAAGTGCGAGAGTTAGGTGCGGCTCGCCTGCTTGGTTAATCATAAATTCGCCAGCCCCCTTTACGGCGACGATTTCTTGGTCACCTACCATTTTCCAAGTTCGCACCTTACCCGTTAGAAGCAAACTGATTTCGGATTTACTGTGAGAATGCCCGCCTCTAAAAAACCCTGCCTTGGTGAAAATGAGCAAAGCCTCTCTGTTGTCAGGGAAGACGATGCGCCAACTCTCTCCACGAAAATCTTTGGCGACTGGCTCTAATTTTAATCCCATGTTGGCCACGGGTCCTCTTTAACCTTAGCGAATACTTCGTCGATTTCTTTTTCTATGTCTCTCCATATTTTCTCTTTAGTTTCTTCTGTGACACTCATTCTGTGTTCTGCTACTAAAAGGGGGTCACGCTCCGCCAACTTCGCAATTTCCTCTTTGCTTCTTACATCTGCTTGCCCTTGTTTATGATGGCAGAGTCTAGTCGTGTTCATTTCAAGCAAGTATGGCGCAGACCATTGGCGTATTCCTCCGACTGCTATTTCAGTAGCAATCATAACTTTTTTTACGTCGTTTCCATCAATCGCGTTTGCTCTAATCCCGTAAGCATCCATTCTCTCTGATACTGTTTCAGTTGGAAGATAATATTCTTTCCGAATGTTGCCCGCTAACCCGTTGTTTTCACAGACAAGCAAGAGAGGAACTTTCCTAATTTTGGCTATGTTCATTGCTTCATGAAATTGTCCGTTACTCGTGCAAGCGTCACCGAAGAAAACAGCGACAACATCATCAGTCTTCTTGTAGTATCGGAGTGCATAAGCCAATCCCACTGCTACTGGAACGCAAGTGCCGACGAGTTGAAAGCTGAAGACGTGTCTTATGTCTTGATTGTTAATGTGCATTTCACCGGCTAAGCCCTTGTTGAAGCCTGTTGCCTTGCCGAGAATCTCAGCAATTAACGGATGGAGAGCGGCGCCCTTGTATGGATTTTGAAGCCTCTTAACAAGCAACACTCCATTGTTGAAGACAAGAGCATGAGCATATTCTGTTTTCACTTCGATAGCTCCTCTGCGACTTCAAGGATTCTTTTTTCAGATGGCAACATGTAGTCGTGTAGGCTACGGCTTGCGGGAATCGTGGTTCTCGGCGCACCTAATCTCTTCACTGGATGGCACAACGCCTCGAAGCATCTTTCTGAGATTTGGCTTGCTATTTCGGCGCCCACACCCGCATACGTCACATCGGGTTCCACAATTAGTAAAGCGCCTGTTCTGTTCACGGATTCAACGATTAAGTCGTAGTCCACTGGGTAAATGCTTCTCAAGTCGATAAGTTCATACTCCAAGTTCTCCCTCTCCAACAGTAGGTCAAGCATTCTAAGAGTGAGAGCGTAAGAGACTGTGGTGAGTTTGTGTCCTTTCCGTCTAATTTTTCCTTTACCCAGAGGTATGATGTCGAGGTGCGTATCCATGTCTTCGGGGTTCGTTGTCTTGTCCTCTATCATTCTGTCTTCAAAGAACAGGGTTGCCGCTTTAGTCTCCAACGCCGTATCCATCAGCCCCCTCGCATCCAACGGGTTTGAGGGAACAACCACGTTTAAGCCCGGAATGTGAGTGAACAAAGCCTCTGGACGCTGCCCAGTTGTAGGCGACGCTGTCATAAACTCTGAACGGATAATTATCGTCTTCGGAGACGACGTGAAGTGCTCTTTCGGCACTGTGTTGCAGATTGAGTCCATTGTTCTGTAGAGGAAATCCGCTGTGATGACATCGACGATGGGCTTGGCGCCGCCTAGAGCCATGCCCACAGCGAAGTTAGTATTGGCATCCTCGCTGATCGGAAGAGTAATAATGCGATGTGGAAACTCCTTCAAAATATGAGGAGCATCAAAGTAAATCTTCATGTGACTCCCCTCTCCCATCAAATGGATACTTGGATCCACTTTCATTCTATCGTAGATGGCATGATAGATAGCATCGCGAATCAATCTATTACGAAACCAGGGGTCAGACTTACTCAATTCCTTCTTCCCTCATAGTTTTTGGAGGCGTATAATCTACGCCTTTTATGAATAACCCATAGCCCTTGTAGTATGGCGGCAACGCTTCATAGTTTGGTCTATAATGTCTTTTACCAAGTATGTCCGCAAGATACTCTATGTTGTTCTCAATTCCTGGATGAGAAGCATCACCGCCAAAAGTATCGCCACCAAAGCGTGGATTGTTACATGCGAAATCATCTACTAGAATCACATATTTATCGAGGGTTACAATGATTTTACACTCGTCACGTAATGGAACATACTGCCACCAGTGAGCGTCTAAATAAAAGAAAGTAAGACCTTTTTTCAGTTCATCGTATATCAGCCTAAGAAAATGCGGCGAGGACATGTGATATACCTTGATGTTTGGGTATGGCTTGCAGTTGTGTACGGCGATTGAATAATATTGGTTGTCGATTTCAACTGTGAAAATTGGTAATGAAGGATAATGTTGCGCCATCCACATATCTGTCCAGCCCATGTGGGTGCCAGTTTCAACAAACCTGTCTGGCTTCAAAGTCTCGATTATATGCTTAACAAGATTTTCACAATTTGGGTCTTTATGCCAAATAACAGGTCTGCCGTCAGTTCTAGGATCATATAAAATAGGCTCGCTCATTCTAATAACCTCTCCAATAAACTTCGTCAGGCACATCATTTAACGGAATCACGGGTTTTCTTTCTTGACTAAGCTCACGCCAATGCCAAATCTCCTTTCTCTTCTCCCGCATATCGTATGGATTTTTAGACACCGGGTCTCCAGATTTCATTCTGTCATTAAAGTATTTCTCGCCATCATTGTATGACCATCCAGTAGGATATGATATGGAGTCCCTTCTGCCCCCAACTAAGTGTGTTCTCGGAAGAATCGCCCTTGGATTAAGCACCATAACCGCAGCCTCTTGACAAATCCAAGGTTCGCAACCTATTGCCTCAAACTGCCATCCGAAAAGCAGATCACCTGGTCCTCCTCCTCTGTCGTAGTGCTCGTCCTCTCCACCTATGGAGAGAACATCCTCGCGCAGAAAGCTCTCGTTCTTCGTGTGACTATAGTTGTGTGTTGATGGGCCTTCAGGCTGTAGCAACTTGGGGTCTTGATGAGGAGGTTGCATCCGCTTAACTTTTGAGAAAACTGAAGGTTCAAATGGGTTCTTAAAAATACTGATTTCGTCAAAGTTTTCGCGTTGCTTAAGGATATTCTCAACAGTTACATGGGGTTCGCTTGCTTGTGTTGCCCATCCTGTACTTGTATTCCATTTTCTGTAATCTGCGAACGTTATGGGTTGTTGGCCGTCTTTCGTCACAACTTCTGGCAGGTTGTGGTAAATGTGCGGAGCCATAACGAACCTTCTCTTGTCGTGGTGCTTCAAGTGATTCTCTATCCATCCAGGAGGAGTGTAGGCGTAGTCGAGCAACATTATCACGATTTCTCCCTTAGAGAGCATGAACCCCGTGTTCACACCAGCACAAGATGTCGGATACTCTTTATTGTAGCGATGATTCGGAACATGGTAGAATGGTTGCTTTATCCCAACCTTCTTAACGTAGTCTAACACTCTTTCATGTCTTTTATGGTATCTTGAATCTACGAATATTACTTCAAAATCTTCGTATGTTTGATCAGCTAAACCTCGAAGAGAAATATCCAAGCCGCCTGGTCGCGAACTTCCAAGACTTACGCTTACCTTCACCATCTATTTCACTTCATCTTTATTAATCAACGAATAACTATTTAAGCGAAATTGTTTAATAAACGTATCCGATTAAATCTATTTGGAGGATAAAAACCTGCAGATCTCCTTAATTTCAACAACCACTTATAGCACACCTCCGATCGCCTATGGTGGAGAAGTGTTTTTCTGGGACTTAGCAGAAGCGTTAGCTCAAATGGGTCACGAGATTCATCTCTTTGCGGCTCCTGGAAGCAAATGCCCCACAAATGGATTTCTTCATTATATTCGTGGAACTTATGGCTCGATTTCTTTAGCGGCTGAAAATGAAGTCTATCAGCTTTATAAGGATGAGCTATTGAAAAGCGATTTTATCATAGACTGTTCCCATGATCACTTGGTTGCTGAACAAATCTATTGGTTCCATCGCGAACATGCAAAGAAACTTTTTAACGTCTTAAACGGGGTTGTCACGATTTGGCCTAGATGCCGACCTTGGAATATGATTGTTGGAAGCAACAAATGGAAAGAATTAGTAGTCAACGCTGTCTCACAATTTAAAGGTACGGCTTGGGAAAACTCTGAATTTGATATTCCACTTCCCAAACGATTTGAAGAAAATGAAGTGCACATTATTCCATGGGCATGTGACACTTCATTCTACACTCCTAACGAAGACTATTCCAAAGGAGATTACTTCCTTTGGGTTGGCAGACCTACTCCTTACAAAGGTCTCGGCAAAGCGATAGAACTCGTAATGAGTGCTGGTGTTCCTTTCAGGGTCTTAGCCAGCAGAGAAATTTTAGAACATCAATTTTATGGTGTTAGATTCAGCGAAATAATTCAAAAAGCCAACGAGAAAGGCGCCAAAATAGAAATGCTTAAAGAACCAAAACAGCCCTTTGGCAACATCTTCAAACGTGAGTATTACCGATCTTCCAGAGCATTAATCTTTCCTTCAGAAAGTCACGAACCATTTGGGCTTGTGCTAATTGAGGCAATGGCGTGTGGCTGTCCAGTGATATGTTCCGATCTAGGCGCTCTTCCAGAAATAATCGAAAACGGAGTTAACGGTTTTGTCTGCAAAACTGAAGAAGAATACTTAGAAGGCATAAAAAATATAGATTCAATTTCTCCAGAGGCGTGCAGAAAAGTAGCAGTTGAGAAATTTGATAGATACGTGGTTGCGCAAAACTATCTTAACCTTTATGGCAAATTGAAAGATAGAGAGGTTGCTTAAAAATGAAAGTCTATATAACGGGCTTGGCAGGTGCGGCAGGGTCGGCTTTAGTGAAGCAATTGCTACAAAAAGGTTACAAAGTGGCAGGGTGTGATGTTGTTGCGCCTGTTGATGCATACCGCCTAAAGGATGTAATTGACCAAGTTGACTATCAATGGAAATCTATTCATGACCTTCAGCCAGATGACCTGCAAGGAAGCGATATTCTCGCCGACTTTAGCGCACAAGCCAACACTCCGCTGGGTTTAACTGCCCCTCGTTATACTTTATGGGAAAATCTTGACGGCTTAATAAACTTGCTTGAATGCGCTAGAAACTCAGCAATTGCACTATTCATTTATCCTAGTAGCGGCGTCATTTTTGGAAGGACACCAACAGAGCATCTGCCAATCAAAGAAACGGAACCGCCCACCCCAGCTAACCCTTATGCAGCAACTAAAGCATGTTCAGAGATTCTGTGTATGAGTTACTTCCGTTGCTACAATCTACCAGTGTCCATCATTCGCATAGGCATGGGATTCGGAATAGGTATGCGAAAAGATGAAAGCATCGCGCAATTCATTATTAAAACGTTGAAAGGAAAACAGTTTTGGGTTGATTCTCCATTAACCACTCGGGATCCATCTTACTTGGAAAACGTGCTGGATGCATGGATGAAATTAATTGAAGCCCCAAGAGAAGAAGTTTTAGGAGAAGTTTTCCATATATCCAATGGCATCGAAATCTCCATCTTAGATCTAGCTAAAAAATGCGCAGAAATCACCGCGCGGGAGGCCGAATTCGACAAAGTTCCAGCAGTGGGCCACACATACACATACAGACGTGGAGAACTGGGAATGCGACAACATTTAGACATCAGCAAAGCCAAGCGAGTTTTAGGTTGGGAACCAAAAATAAGCTTGGAAGAAGGAATTAGACGCACTGCAAAATGGCTCATAGAGGAAGGTTCTTGAAAGTAGTTCTAATCGTTCCGCCACGCCCATATTTATTTGAACAGAAAGCTCTGCCAAACTTGGGAATAATGACTGTTTCAGCCATATTTAAGCAACTTGGCCATGAAGTTGAAGTCCTAGATTTCGCCGATGGCTTTCAATTCGCTGAAGCTGATATTCATGGTCTAGCTGTAACAACGCCTGACTTCCCAATAAGCGTCAAAATCTTAGAATGGCTAAAATATGAAGGAGCGCAAAAAGTAATAGCGGGGGGTCCTCACCCAACTTTAATGCCAGGCGAGTGTCTCAATGCCGGCTTTCACGCAGTAAGTGTAGGAGATGCTGAAGTAACCATACCAAAAATATTGAAAGGGCAAAAACTTGCGTGTGGATGGCTTCCAGAAATAAATAAAGCACCGCACCCAGATCGCACATGTTTAGACTTGAAAAGATACACCTTTAAAATAGGTGGTAAAGCAGCCACAAGTATAATGACGAGCCGGTCATGCGCGTGGGGTAGATGTGCATTTTGCTCTCGCCCACCCTTAAATAAACTACGGTTACATTCACCTGAATGGGTTAGCGATGACCTACAGCAAATAGCGGAGTTTGGGTGGCAAGCTGTTCAAATTTATGATGACGAATTTTTCACTTACCCGAACCGTGACCTAAAAATAATTAAGGCATTAGGTGAAATGGGATTTACATGGCGAGCGTTTGGGCATTCTCAATTTCTACTGCGCAACAAAGAGCTAATGTATGAAGCTTCTAGAAACGGTTTGGCAGAAGTTTTAATCGGCATTGAAAGTGGCAGCGACCACATACTAAAAGCAATCAATAAAGGCACAACAGTTGCGATGAATAAGGAAGCAATTAAATTGCTTCACTTTCTTGGGGTCAAAGTTAAGGCTGCAATGATTGTTATGTTGCCAAGCGAAAGCCAAGAAACCATAAAAGAAACATGGAATTTTTGCGAAGAAATGGAACCGTTTATCGCTGACTTTGATTTTACCATGCTTGTTCCCTATCCTGGTAGCCAAATTTATGAGCATCCAGAACAATTCGACATTTTCTTCAGTAAGAAAGAAGTTTATCAAGCCTACAAAGGAGCTGGCACAGAAGCGTGGAATCCAACCTCAATTTCAACATCGAAGCTTTCGTTTGAAGAAGGCTTAATATGGAGAGAAGCATTAGAAAGTCAATTTAAATATAAAAAGAAACGGCTGTGAAAAAATGAAGATTGGAATTATTAGCACGATGGTTTTCACTTCACCGAGTAAAGGATAATGCGGGGCTAGAAGAGGTTGTAAAAAATGAAAGGACACAACTGGGGATTCTGTAACAAATGTGGTAATTACCACAAATATAATGCAACGATCCGTTTTTCAGGTAAAAAACACTCCAATGAAAGTAAGCAAAAAATATCTAATGCACTTAAAGGTCACAATTTTTCTGAAACTCACAGAAAAAACATTTCTCTTAACCATCATGACATCACAGGTAATAAGAATCCATTTTATGGTAAACACCACACTGCTAAAACCAGAAAAATCTTGAGTGTTTTTGCGAGAAAGCGGTTTTCTATTAAGAAAAATCATCCTTTTTATGGGCGAGTTATTAAAGGGGAGCATAGACGAAAAATTTCTGAGTCGGTTAAAAAACTTTGGATGAATCCTAAATATAGAATTCGGCAAATATCGAAAATTACCAAAATAATTTTACCTACAAAACCAGAGATTAAATTTCAAAAAATTTGTGAAGACCACAACATTCCCTTTGTCTATACTGGCAATAAATTCAATTCAGAAATTGGGCTTGTTCCAGATTTTACACACAAACATAAAAAAATCGTTGTCGAAGTGTTTGGACGGAGATGGCATACGAAAGAAGATGTCTTTAAAAGGATTTCTGCGTTAGCTCTTAAGGGTTTAAAATGCATAGTTTTTTGGGAAGATGAAATAAAAGAAGAGAATGTATTGGGGGTCTTAGCAAATGAAGGTGTTATTGATTAGTTCCAATGTTTTTCCTTGTCCTCCGACAATGTATGGTGGTTTAGAGAGCGTCGTTTACGATTTAGCTGTAGCGCTAAGTCAATTAAATGTCCAAGTTACAGTTGCCTCTCCCGTAGGGTCAAAATTTCCTGAAAGCGTCAATTGGATTAATACGGGACGCTGTGGCTTTGATAATCCAGAACTAGAAGCTTATGATAAATACAAAAGTTATCTTAAAGATTTTGACATAATAATAGGGCATGGATGGCAAGCATGGGAGTATTCATACAAAAAGGAATATCCAGAAACAAAAATTCTGCACGTACTCCACGGTTTACGTCCTTGGGGAAGTAAGCCGCCTATCGAGAAGCCTTGTCTCTGTGGTGTTTCAAAATTTCACCGCGATTATATTAAAACTGTTTATCAAACTGACGCTGACTACGCGTATAACGGCATCGACCTCAGCATGTATCCTTTTCAAGAGGAGAAAGAAGACTATTTAGTGTTTTTGTCGCGCATGAGCTACTACAAAGGCGCTTTACAATTTATTGACTTATGCAAGAAAGCTAATATGAAAGGTGTTTTGATGGGATCAGACCAGTATGTTGAAGACCCCAACTTTGTTATGGAAGTCATGCGAAGATGCGACGGCAAACAAATTTCTTACATGGGCGAAGTTTCACACGACTTAAAAATCCATTATCTCAAAAATGCCAAAGCACTCATCAGCCCCCTCCTAGAGGAGTATAGTGAAGTATTCGGTCTCAATCTTGTAGAAGCAAATGCGTGTGGAACACCAGTTATAGCGACGAGAAGCGGCGCCGTTCCAGAGATAATCGAGGATGGTCTCTCTGGTATTGTGACTGAGAACGTGCCTCAAATACTACGACACCTTAGGAAGGTTCATGGGTACCTCCAACAGATTGATGAAATACAACCTAAATCTTGTCGTCGTAACGCTGAAAAGTTCTCTAAAGAAAAATGTGCTGAAAGATACATGCAACTCATAGAAAAAGTCTTAAACGGAGAGTGGTAATTTCTAATTTGGTGGCTTTGAGTGGCTGATGAGTCGCAGTTAAT
>Ga0315314_1001616_pt1 | contig 19974 bp, 23 predicted proteins | sample TDP9_MG_FD_203631 | JGI IMG/M metagenome (GOLD analysis project Ga0315314, IMG submission 203631) | Freshwater sediment microbial communities from Lake Towuti, South Sulawesi, Indonesia - TDP9 | ecosystem: Environmental > Aquatic > Freshwater > Lake > Sediment | place: Indonesia: South Sulawesi... | reverse complement strand
ATCGTAGTAAGTCAGTTGGCAGAACGCCAACACACACCAGTTCACTGTAAGGGCTCTAGTGGCCTACAAGTAGCTACGATATACAAGCGACCGATGCATCATGAGTTTCTGAGAGTGAAAGATTGGAGTAGTGGTTATCGCTCTGTCAATAACTTGTTGCTCCACTTGATGCGAAAGAGTAAAAGCGAAGGCTCCAGAAGGCTATATTTGTGGCATTTGTTCAAGTTCTGCCAATATTCTAACAGAAGACCTAACGAGCTTGTAGTTCTCAGACCAGTTCAAGTAGAAAAACTCGTCCAAGAATATGCCGACAGCTTAAGAGATGTTTCACCCAGATATTCCAACTTGGCAGTGGCGATTCTGAAGGTTTTCTTCATGACTAATGGTTTTAAGCGTGCGAAGGCCCTAGAGTTGGAGACCTACCATGTGCCCCGCCGTTTCAGAATTACCTCAGAATATATTCCCACAAAATCAGAAATTTACAGAATGGCAGACTCAGCCTGTTCACTTAGAGATAGGGCCATAATCCTAACATTGTTCAGCACTGGGATACGCAATTCAACCCTTAGAGCACTGCGCTATCTAGATATATCAGAGGAGCTAAAGAGCGAACGCACTAATCTAATGATACCAGTTTACCCTGAGATGAAAGAAGTCGTACCCAATGCCTGCAAAGGCGGAATCCCATACTATACTTTCACCTGCGACGAAACCACCGAAGCCATAGAACTCTATCTCAAAGAGAGGGAAGAGAAATACGGAAGCACTGAAGAGTCCAATCTCCTATTTTGCTCAGAGCATAATCAGATTCCCAAGGATTTAAGAAGGAAAAAGCCTCTCACTGCCAGAGAACTTCAAATCTTGGTTAAGCAAGCAGCTAACAGGGCTGGAATAAACCAATGGAAGGCTGTCCATCCACACTGCCTGCGGAAGTCTTTCGAAACTGTCCTTCATAGTCCCCTAATAGACGGCGGCAACCTAGACATAAAGATTCAAGAGTTTTTCATGGGACATGTGTTACCAGGAAGCCAAGATCCATACTTTGACCGCTCTAAGGTCAATTACATGCGTATTCAGTACTCGCGGTTAAAGTTTGGAAGGGCAGTTATAGAGAACAGATTCAAAGTTCTCAAAACCGCCGTCGCAAGAGCTTTCGAAGGCACAGATATAGACCCAGAGCATGTAATCGAAGAATACATCAAGCTTAAGCATAATTCGCTACCAAGTTGTCCCGATGAAAACAAAGGAGGGAATCGGATTTGAAGTCCAAGTCCCACCCCCCGCACTTAAATTGTGGTTGATGTTTAAATTCTCGGTTTTCATGTTCCTTATCGATTCTTTATAGTAAATGGAAAATAGTAGTTAGCTCGTTAGAAAATAGTGATACAATTGTCCATGGAGAAGTTGGTAAGACAGGCTGCGCGTGCCATAGTAACAAATATAGCATGTTTGAAGGAAAAGTTCAGTGTGCTCGTTATATGCGGTCTTCATAACAAAACTTTGGCTGAGCATATAACGCTTGAATCGTATGCAATGAAAGCGTATCCTTACTTGTGGGTGTTTGACGAAAGAATCTTTCTCAAAAATGTGAAAATTCTTTGCGAAGATGAAATCGCCATTCTTCCAGAGCACTTGCGTTCTCTTTTAGAAGATTCGAACGTAATAATATGGCTTAGTCAGTTTGACGACTTAGAAAAGTTTCCGCCAGATGTCAGAAAAGCAATAATTTTGTTTTGGGACAATGTCGATGAGGCTATAAAGGCTAAACCTCGCTTGTATGTAAATTTGCTCTCCGCTAGGTGCATGGAATACATGGGCATAAACTATGAACAGTATCTTAAATCATTCATCAAAGCGGTTAATGTTGATTATAGCAAGATTCGAAGAGTTGGAAACGCGTTGGCCTCTAAGCTTAATGAAAAAAAGCTAATTCATGTTTATGACGTGAAAGGCACTGATTTGACCTTCAACATTGATAAACGGCAAGTTGGAGTAGAAATCGGGACCTTAGAAGACTGTTTTTCGAGCGGAAAAGAATGTGGAGTAGAGGTCCCTGGAGGAGAAGTTTATGTTGCTCCAATAGAGACTTCAGCAAATGGTGTACTTGCTGTTGAAGAGTTCAGAGACTACAACATTCAAAACCTTAAACTTCGTTTTAAAAAAGGAAAGGTCGTTAGTTTCAAAGCTGAAAAAGGAAACGATGTTTTTGGAAATCTGTTAGAAAAGGCTGAAGGCGACAAGGATAGAATAGCGGAATTTGGCATTGGAATAAACTATGGCATGAAGCTTACAGGCTATAGAATATACGATGAAAAAGCACTTCACACAATCCATATAGCCATAGGAAACAATGTTCATCTGGGTGGAGTAAACAAAGCGTCAACACACTGGGATTTTGTCCTGCACAACCCCAGCATAGAAGTCGACGATGGGCTTTTAATGAAAAAAGGGAAACTCGTTTGTAAGTAAATGCGCTCGCCAGAATCACAAAAATTCCGAGAATTTAAACCGATGTTTAAACCTAACCCCCCCGCACCAAAATTTAACTACGTTTATAATCTCGGCTTGCGCGCCCTATCATCTCGTTAAGTTAAAAAAGCGATTGTCACAGAATCAATAGAGAGATGATTAGTAAGGAGAGTGCGAGATGAACACGAAGCTTATGGCTTATGAATATGTTCCTTTAGGGTTTGAGATAATCATCAAGAACACTGATGTTGAGATGGGGAAGATCTGGAACCTCTGGCACAACGTTAAGCTAACCGATGACCCTGAAAGCTGGGACCGTGAGATCAATCTGATCAATAAAATGCAAGGTAGGTTAGGCAAACTAACTGTGAATCAGCGATTGATACGTGCTCAGATGGCTGAGTTCTGCCGGGTGTGTCCTCTTTTCCCAAGAAGCGTTGACATCCTCTGCAACGAGATAGGTGAAGATCGCTTCTCCAAGCCACTGAAGATAGGATGTGAGGGTCGTGATTTGCTGGATTCTCTTGGCTACCATGACGAGAGAAGTTTAAACAAACAACAAAAAGAGACCCTTACGAAGCATGTTAAGTCCCTCGAGAAATGGCTGCAGAAAGGTCAAGCGGAGACTGCAACCGAGTCAAAGGTCTTCGGCTTCCTTGGTCAACCGACAGATAACAAGGTAGCTGCCGTTGAGAAGATTGTTCACATTGTTAATCCTAGTGAACCCTCAGTATCTTCTTTTCAAAAACTAACCGAAGATGTCTGTAAAAAGACCCAAGAGGGCTCTGTGACTGTAACATGCGAGCGCTACAGCGGGCGACCCTTTAACTGCTTCGGATGTCTCTCCGAAGACGCCTCAATGACAAAGTGTCAGTGTTGTTATTCCATGTTTATCGACGCCTGCCTTCTCTGTGCCGGCACAGCAGGTGAGGAAAGGTCGATGATAGACGAATTCAGACGTTTTATCGAAGAAAACATACTGGTGTACTCGGTCGCAATCAATTCTTGGTTAAAAGAAGAACCAGTGAAACACATTACGTGGCTAAAAAATGCGCGTTACATCTCCAAAGACAGCGCGTCAAGAATTGCTGAAAGGGTTCACTCATCTCTCGGTGAGAAAAATGAGGCCAAAGAATGGTTAGCTGCTTGCCTTCTAAAGACAATTAAGGACAATCAGAGATGGCACAAGAGAACTGAACTCGTCGATAATTTTCCAGAGGCTACATCCTACTTTAGAGAACTACTTTAAAAGAAAACCCTGCGTCAGATTTCTGTCCGTAAAAACCAAGAATTTAAACCTAAACGCCCGCACTTCGGAACTTAATAACCCGTTTTGAGTTTCATATGTAAAAACAATCTTCTAAAATCAGGTTGGAATCCAAATCTCCTCAAATTTTGAGGTGCAAGGATGACCGTCCGCAATCTGCATCTTCTTTTCGTTCGTCTTTGCCATGACGGAACGTAGTGTGTTGATTTCGTTGTGGGCACACATAGGGATGCTGTGGTCTGAAAGGAGTTCTCGCATAAATTTGTTGTCTACCTTGCCCTTGTTCTCATGAAGATGTTTCCTGGCAAAGTCATACCTAATAAACGCTGTTGGTTCAGGAGGCTTAATCTGTTCTGCGATTGGAGTTAGGAACACGTTAGACGCAACCAACATACCTTCTTCCGATTCTCTCAAGCAGCTTTTGGTCAAACCCATTTCCATTACAATGGCTTCTCTTTTGTCAGCAAGCAAATAGCAGGTTCCGGCGTTATTAGCGAACTTCGGGGTTTTAAGGATGAAGTCAATTGCCGTGTCAACAGAAGCACAGTTCTCTAAGACCAACTGCATAACCTGCCTCGAAGACAAACCTCTGGATAAAGGCAACTCTTTCGGTTCCCAGCCAGCGTCACCGATAAACAAGCCTGCATTGTTCAATCCTTCTTCGACTCCCAACATCGTGATAGTACCGCCTACGAAGGAGAATCCCGTGTCTTTCCTAGCGATTCGAAGTTGGTTGCACTTTCTAAAGTCCAACAGAAAGTCATAGTTTCTGCCAACAATAGTCATCCTATTGGTTGTCACGGTGCCAGAGGCAGAGATGATTGTGCAATTTGAAGATGTCCTAGCGGTAAATGGATAAGCGGTCTCAAGGAGTATAGAGTTGTACGGTAACTGTGCTCCTTCCGCAACCCCTCGAATTTCTTCCAGCAACTCTGGGAAATGCTTCGCCATAACTCTCTCGTTCTCTAATGCCAGTCTAAACCCATACTCCATAGTCACGCCATCATCAGCCAATTTTTGTTCAAGAAACGAGAGGTCGTGAACGCAAACATCTCTTATCATCTTTCCCAAAGCTAAGCCACGGGCAAAACCGCTTTCGCCACTTAAGGAGATATATTTCAACCACTGCTTCCTCAGATGCCCACTCAATAAACCGCTTTATGAAAATTTGGTTTTATTCTTGAACAAGGCTGATAAGCACCAAGGACACTTTCACTCACATCAATTAGGGGGGTTCTTATGAGACGTCAAGATGTCGAGAAAGTGGTTAAGGACTGGTTTACCAAGACCGCTGGTTCTGAGTGGAAGCGTTTGAGGCGAAACCCATACCATCAAGTGGAGTTCATAGTCACCATGCACTTTCTTGAGAAATACCTTCCCAAGAGAGGACTATTACTAGACGCCGGTGGCGGGCCAGGAAGATACACAATCGAGTTGGCGAAGAAGGGCTACGACGTTGTTCTTCTAGACCTAGTGAGAGAGATGCTAGAACTCGCGAAGAAAAAAATCAAGAGAGAAAGGGTTCAGCACAAAGTGAGGCAAATAGTTGAGGGCTCAGTAACGGACTTATCCATGTTTAATAATGGAGCCTTTGACGGGGTCTTGTGTCTAGGCGGTCCACTCTGCCATTTACTTGACAGTAAACAGAGAGAAACCGCGGCAAAAGAATTGGTAAGGGTTGCTAAGACGGGCGCCCCTCTTTTCGTCTCTGTGATAAGTAGACTGGGGCTTCTCAAAACAATTCTGTACAGACTTCCTGATGAAATAGGGGATTGTCATCATCATTTGGAAGTTGGAGACTACATCCCGGGCGTGTTGCCACGCAAAGAGGTAACTGGCTTCACAGCGGCTCACTGGTTCATGCCAGAAGAACTTCGAGAACTCTTCGAAGGGCCGGATGTTGAAACATTAGATTTAGTGGCGCTTGAAGGATTGTCCTCCCACTTGGAGAGAGCAACAAACAGACTGTACAAGGAAAAGGAAAAGTGGAACGTGTGGGTCGACATCGTTCTAAAAACGTGCAATCACCCGTCGATTGTTGGAACGGCTGAGCACATATTGTACATAGGAAAGAAGGTTTCACATTGATCTTTCATGCTAGAGCATTAGTTCGTAAAGGTAAACGTCCTCTCCCCAGTAATGCTTTCTGAGATGCCCACACCTAACGAACCCAAATTTCTCGTAAAGAGACATCGCCTCCCTGAGCCTCGGAGCCGTATCCAACCACACCTTAACTGCTCTGTTCTCTTTTGCGTATTCTATCGCTTTCTTAGTCAAGGCTGAACCTATTCCTCTCTTTCTATGTCCTCTATCAACGACCATGTGCATGAGCAAGCACGTGCCATGTACTAAAGAACAACCAACCACACCCACAATTCGAGAGCCTTCCCTAGCCACAAAATAGGCGTCCTGCCTCATCCACTCTTTCATCCGCTCCGTTGTCGGTTGTCTAGCCTTGACCAGTTCGTCGGGAAATTTGCCTCTATACTCGTCCCAAACCCTCTTATAGAGCGAGGATATCTCAACCGCGTCGCGCCTCCTTGCTTGCTCTATCTGATAAGAGTTGCCATCCAAACGCCCATCTAACATCTCTGTTCCCTACCCACCTTTCCTAAAGCTCTTCATTCTTTTAGCAAACTAATATTTCTTAAGACACCCATAGAAAGAATTTACAAGCGAGAGTGATTGGGTTACATTTGACTAACGAATTTGATGCCGTTGTTGTGGGTGGTGGTCCGTGCGGTTCCTTCTCTGCCTTGACAGCGGCGAAACTAGGCGTCAAAGTGGCGATCTGTGAGGAACACGAATCAATCGGCATCCCCACACACTGCATAGGGCATCTAAACCTCAACGGGTTGAAACGTTTAGGACTGCACCCTCTCCCCAAAAGCGTGGTGGAGAACGAGTTTAGGGGCGTAACCTTCTACTCTCCATCTGGAAGAGAATTTTCGATCAGGTTTGACTCTCCTGTGACATGCGCTGTAAACAGGGAGTTATTTGACAAACACCTCGCTGATCTTGCTATAAGGGCTGGTGTGGAATATCGTTTGGCGTCTAGAGTAGAGTCGCTTGTCCTTGAAGGAAGCTCTGTTAAGGGTGTTGTCATCAACCGCAGAGGTCTTAAAGAGACTTTATCCTCAAAAATCATCATTGATGCCGAGGGCGTTTCGTCGGTTATTTTGAAGAAAGCTGGACTCCAGTCGCTTGACCGCTCTACGGTCGTAAACGCAGTTCACATCGAGATGGACAGAGTAGAGGATGTTGAAGGCGATTCGGTTGAGGTTTATCTTGGAGAAAAGTATGCTCCTGGCTTTTTCGCATGGATTATTCCCAAATTGGATGGCACTGCTAAAATTGGGTTAGCTACAAAAGCTGGAAATCCCAAGAGGCATTTACATAAATTTTTGCATGATCATCCTATAGCCTCTCCAAAACTAGACAAAAGCAAGATTCTCAACCAGTCTTTTCATCCCATCCCGCTTGGAGGACCAATTCCCAAAACTTATCATCATGGGCTTCTTGTCGTTGGAGACGCAGCCTCCCAAGTAAAGCCCACAACCGGCGGCGGTGTAATCTTCGGTCTTTTGTGCTCAAAAATCGCTGGCGAAGTGGCTTATGAAGCCATAAAAACTAACGATTTCTCTGAGAGATTCCTGTCACGTTATGACTATAGATGGAGAGCCTTGATAGAGTTTGAACTCGCCTCGATGCGACGACTAAGAAAAATGCTAAATGGTCTATCGGATGAGAGAATTGACAAGCTTATTGAGTTGTGCGCGAGACTGGAGATGGACAAAATCCTTAAGAAACATGGGGACTTGGATTTTGAAGGGGCATCCTTGATCCACATGTTAAGTCATCCAGCCACAGTTATACTGTCGCTTTATTTCATTTTTTCATCACTTGTTCATTGACAAAAAGCGAACTCATGTCGATAAACGGAATATGTCGTGAATGGAGTAAATTGCATATATTAAGATACAAGATACCTATTTTTTGAGGGACTGGTGTTGCAGAACATTCGCAGACAAGTTCAAGGCGTTGTCAGAGTGAACGAAAAGAAACTCGAAACAGCGCAGAAGCTGTTGAAGTTAAAGTTAATCACAAGAGGCATGGGTCTAACAGCCCTAATAGTCTACTACAAACTCTGCAATGCACTGCTAAGAATCGCATTAAAGATAGTTTAGTTTTGACTCACACCAACTGAATCTTTAATAGTCTTCTCATGGAAATTGAGAACCAGACTTCACATGTCTGACTTTGAGTACAAAATGGTCATCGTTCTTCGCACAGACCTGAAAATGAGCAAGGGCAAAATCGCAGCGCAAGCTGGACACGCCGCGGTATCTGCAACGGAAGAAGCGAGGAAAAAGCATCCTAAATGGTGGAAGAAATGGATTGAGGAAGGGCAGTGCAAGATAGCGGTTAAAGCACGTTCAGAAAAGGAACTTCTTGAACTGGAAAGAAAAGCGGAGGAAATGGAACTGCCTTTTGCGTTGATTTCAGACCGAGGCTTGACTGAACTGCCACCTAGCACGATAACGTGTTTGGGGATAGGACCGGCACCCTCTAATAGGGTTGATAAGATAACTGGTGAACTCGACCTTTTCTGAGGCGGTATCTTGGGTGTTCCTCAATTGGAGAAGGAACTCGGCATAGAAGTTTACGCTTCTAAAACTCATGGAGTTGGAGGAAGGATTCGTCGGTTTCCAGAAGATTTCGTGGTTGAAGAGGTTTTGGTTGACGGTTCAGAAGCCAAGGTTTCACCTGTGGGCACTCCGCAAATAATGGGAAGAGAACGTTATCTTATCTGTGTTTTAGTCAAGCGAAACTGGGACACGCTTCAGGCGATCCAGAATGTTGCGAAGCAACTTGGCATAAGTAAGGATTACATTCAAATCGCAGGTATAAAGGATGCAAACGCCCTTACAGCCCAGCACATGAGCATCAGCTGCATCAGCGGCATAACACCTGACCAAGCATCAAAAGTCAAAACCAAGGATATTGCTCTCTACCCACAACATCTTTCTAGTGAGAAAATCTCGTCACAACTCCTTCTTGGAAATCACTTCAACATCAAAATCAGCGCCATACCCTATTCCTCTTCCACAGTGGGGCGACGAATCAAAAACGTGCTAAATGAACTCACAGATTTAGGCGGAATCCCAAACTTCTTTGGGCATCAACGCTTTGGCACAGTTCGCCCCATAACGCATAAAGTCGGCAAGTTCATCGTTCAAGGAGACTGGGAGAAAACAGTTCTTACGTTTCTTTGTCAATCCAGCCTTTATGAGCATCCTCAATCAAGGCAGGCAAGAGAACAACTTCAGACTTCAAAAGACTTTAATGAGGCACAAAGGTATTTTCCACGTTCACTCTATTATGAACGCTCGATGCTCGGTCATTTGGCTAGTCACTCAAAAGACTATGTGGGAGCCTTCAGAAGACTGCCCACGAAATTGTGTAAACTCTTTGTTCAAGCCTACCAATCTTTTCTGTTCAACAGGTTTCTCAGTCAAAGAATTAAGAAGGGAATTTCCGTCAGCACGGCTCAGATAGGAGATTATATAACAGAACTAGATAGTCACGGGCTTCCAACAACCAGTCGCACGCAGGTCACTATTCAGTCTATGCGGAATGTTCGGAAGGAGATAGATGAGAACAAGATGTGCACAGCCATTCCCCTTATAGGCTTCAAGCAAAATCTCTCCAGCGGAATTCAAGGTGAGATTGAAAAAGAGATTCTAGAAACTGAAAATCTGACATCTAAAGATTTCAAGATTTCACTCATGCCCCACATAAGCGCGCCAGGAGGACTAAGAACAATTCTAACTCCAATAATCAGCCTCACCATAGGAGAGCCATGCGAGGACTCGGTGAACCCAGCAAAGCGAGCTCTGAAGCTTGGCTTTATGTTGCATAGGGGCTCCTATGCGACAGTTCTATTGCGGGAGATTATGAAACCGAGAGACCTGATAAAAGCAGGCTTTTAGAGTCCCTTTAGGAATGTTTCAGCATCTTCTTGGTTAGAGAACGCTCTGTTTTCTAATAGTTTAGCCTTGATTCTCTCTCTTGCAGTGTTTTCTCTGACACTAAGAGCCTTTTCTATCAGCTTAGGCATCCACCGTTCCATCAAATCGTATGAGTAGGTCATTTTAGGAGATTCTTCTCGGGCGACAATTGCCACAGAAAATGTGGCTTGCAACTCGTCCATTGCCTTCATGAATTCATATTTCTTTTCTTTCCCCGTAAGGTTAAGGTTTTTCTTTAACAATGTAGTGGATGTTGCTCCTCTCTGTTTTAAGAACTCAAGGATTTTTTGTGCTGTTTCGCTTAACTTGCGTTTCCCATAAAGTTTGTAAAAATTTGGGAACATCTCTAAGGAGATTAGTGTGACTTGTTTGCGCACGAGTTTTCCATAGTGGATTTTCTTCTTTTTAGAGAGGTTGTCAGCCCATTGCCATGCCCTTTGAAATTTTTCGTCCTTGTCCTTTCCAGCTGTAGCTTGGTATAAGTTCGGGAAATTGAATCCTTTTATTGGGAAGAGAGTGACTAAGCCATACTTGTCTATGAAACTAAGCGCTTCTTCCTCTGTTGTTAACATGCTTTCCTCAAACACCATATCAACCACGCATTGTCATATGCCCAAGAAATAGTGGCTAATCTTAAATAAATGATGATTGAGGAAATTATGCAGAGAGGTTCTGATCACATGGATGTCAAAAAAGCAATAAGATTTGTAGAAGACAACGGGACGGAACTGGAAGAGTATAGATTAAGCTATCTACTCGGAAAAAAGAGGGACAATGAGGTTCCGCTGAGACACCTCAGAAGAATTCAAAACGAAGACGGCGGCTTTCCCTACGAAAACGAAAAGGGCAAAGCGAACTGTATAATGAACACGAGCGCAAATCTCAGTCTCATGATAGAGTTGGGACTCACTGAATCAGATGTTTGCAGAAAAACCGTCGAATACCTTATGGGAGTTCAAGACAGCGACGGTGGCTGGGACGAAAATGACGGAATCAAACAGTACAATCCCCCTTTCTGGGATTTACCAGGTGACCCAAAAACCAAGATGTGGCTCACCGCAGATGTGTGCAACCAACTGATTCAACTCGGCTACAGAGATTCTGAGATAGTGAAGAAGGCGACAGAGTTTCTTCTAAAAAACCGGGATGTCGAAGGGAAGTTTGCTGGTTTCCTGCATTCCACATGGATATCGGTGGCGGTCTTCGGTCAGTTGAAAGGAAGCAACTCTGAGGTTGTGAAGAAGGCATTAAAAGTGATAGAGCAAAACATCAATCGAATAGAAGATGGCACCTCTGATTTTATCTGGTGCCTAGAATGTTTCCATGCTGCTGGAGTCTCTAAGGACACCCCAATAGTCAAAAGGTGCATCAACAGAGTGATCGAGTTGCAGAAGGAAAACGGAGCATGGACATCAGCGGATGAAGCTAAATACGCTGTTTCCACAACGATTAATGCTTTAAGAGTTCTGAAAATGTACAAGGTTTGGTGAGCTTAGGGATTAAGGTGTGAGTCTGAAGCGGTCTCTCGGAAACAACACAACCTCACGAATGTTCTTTTTTCCAGTTAACACCATAACGAGCCTCTCTAAACCTATCGCCCATCCAGCGTGTGGTGGCATGCCGTAATCGAACGCTTTTAGGTGATGTTTGAAGGATTCTGGATTCAAACCCTGCTCCTTTAATCTTTTGACTAGAAGTTCTTTTGAGTGGACACGGGTTCCTCCAGAGGCGAGTTCTATCCACTTCCACATGAAGTCGAATCCCTCAGAGATTTTGGGGTTGTCTTCTCGTGGGTTTATGTAAAAAGGCTTAGACTCAGTTGGCCAATCTATTATGAAGTAATAGTAAGGGTGAATTTTGCCGAGTTTTCTAAGTGCGGGAGTAGAGATATCTTGTCCCCATGGGATGGGAATTTTTTCTTTCTTCAATTCGTCAATTACTTCGTCATAGGTGAAGCGTTTGAAGGGTATTTTCGGAACCTCGACGTTATGGTTTAGTATTTTTAATTCTCCCTGGCACTTTTCGCTTACAGCCTTGCATATACACTGAACAAGTTTCTCGAGGACGCACATCACATCTTCAGAAGTTGCAAAAGCTTGTTCAATATCCATAGAAATAAATTCACTTATGTGATGGCGGGTATGCGACTCTTCCGCCCTAAAAAAGGGACCAATCTCAAAGACCTTCTCAAACCCCACCACCAGTTGTTCCTTATACAATTGAGGACTTTGGGCAAGGAAAGCCTTCTGATCAAAATATTCAACTGGGAAGAGAGCTGCTCCACCCTCAGTTGCCCAGGCGATGATTCTCGGTGTGTGAACCTCCATATAGCCTTGACTGGACAAGAAACCTCGTGTAGCCTCTAACACGGTATGTTGGATTCTGAAAATTGCTCGGCTTTCATCTCTACAAAGGTCAAGGACACGTGCATCAAGGCGCACATCAATTTCAGCGGGAACTCGTCCCGTAACATCTAACGGAAGGGGAAGCTTTGGCACCGCCAGTATCCTAATCTCGCTGGGAATGATTTCGATGCCTCTCGGAGTGAGTTTTGTTTTTTTAACTACACCCTTTACGCCGATACTACACTGCCTTTGTAAAGAGCTAACCTTTTCCATTACATCCTTGTTAACGCCCTCTCGGGGAAGCGTTATCTGAACTGTTCCCTCTATGTCCTGCAGAATTATGAATCTTATTGCACCTAAATCTCGAATATCTCTAACCCATCCTAAAAGCACGACCTCTTTCTCATGTAATTCAGGCGTTATTTCCGACGAATAATGAGTTCTACTCCAGTCTCCTAGTTGATCAGTTTCCATAAAGTCAACCCTGTTACCTTGCAAACTCTACTCGGAGGGTCATTCCTCGCACCTTTCTCGCTATCTCCTTTAAAGCCTCAACTTTTATTCTGGGCGGTCTCCTATCCCGCTTCTTCAAGATAACCCTTGTTTCAGTGGTTCCGTCTGGAAGCCAAATGGTATTTATCGTAATGATGCTCAACGGTGCGAATAAATCTTCCAGAAATTCTCTTTCATCCACTCCGTGTTCTAATATACGGATTGTTTTCCCCATTTTCTCTTCAAGAGCCTTAACGATTTTTCTGCCTTGCCCCAGTAGGCGTGACATGCCACCACGATCAACTATTAAGGCTAGAAGGTCGTTAGCTTCCACAGCTTTATGAAAATAAACGTCTTGAAGGGAGGGATTTTCGTTTTCAAGTGAGAGAAGCAATCGAGCGATTTCTAAATCTGTCTGGCTGATTTCTCCTGTCTTAACCTTTTTGGAACACTTGGGGCATAATATTCCGCTTTTGAGGCAGAAATTGCATAATGTCGTCTTCACCTCGTTTAGCGCCCTCCCTTTGGAAATAAAGGAGGGGGCGGAGCCTTTAAAGATATTTGTCGCGCTACTTCGCCAACGTTATCTCGATTGTACTGACGTTTAGAGTCTGGCCACCCTCTTCAGTGGGTGTCAGTTGTTCAGTGCCGATGCCCACGTTCTTGATCTTCACGTCTGGCAGAAATCGGCGTCTTACGACTTCGACAACGTCGACGGCTCGACTGATCGCTCTGCCTCGCGCCTTTATGTTTACTTCTTTTGCTCCGCCATGGAAGAGGGTTATGCAAGCCAGTACGTAGTTCATTACTGGCTTTCTTCCGATCAGCACTGCATTGTTTTCTCTCTTTGACATTTCACCGCCTCACTCCTTGTTTTTGTTTTTGCTTTTGGCTCCCTATGCTTCTTTCTGGGCAAATAAATAGGTTGCGGTATTTTATCTATAGTACAATTCTACATTGTTGGTCGCTAGATCTTGTAGGCGGAAAACCAGGGATTATAGGAAACGTATATGCCTTAAATAGCCTAACCCTAAAATAGCCTAACAGGAAGGTGATTTGATGAGCAGAGAGATTCTCTCCAGACGCCCATTTCGTTTACTCAAGATGCTGTATGACAAAGGCAAACCAATGACAACTTACAGTTTAGAAATGAAGCAAAACGAGTTGGCGAAAGGACTGGAAATAAGTCGCCAAGCATTAAATGTGCACTTGCGCAAACTTCGAGATCTGGGATACATTCGAACTGGAAGGGGGTTCATAGACGTAACTGAAAGCGGACTGAAGGCGTTGGGAGTGTCAGCGAATCCAGCCTTCATCTTCGTTAAGGTTTCTCCGGTCAAGAGGGGAGAAGCCTACAGTAGAATAGGGGAGTTTCCTATTCAACGGTTTTTCAGAGTGGCTGGCGATATGGATGCAGTTATCGTCGTAGAACGGGATAAACTTGAGGAAACACTTCGAAAACTAGCCTTCATAGATGGAGTTCAAGACACGAAATCTTACATCACAATCCAAGTCATTAAATAACTCAGTTTTATAGAGGTTTAGCCTTTGAAACTCCATGAATACGAGGCGAAAGAAATCTTTTCTAAGTATGGAATGCTAATGCCAAAAGGAGAGTTAGCAACTTCTCCAAAACAAGCTCGAGATATAGCCACCAAAATTGGCGTTCCAGTTGTCATCAAGGCACAAGTTCTGGTTTCAGGTAGAGGAAAGGCTGGTGGAATCCTTTTCGCCAGTTCACCCACGGAAACTGAAGTTTTAACAAAACGACTATTGGCTACAAAGATAAAGGCGAATAGAGTTCAAAGCGTTTTGGTTGAAGAGAAACTCGCCGTTAAAAAGGAGTTGTATTTCGGCATAACCACAGACCGTTCAAATCAAAAATATGTAGCGATTGCCTCTTCAGAAGGTGGAATGGACATAGAAGAAGTGGCTGCTACCATGCCCGAAAGAATAGTGAAGGCGTTAATAGACCCGTTGTGTGGGTTCCGTTCCTATCACGCACGCCAAATTGCAAGAAAACTGGGTTATGCTGGGAACCAATTAAGCGACCTCACTCGAATTTTCCTTCAGCTTTACAGGGTGGCGATGGATTATGATGCGGAGCTGATTGAGATCAATCCGCTCGCTGAGACGGTTGAGGGGAAGTTTGTCGTGGCTGACGCACGCCTACTAATAGATGACAACGCTCTTTATCGACACCCAGAATACAAAGAACGACTAGTTCGAGAGGGAACTGAACTTAGTCCTCAAGAAGTTGAAGCCCAAAAAAGTGGACTGGCCTACGTTTCGCTCGATGGGAACATCGGGATCATTGGAAACGGAGCGGGTTTGGTGATGGCCACTTTGGATGTGGTTCAACTTTACGGAGGAAGACCTGCCAATTTTCTTGACGTAGGTGGTGGCGCCTCTGCTGATAAAATGGCATCAGCCCTCAATCTTGTCTTGTCAGATCCAAAGGTGGAGGTTGTTTTCATCAACATCTTGGGGGGCATCACTCGCTGTGATGAAGTTGCCAATGGAATTTTGGAGGCAAAAAAGCGGGTTGGTTTTGTGAAACCCATGGTTATTCGGTTAGTCGGAACCAACGAAAAGGAAGGGAAAAAAATTCTCACTAAGGCTGGCATCCATGTCTTGGACAGCATGGAGGAGACCGCCATGAGGGCTGTTGAAATGGCGAAGTCTGGAGAGTGAAGTTTTGGGCGTTTTTGTTGGCAGAGGCACCAAAGCAGTGGTGCAGGGAATAACTGGCACTCAGGGAAGTTTTCACACGAGGCTCATGCTTGATTACAGAACAAAGATAGTTGCGGGTGTGACGCCTGGAAAGGGTGGGACACAAGCTCATGGTGTTCCTGTTTACGATACTGTTGAGGAGGCAGTTGAGAAGCATAAAGCGGATGCCTCTATAATTTTTGTTCCTGCTCCCTTTGCGGCTGACGCTTCCTTTGAAGCAATGGAGGCTGGGTTGAAGACTTTAGTCATCATTACTGAGCGCATTCCTATTAGAGATGCTGTTGAGATTATGGCATATGCAAAACGCGAGGGCGTCGTTGTTATTGGTCCGAACACTCCTGGGATCATTGTGCCCGACGAGTGTAAGCTTGGTATCATGCCCGCGCACGTTTTTAGGTCTGGTGTGGTTGGTATGGCTTCTAGAAGCGGAACCTTGACTTATGAGATTGCCGCAGGGCTTTCTATTGCGAAGCTTGGGCAATCTACTTGCGTTGGTTTAGGTGGTGATCCGATTGTTGGGTTAAGTTTTGTTGATGTGCTTGAGAGATTTCGTGAGGATAAGCAGACAAAGGCGGTTGCTTTGATCGGTGAGATTGGCGGGAACTTGGAGGAGTTGGCTGCTGAGTTTGTTGCGTCGGAGCGGTTTGATAAGCCTATTGTTGCTTTTGTGGCTGGTCGTACTGCGCCTGCTGGGAAGAGGATGGGTCATGCCGGAGCCATTGTTATGGGGCTGGCTGGAACCGCTCAGAGTAAGATTGAGGCTTTTTTGGGGGCTGGTGTGAGGGTGGCTGAGAAGCCGAGTGATGTTGCGAGGATTTTGATGAAGGAGTTGAGAAGGTAAAGTATATCTAGAGTCAAAGCGTGCATGAAAGAATGGAAAAGTGAATATTATGTGTGGTTATTTGGTGTGTTTTCTTTTGTAAAAGGTCTCTAAAATCACACCAACAAATAGGGACACAAATCCAATCGCAATAAGAAGCATGTGCGTGTACATTAGTCGGTTGAGGTCATTGAATATGAAATGGCGGTTGGTGTCTATCCCTAAATCTTCAAAAATAGAGCTTAATGTTCTGAAGAAGTAGTTTCCTACAAACCACCCGAAAAATCCCAGTAGAATAATCATCACTCCCATTCCAATCAATACACCGCTAGCTAGGTGAGTCTTACGCTCAGACATGCTCATCAGAGACGCGATATTTACATTGATGCATTTCAGTTTTTCGATTTACCTTGGTTTTCGTGCTTGTTTAGTTTTGCTTCTGAGTCTCAGAACGCAAAGTATATTTGGTTGGTGGTTGTTTGAAACCTAACCTTGTTTAATGGAGGATGTATGGGTGCCGATTGTTGATCCTGTGAAGAAGGCTATTGCTCAGCGTGCTCGTTTGTTCATGAAGATTTGTAGAGATTGCGGTGTCCGTAATGCTGGTTCTGCTGTTAAGTGTAGGAAGTGTCATAGTAAGAATTTGAGGTGGAAGAAGAGGGAGTTGGTTCGCTAGCTCTGTGTTAACGTTTTTTGATCTATGGTCTGTTTGTGTGGGTGTCTGTCTGTCTCTAGGTCTATCTAGAGGGGGAGAGAGGGAGCCTTTTTGGGTTTTAGGTTGTGCCTGTTTGGTTTGGTGAAGTTTTAAATATGTGGGATGGGGTTTGTGTAGGATATGATTCCGAAGGAGAAGAGGGGGAGGATTATGGGGACGATTGGGACTTTGAATGTTTTGGCATCGATTCCTGCGGCTGCTTTGGCTGGTTTTCTTTATGGTGTTGATCCAGTTTATCCGTTTATGTTTACGGTTGTTTTGGGTGTTGTTGTGTGTTTGATTATTGTTTTGTTGGTTGAGGAGCCTAAAGTGAGAGAAGTGTAAGGGCTGTTTGTGTATGTGTGTGTGAGAGTCTCTCTATAGAGGGGGAGAATAAAATTATTTTTTTTGTTTCTTCTTCTTCATCTCTGTTTGAAAACGCAGGAAAAATTTTTTGGTTTTCATTAATCGCCGAAAAGATGGTTTATCTTGGTGTTCTGATTTTGGAATAGACGCCACTTCGGGTTCGGTTTTCTTGAAATTCTTTGATAGGATTTGATAACCTATTTTTCAAAGGGTGGCGCTATTCTAGTTGTTTTCCGCATCTTTGGCAGTATTTTGCTTCTTGGGTGAGGACTTGTCCGCATTGTGGGCAGACTCTGGTTATGGGTTTGCCGAATGGTGCGCCTGCTGGTGGGCTTTCTCGGACGATGAGGTAGAGGATTAAGCCGAATATGTTGAAGAATAGTACGATTATTGCCCATAGGATGCCGTTCATTCCTCGGGATTCGGCGTCTTGGTAAACCCAGAAGAGGATGAGGATTCCTATTACGAACCAGGCTAACGGGATTAGGATTACGAATGGGAACCACCAGAAGAATTCCATCGGCTGAATAAGTGAAGACAGCATTTTGGATTACCTGCGTTTTGTTATTACTGTTTGGCTAATATAAAAGTTGCAGACGAGTGAACGTTTTGTTTGAGGAAGCACAATACAGAAGTAGGAGAGGCGATGAAGCATAAGTGTTTTATGTTAATGGTTATAATCTAGGATGCTGGTGAAAAAATGAGTTTACCTTTACCAGAATGGAAAGAAGATCATGTGTTTATTCCATCTGAATTGATTGATATTATGTATCAAGGATTCATTATACGCATGAAAATTGAGAAATTAGAAGGAGAGCCTGCTATAGAAACTACGATTCGAAAGGAAAAGCCAGCAGAAAAGGTAAAGCCTCAAGAAATTGCCCCTATGGCATTGTATCCTCAACAATTCATGCCCGAAGCTTTAGAGTTATTACATCAAGGGTTTACTCTTGAAGTTTATGTTTCGTTGAAAGAAATTAAAGTTAGTGCTGAAAAAATCTTGTAAATTGTCTGAGATACATGCGCCTAGATGTGAGATCGCCCAAAGATTCACCATTTGTAAAGCACTTCAACTTTCTCTAATTATGATGTTTTCTCTTCGAGTAACCATCCTTCTGGGAATGTCATTGACTTAAGACATGTCGGACACATAAGCGTCCCTTTTTTTGGAATGCGGGAATGTAGATTGAATTCGGCTCCACACTCAGTAAAAGGACACGTTATGTTTCTCTTCCAAATTCCAAGAGAATAACCTATTCCTTTGTTGTAATTTTCGAGTACCCCTCTTATAAATTCCAGTTTTTCGCCTCCTAAACCATATAAGGTATAGTTATTAAGGTAAGGAACAGGAAAATTGATTTCGACCCCGACGTCACACATAACCCAAACATCTATTCCCTTTTCGCATGCCAAACCTACTTCATAAGCAATCCAGTTCTGGGTGTGTTTCCACTCATCTCTAGCTTCCTTAGAAAAGTCTGACATTGCTTGAGCTTCAACCAGCTTTCTTCCTACCAGAAGAAACATTGCGGAAGAGACTTCCATCAGTTTTTTGATTGTTTTCCAAGCAGGAGGTTCAATTGTCTCAAATTCCGATCTGAAGGCTCTTATTCCGACTCTGGCAACCGCAATATCGAACCTATCACAGAAATCCTTGTCTAATTTTGTATGAGACATGAAAATATGAACTACCAATAACATTCCCTGTAGTGTAATCTCTCAAGAAATTGCCCTTTTAGTTTTTTCGGTTATCTTTCCATAGGGCAAAGTAAAGAAAACATAGCTATAGTAAACGGTAAAGATTCCACTATTAAAATGGCGCATTGAATACGCCAATAAACCACAAAGTTAGTTATAGAACATAAACCTTCACAATAAGCCAACTATAAGACCTTAAATTCTTATATCATTCTAATTGAATTCCTCAAACACATCAACGTGAAAGGCAAACTCGAAGTCTTCTTGAGTAAGCTCCAAGCCGACGAAGTATCCCAAAGCAAGGTCATAGAATTATTTATTTAACCTTTCGAGAGGTAACGTAAACTCGACTTCTTGCTTCGATGTCTGCAATCTAATAATTATTGCTTTTTCACCAAGTCTAGCATAAAAATAATGAAACGGCTTTTCTCTAGTTATCGAGACGCTATCTGCCTTTCCTTGTTTTAGAATATCTAGAATGTCAAAAATTGACCAACCCATCTGTCTCTCAAAAATACGTAGTTGCTCAACCAAATCTTCCGCAATAGCATAATTGAGCTCTTTCTGCACCTTTCGAGAGTACACTTTTGTTATAGACACGGTTAAACAACCTTGACTTTTTCAAGTGCCTTCTCAATCTTCTCTATCCTTGCGGTCAATCCCTCTATCCTATCTCGAATTGCATCAACTTGCTTCTTGATGTACTCTAAATCATCTTTTATCGGTTGAAGTTGTCTCTTGACTATTCCTCCCACTGCACCTGCAGACAATACCTAACCTCCCTCTCTATTAAATAGTAAATCTCTCTACAAAAAACTTGCTGAAACATATACACCTTCATGTTATGCAAAATCTAGTTTGGACAGAACCTGTAAAAGGAATCTTTATTATTTTATCTGTGCTTATCCCCTAAGCAAACTCACCATCTAACGAGGACTAACCTATGAAGCCTTTGCCCAAAGAATGCAACATCCTAACCGTAAAACCTTAAATTCTTATAGTCTTATAACGAAGTTCATTAAGGGAATGCATAGAAGATGGCTAAAGCCAGAATCCTA
>Ga0315314_1001615_pt1 | contig 19976 bp, 18 predicted proteins | sample TDP9_MG_FD_203631 | JGI IMG/M metagenome (GOLD analysis project Ga0315314, IMG submission 203631) | Freshwater sediment microbial communities from Lake Towuti, South Sulawesi, Indonesia - TDP9 | ecosystem: Environmental > Aquatic > Freshwater > Lake > Sediment | place: Indonesia: South Sulawesi... | reverse complement strand
CTCCAGTCCAACAAAGCTTAGTGAGTTTTTACGCCGGTGAAGGCGACTTCTATTTAGAAAATCAAAGACACCGCATCTCCCAGAAACAAACTGTGCAGGATGATACATTATCCTCTGTACTTGTTTACAATGGGCATTTTCCATCCAATGCCGAATGCTTTGGGCGTGATCTTTACGCATGGAGCCGCTTGCCGTCTTTTGTACTCAGCGTTTCTGACTCTCGCATATGTGTCTTCAACAGCTTCTTTCGGGTAACCCATCTCAATCAATTCTCGGCTGCTTCTTCGATTCTCTATGATTTCGTCGACTAACGGGCTAACGATGTCAAAATCGAATGGATCAAATTGGCCTTCCTTGAGCTCAGGCGACGGTCTCTTCTTGAACACTTTTTCTGGTATGATCTCTCTGCCCGCTCCTTCGTTCACGTACCTTGCGAGTTTGTAAACCTCGAGCTTGCTTACGTCGCCTAATGCGCCGATCCCGCCGGCCATGTCTCCGTAAAGTGTGCAATAACCGAGCGCAAGCTCAGTTTTGTTGCCTGTGTTTAGAACCAGTATCTTCAGATCTTTTAATCGATTAGATATATCCATGAGACAGTTTCCTCTCGTTCTAGGCTGTATGTTTTCATCAGCAACCGGGTCGTCGCTTTCTTTTCTTACACCGAAATGTCTTCTTATTCCTTCGAGGGGTTTCTCTAAGCTTTTTTGATAGGCGTTGACGATGTCTTGAATGGAGAACTGGACGAAACATATTCCCAGGTTTTCAGCTAACTTTTGCGCGTCGTTTTTGCTGTGCTCGCTGGAGAATTTAGAAGGCATGGAGACGCCGATAACGTTTTCTTTGCCCAACGCCTCGACGGCTAGGCAGGCAGTCAGCGATGAATCGATTCCGCCGCTCATCCCGACGACGGCTCTCTTGAAGCCTGCCTTCCTGAAGTAGTCACGTATGCCCAAGACTATGGCGTTAAACATTTCCTGTTCCTTGTTATACGGAGGCGGCTTGACTTTCTCAGCTACTCCTTTCTTTGGGTCAATGTCAGTTATCACCAGATCCTCGCTAAACTGTTTGCCCACGGCTATCAGGTCTCCAGCGCTGTCCACTGCCAGGCTTTGTCCGTCAAAAACAAGCTCATCCTGCCCGCCGACAAGGTTGACATAAAACATTGAAACTTTGTTTTTTCTGGACTTTTCTCTCAACAGTCCCTCTCGCTCGAATCTCTTTCCAGCGTAGAAGGGAGAAGCGGAGACGTTAACGATCATGTCTGCTCCTCTTTTAGCCAGCAGATCCGTAACTTTTATGTCATAATCCTTGTCCCACAGGTCTTCGCAGATCTCCACGCCCAGCTTGAATTTTCTTCCATTAAGGTTCATCGAGATCGGTTTGATCTCTTCTTCGCTCTGGGGTTTGAAGTACCTGTCTTCATCAAACACGTCGTATGTGGGTAAAAGCGTTTTGTGAGCTACACCTATTAGCTTATTTCTGTTGAAGACGGCTGCAGCGTTGTACAAATTTTTTCCTTTGTAATCAACAAACCCGATTACTCCAGCAATATCAGCGGTGTGACTGATCAACTCTCCTAGCAATTCCTTGTTCCTTCTGACAAAAGCGTTTTCAAGCAGTAGATCTTGGGGAGGATATCCAGTGATCGCCAGTTCTGGAAATATCACCAAATCGGCTTTGTTCTCTTTCGCGTTATCGATGTATCCCTTTATTTTTTCTGTGTTGCCCTCCAAATCACCCACTGTGGCGTTGATTTGAGCCATAGCTATCTTCATTCCATGCATCCTCCGATTTTCGAAATACAAATTTTCCTCGATGCGGCATCCAATAGCTCAATGAACTTGTTATTTAATAAAACTCTCCTTAGAAAAAGCGAACACGGTCTCAGCTAAGAAACGTTAGGATACAGTTTCTAAACAAAACTCTAACAGCGAAAGCGGCTACCTTTGCATGAAAGCCCTAGCCTCGCCGCGCTCTTTCCATGTGACACAGTACCTCAAAAATGGTTTTCGCCGCCTGTGCGGCGGTCACGCCGTTATCGTATTGGGGTGCCACCTCAACGAGGTCTAGGGCTGCTATTCGACGGTCACACACGCTGCACAGGATGTCTAAGAACGTGTTCACGCACAGGCCGTCTGGCTCTGGGTTTTGAGCCGCCGGTGCGAAGGCAGGGTCTAATACGTCGATATCTATGGTCAAATAGATTTTTTCGTAGCTGGCAACGAGGTCGGTTACGTTGGCTATCGATTCTTGAACGCCGTCTTTCCGGATTTGCTGCAGAGTTAAGAACGGTATTTTAGACTCCTCTGCATAGCTGAGTTCTTCTTTGCACACGGCTCGAGTCCCTACCTCGACAATTCTCGGGGGACGGACTTCCTCGTTGATCCTCCGCATGAAGGTTGTGTGAGAAGTGGTTCTCCCCATGTATTCGTTACGTAGGTCCAGGTGGGCATCGAAGCTTAGGACGGCGACTCCTCCGTCTACGCCACGCATAGCCCCTAGGGTTATTGTGTGTTCTCCCCCGATAAAGACGGGTATTTTATCTGCCTTCAAGAGTTCTCTGGTGACAAGTTCGAGCCGTTTTAATGTTTCATCCGTTTCTGCAGCAACATCGAGGTCGCCTGCATCGTGGAGCTTTACGTCTTCAAGATCTAAGCCTGTTCGAAAACTATACGTTTCGATGTTGAGCGAAGCCTCACGAACGGCTGTTGGCGCGAATCTGGCACCGACTCGATATGTGCTGGTTGCGTCAAACGGAACTCCAACGATAACGTACGTTGACTCTTCGAAGGAGGTCTGAAGCCCACCGAAGACCAGCGGGTAAGACGTGAAGAGTTCTCGGTATCCCATTTTTGTTTCTTCACACTCTGTGTTTTAGAAACAATTTTTCTATAACTAGGCTAGGCTTTCATGCGGAGGCAGATGCTTTCGCCGCTAGAGCTTTGTTCAGAAGACCGTGTTCGCTCTCCGAGGAGTTTTATTAAATCCGTTGCATTCTTTCTATTTCTACCTTCGCTTCTTGCATTTTGTCGCAAACGTCTGGGATGTAGGACCTGTATCCTTCAAACATATCCGAAATTTCAGTTACCTTTTCTTTGGCTTCTTTAACGTTTTCCGGTGTGGGATGCGAAATCTTCTCCTTTATCGAATCGATGCTCCTGAGGACTTCTTCTAGTTGTTCTCCACCCATCGGCCTGTAGGGTTCCAGCGCCTCCTTTACCTCGTCAAGTTTTTTAAGCGCTATTTCTCCACTCATTTTACTTTCCCAATTTAAGTTGATTCTTTCTGTGAGTATTTAAGATTTTTTTCGCGCGGAGTTCTATAACATCTTAAAAAGGGGGCGTAGTAAAATCTTTGACGACATCTTCCAGCCCGAGCTCTACTAGCTTCTTTTGACTGGGTTTCCCAGTCTTATAATCCCAGTCCATCTTCGCGAAGTATTCCATAGCTTCAGGCTCCAAGCTGAGCGTAACTCCAGCGTTAGGGCCTGATTTTAAAGGCGGCTTCCCCAAGATTCTGTCCGGTAGTTTGAAGTCTGACGGTTTGAATCCTTCACGCACATTGAAGGCTTGCCTCATAGTGGCAATTCGATCGGATATGACTCTCATCTCTTCGCTTGTGACGTTCCAGTCCGCTACCGCCTCAAGGAAATCGTAGAGATTCTTGTATCCTCCAGCTAAGCCACCGTATGCTTTCAGGAACATGCAGATTCCGAGTGCTGTCTGGGCATATTCGCCGAGGGTTACCGTATGTCTCGCAGGCGTTGCGTCCACGGTATATACCAAGCCGAGCCTTCTAGTGAATGGATTCTTTATCAGTCTTGGATCATGCATGGGCACTTCTTGTCCACAAACATGCATGGCATATTTCTCAGAGCCCTTACCGATTCTCTCAGCGGCGATTTTTACGCCATCGGCGAGAACGTCACCAAAACCTTCCCTCTTGGCAATCTTCCGGGTTAACTCAACTATTGCCTCAGCATTTCCCCATTTTAACTCTGTTCCGTCGGTATCCTTCCCGGTGATTAAGCTGTTTTCATAGCATTCTATGGCAAATGCCACAGTGCTACCAGCCGATATGGTGTCAAGCCCGTACTCGTTGCATATCCAATTTGCATAGATTATCGACTCTAGGTTATCGTTAAGACACATGCTGCCAAACGCTGTAACTGTTTCATACTCAGGCCTATGGGTTTCAACCGCGTACGGTCCGCTTGGCACCTTCACCATGGCTCCACACCGTAAATCACAGCCCCAACAGCCATAATCACTTTGGACATATTTGAGAAGGTTTTCACCACTTACGTTATTTGCACCGAGAAAGTCCTCTGGACCGCCGCCCCAATTCTTAACTGGCGCATCTCCCATCAGCACGGATCCTGTGTTACCCGCGGTAGTTCCGAATTTCGCGAAGGTCTTGAACAATGGAGATTTCTTAAACCTTTCCACGAACGTCTTTCTAAGCTCTAGAGCCTTGTCAAGGTCTTTTACCGGGATCGATCCTCTGCCTCTCACGGCGACCGCCTTCAAATTCTTCGAGCCCATGACCGCTCCTAAACCCGACCTCGCCGCAGCCCTCCCTCTGTCGTTTATGACGGCTGAAATTTTCGAAAGCTTTTCTCCCGCCGGTCCGATGCATGCCACTTGGATCGCCTTGTCTCTTTGAGATTCACGGATCATTCTTTCTGTTTCGGAGGCTATTTTTCCCCATATATCACTCGCGTCCACTATTCTTCTCTCATCATCGTTAATCAAAAGGTAAACTGGTCTATCCGACCTACCATAAACAAAAATTGCATCGTAACCAGTTCTCTTGAGTTCGGGTCCAAAGAACCCTCCGCCCCTAGCCTCGCCCCACGTACCCGTTAAAGGCGATTTTCCAATCACCGTGAAGCTGCCGCTAAAGGGCGTAAGCGTACCAGTCAACACACCTGTTGTAAATCCGAGGATGTTTCCTGGTCCCAGCGGGTCGGTTTTTGGTTCTATCTCACTATAAACTAGCCCAACGAAGCCACCGCAACCTAACCATGTTCGATAAAAGGACTCTTCGAGAGATTCCTCCTCGATCTTACCGGCTGTAAGATTGATCTTTAGAATCTTTCCTATAAACCCACCCATTTTTAATCCCCTTGAGCTTTTTCATGTTCTATTCTATATAGTTCTGCTGTGGTCTTCTCTCTGTTAAAAGCTTTTTCAGCTAAAATTGAATGTTTTTGAGACGTTGGCAGCGAACATAATGCTTTAGTAACATCCCGTTCATCTAATTCTTGCTGCTTCGCCGTTATTGGACGCATGCTTCCTCGAAAAGCTTTCTTGATGCTTTTCAGCCTCCTCCTAGACGATGCACCATCGGGGTTGCGAGTCGCTTCAAAGATCCTTTTGACGAATTAGCGGAAATATGCCGATGACGTTAAAATAATTTATATAGATATAAAAGACCTTAGAGGATGGCGCGAAGAGCTGATTAATTATGAATGTTCCATCTTTCGGAGAGACGAAGGCTCTCGCGGCGTTGTGTATTTCGCTCTTCGTAATAAATGTTGGGTTTGGAATCATTGGGCCATTCATGCCAATATACGCGGAGAGCCTAGGCGCCACGGGTATTTTGTTAGGCCTGATTTTTTCCGCTTTTTCGCTCTCACAAGCCCTTTTCATGCCGTTAACAGGCAGATTATCCGACGCATTAAGACGCAGAAAAATATTTTTGATAACAGGATTGTCTATTTACGGAGCATCCTCCTTAGGATATGTACTGTCTGATACGTTATACAAGTTGATCACAGTCCGCTTTTTGCACGGAATAGGATCGGCGCTTGTTCAACCAATTTCTATGGCTTACGCGGGTGATATCGCGCCGAAAGGAAAAGAAGGTTCCCATATGGGGACAGTAAACACAGCCACGTTGCTTGGCATGGCTTGTGGACCCTTTATGGGCGGTCTCCTAATGGATCATTATGGAACCGCGTCCCCCTTCCTGGCTATGTGGGGACTTGCGATGGCTTCCCTCGTGTTGACAATGTTAACTTTGCCCGAGCAGGAAATCGGTCTTAGTCATCATAGAGAGGTCTCTTTTAGAAGGGTCTTACAAAACAGGGCGGTTAGGGGAATAGTCATATACCGGGCAGTTAATGCCGTAAGCACTGGAGCGCTCTCCTCATTTCTTCCATTAATAGCTGCTTCGATTGGGTCAACCCCCTCAGAAATCGGCTTACTGAATTCGATGGCGATTTTGTTGATATCTCTATTGCAGAGGCCTTTGGGAACGCTAGCAGACAAATATCCGAAAACAAAGTTGATCATAGTGAGTGGTTTAGCCACTTCCCTGCTCATGGCGTTTATGCCTTCCTCACGCACCTTCCTCGAGTTGTTAACCGTGGCTTGTGTTATGGGGGTCTTCTGGGCCGTTTTAATGCCTACGATGGGAGCGTTAACAGCGGAGTTTGGTAGGGAGTACGGTATGGCTTCTGTGATGGGTTTGTTCAGCTTCGCGTGGAGCCTTGGCATGATAGCTGGACCGTTAATTTCAGGCATTTTTATGAGCGCTTTTGGTTTGGCCTCGATATTTTATTTTGGGAGCGCCGTCGGCATCATCGGGATTTCATTGTTTTACGTACTCGCAAAATCGAAATGATTTGATTTTAGCTTGCCAAGGTCTTTTAATCGATCGAGTAAAGTTGGAATATATATGCTCGTAGTCTCATCCCATATTAGAATTTTAAGAATCGCGTGAACATGTTTCTCTAATTTTAGTGATTCTATGAGAAACCCTAACTTCGTTCAACACCCGATCGGTACGGAGTTAGCATTAACCTCTTACGTATTGATTGGGAAAGGCTTTAAACTAAGGATTCTCGCTCATTTTCATACACGGCTTGTCAACAAGCTTAGTACTTTAGGATCTATAGGGAGCGGTTTAGGCTTTCCAATCTGCATAAGCTCGTATTGGAACTCTGCCAAATTCTCCACAGCCTCGGCTAATTTAGCAGCGCTTTCAATAGTTTTACCCACCGTCGTGATTCCGTGATGAGGCATGAGAACGGCGTCTTTACCAGCTATTCCTTCAGCAATATTCTTTGCCAACTCTTCTGTTCCCGGCATGGCGAATTTTGCGATTCCAACACCCTTAAGCAAAGCCGGAGTCTGAAAGGCCACGATTCCCATCGGAACCAATTCGACCTCAGCGGTAGCGAACAATGTGGCGTAGTGTGGATGTATGTGAACCACTCCGCCCACATCCTCTCGCATCTTGTACATTGTTGTATGGAAGGGTGTCTCGACTGACGGCTTGTGCTCTCCAGAAACAACTTTTCTCGTGTGGATCTCCACAATTATGAAGTGTTCAGGTTTCAATTCCTCAAAGGAGAAACCTGAGGGCTTTATGAGACAATTGTTGGCTCCTGGGATTCTAGCGCTGATGTTACCGGCGGTGCCGTACGTCAGGCCAGCTTTGAAAAAGTCTCTGCCAACTTTGGCGAGTCTTTCCCGAAGATCCTGTTCAACGTTTTCCATCCGAATTTTCACCTTCCTATCGGTTTATCTATCTTTTCCCTTTAAAGCACTACCCCAGAACAACCGGCATCTGGCGTGGGGTATTAGCGAATCTCCCAATCTCATATTATCGTGCGCGCTTATATCATGCCAACGTTATAGACGAGCAGTAGGTACAGGGCAATCACTACGGCCGAAATAGAACATGAACAGATTAGATAGTCTGAAATGGTGAATTTGAAATCCTTTAGTATGGTGACGTTACCCGATCCAAAGGCTCTTGTTTTGGTGGATATGGAGACCTGATCTACTATGGTAACAAGGTAGCTGGCTAATGGGTATGTGATGGGTGCGTACTTCTTAACAAGAGTTATGGGATTCTTCGTTTTCGCCTCGAAACCCCGGAGTTTCTGGGCTGACATGATGGTATTTATTTTTCTTATCATAATGGGAATGAAACGGTATGCCGCCCTTACAGTAAAAATGATTAGAAATGGTACCTTTAAGTTTAAAAGTTGTTCAAAGAAATCGCTCACTTTTGTGGAGTATATGAACATTCCCCAAACGAGCAATAATGTTGGGATACTTACAAGTCTAGCAAGTAACCACACTATGCTCCCAACGGTGAGATAGACGTATCCGATCAAGGGAGTGCCCTCTGGCGTAATAACAAAAATTATTCTGTGCATAAGTTCTTCTGGATACACCTTATAGACCGCTGTCGTTCCTAAATAAGGGAGAATTAAGAGAGACGTTATGACAAAGGTGATCATCATAATATAAATTATTGTAAGCCATTGTTTTGGGTATTTGCCTATGTAAGCGAAAACGATTGCGATGAGCAATAAAATACTCGTCAATCTAGTGTCTAGCCAGAGCGTGTTTAATATACTAATTGAGATAAACAAAACTGCTTTTACGACCGGATTTAACCTATGAAAAAAAGTGTCTCTCCACTGATACTCTAAAAAGACCATTTTGACCCCTTTTACACCATGTTTTTATTGATGATAGCATGCATTTCATCTACTGTCAATACGTCTGATGGAAAACCTAGGTCTTCAGCTATTTGAGATAATCGTGTTATCTGCGGCGGCTCAAGATAGGCTTCCCTCAGTTTCTCTGGCTGTCTCAATACGTCTCGTGTGGGCCCGTCCATAATGATCCGGCCATTATTCATTACCAGTAAGCGATCGGTAAATTCAGCGACGAGCTCCATGTTATGCGTGATCATTATGATCGTTTTTCCCTTTTCGTTCAGCCTTTTCAGGACTTTTGCAACCTTCCTAGATGAATCCCAGTCAAGACCGGTGGTCGGCTCATCTATAATCAAAACCTTCGGATCCATAGCAATCGTCGAGGCCATCGCCAGAAACGTTTTCATGTTTAAAGGAAGGGATTCAACATCAGAATCTTTAGACTCTCCAATTTCAAATAGATCTAACGCTTCCTTTGCCTTTCGATCAACTTCTTCATCTGACAAACCTTGATTTCTGAGTCCGTATCTTACCTCCTCAATCACTGTTTGGGAGAATAGTTGGTTTTTTGGGTTTTGAAACACGTAATTGATATGATTTATTATTTCGCGCACGGTGGTCTTCTTGTTTGCTACATCAATCCCGTCTACAATTACTTGAGCATCAGGATTTGTAGGTCTCAGCAGGCCTACAAGAATGTACGATAGTGTGGTTTTTCCAGAGCCGTTCTGACCAATGAGGCCTAACATCTCTCCATCATATATTGTAAGATTCACCCCGCGAAGAGCCTCTATCGGGGGAACCCCTGGATAGGCATAATGAAGATTCTTGATTTCAATTATCGGTTTCTTCCTGCTAATGGGCCTTTCTTCACGTACAATTCTCTTTATCTTTCTCTTCTTAAAGAGCCTAATTAAATACTCATATCCTTCCCGAACGCTAAGGGGTAGAGAATTAGGATCAGAAATTCCCAACCTTAAGGCTAGTTCTGCTACTTGCGGGATCCTTAACCTTGTTCTTTTAATTAACTCTTGGTTTGCAAATATTTCGCGGGGTGCCCCATCTGCGATGATTTCTCCGTCTCTTATAAGCAATATTCGGTCTACATTTTCAGCTATACGTTCGATGTCTGATCCAGATTCGGAAATAAGTATCGTAGTCTTGTATTTTTCATTTAATTCTTTGATGACAGAAAGTACTTCGGACTTTCCAATGGGATCCAGAAAGGCTATGGGCTCATCCATAACGATAATCTTAGGTCTCATCGCAAGGATTCCGGCGATAGATAACCTTTGCTGTTCCCCACCTGATAATTCCATAGGGTTACGCTGGTTGAAACCCTTCAGCCTTACCGCCTCCAAAGATTCTTCTACTCGTCTCCAAACTTCTTCTCTAGGGAGACCTAGGTTCGCTGGGCCGAAGGTTACGTCCTCCTCCACGGTTAGAGATACTATCTGAGTAGTTGGGTCGTCGAATACTATTCCAATGTGTCGTGCAATTTCTTCAGTATCATGATCCTTTGTGTCGAGTCCATCACAAACTACATTTCCATCCAGCATTCCTACCCTATATCTCGGAATTACCCCATTGAGGGTCAGAATCAGCGTTGTTTTTCCTGAACCAGTTTCCCCGAGAAGCGCAGTCACGCTCCCTTCCCGTATTTTAAGCCTGATGTCTTTTAAGGTCAGCTTATCTTCATGGAGGTATCTGAACGATTTAATGTTCAGGACAATCACAAAGCACTCACTTTCTTCTCTCGCGTGTTCTAATCAGGAATTCAGATACTACCGATCCCACGACCGATGATGCAACACTGACGGGCAGAAATCCGATGAGGTATAACCAAACTACTGGGTATATGTCTGATGGAGCTGCTATTATGATTCCAGGCCACATGCTTGCTACTCTAGTGACGCTTAAAACAATGTTCCACACAGCAATACGTAAAGCAACATTACCGATATAGAAACGTGAGTTGGGGTTCGTGATCCAACGGTAAAAGATCGCGTTGAAAGCCCAGTGGGCGCCGTCTTGTATGCCCCCGCCAAAGATCCGAGGTAGAGGGTCCTCACCTCTAAAGGCGACGGCTCTAAGTATACCACCTAGGTAAAGGCAGTTAAAGCACACGATTGGATCAAAGTATATGGCTGAAATCGCAGCTGGCAATGCACATAAATCGAACATTTCATAGCGGAAAATACCAGCAGCAGCAAACATGGCTGCAGTCACAGCGATCCCAACTAACCTATAGGGAGACCAGACCTTGTAAGTCTGGCCTTCTATATATTGCCCTCGCGGAGCCATCCATCTCGGTTTACTGGCGGAATAGGAGAACATCAACATGGTTAGTGAAGCCCATATTCCCAAATAGCAGACGTATCCATATAGGGTTCTCAAAGGAGACTGAGGAACGCCCAACGGCTCCCAACTCCATGGTGTAAAGACTCCAAGCACATAGAAGTAAGCCACTATACCTACAATCAGCCACGCCCAAAGAAGAAGATTTATTTTAGAAAAGACTTGCCATTTTTCACTCGGTATTTTCTCTTTACTCATGTTTTTTCCTTCAAATTTCTAGTCACTTGTGAAGGACTATAAAAAATTTATGGTAGCCTACGCATGCGGTTTAGTTTTCCCAGCTTACCTGACGCTGCCCAATCGATTCATTCCTTTTTCTTGAAAAAGGATTGCATAAGCTCCAAGAGATCCTGCATCTCTATGAGGTCTTTAAGCTTGTCGGAAATCCTCAGCCACTTTTTATAAAGCTCATTGTATCTATTGTGGTTTCCCTTGTCTGGTTCAGCTTTCGTTTCCCAACGGACTGTAGCCTCAGTCGCCTCTTTTATATCGCTGTACACTCCAGCGCCTACACCTGCGCATAAGGCAGCTCCGAAAGGCGTTGCATCTTTTATTTCAGGAACCCAGACAGGGATGCCGAGTACATCCGCCTGTATCTTAGCCCATAGTCTGCTTCTAGCCGAACCTCCGCAGAACCTTAACTCCTTTATCTTTATCTCAGAGATCTCTTCGATCTGTTCACAGTTTCCCCGCACCGCATAGCAAGTGTTCTCAATTATGGCCCTTACGATCTCTTTTTTCCCTGTTATTTTTGTCCCGTAAGGCATGAAGCCGATCAAGGCTCCGGGAGAAATCCTCATGTAGCGAGTATTCATAATCATGGGGCCCATGGACGCTATTATTCCGCCGGAGCCAACCGGTGCCGATTCAGCTTCTCTGTTCATTAACTCATATGCATCTATGCCCGTTACCTTTGATGCCGCTTCCTCGACATCTGCCAAGTTTTCTTTGAACCATCTATAGGCCCAGCCTGTGAGCCCTGCGTTACTCTCAAGGATCCATTGGCCAGGAACAGCGTGGCAATTGGTCCACATACGCCATTTTGGGTCGAATATGGGCTTAGAAAGCACCATTTGAACAGGCGTTGTTGTTCCTGCTACAGCGGTTGTCACTCCCTCAACGACGGCAGCTGTTCCTATTAAGCCGCATTGGGTATCTGCCCCTCCCATGGCGACCGGGGTTCCTTTTTTTAGCCCTGTCTGTTTCGAAGCCTCTTCAGTTACTTCTCCTAGAACCTTGCCGTTCATACGTATTTTGGGGAAAATGTCTTGAGGTAAATCGAGATCGTCTAGTAATTTTTTCGACCATTCTCCTTTGGTTATGTCGAAAAGGCATGTCTCACAGGCACCGGTGGGTTCGGATGCTCTCTCCCCGGTTAACTTGTATAGAATCCAGTCGTTGATCGAGAGGACAGTTCGGACATTGGCAAAATCTTGGGGGCGATTTCTTTTAAGCCAGACTAGCTTTGGCGGAGCCATCGCGACCGGAATTGGCCAGTGACCCGAGACGAGATACATTTCCTCCCCGAACTTCCTCTCCATTTCCATGCCAACCGCCATTATTTCAGGTGTTGCGGCGGACGGTAACTCTTTTCCGTCCTTAGTTAAGAGCACGATCTCTTCTCTCATGCTGGTTGAGCTGACACCTACGATTTCATCGGCAGAAATCTCGGCTTTTCCCATGGCGTCCTTTGTTACGGTGCATAGAATGTCCCAGCCTAGCTGAGGGTTCCAGTTGGCGCGAACCCATTCTTTAAAGGATGTGGCGACCTCGTGTCCTTCTGTATCGCAGATGAAACACTTTCCTCCACCTGAGCCGGCGTCTAACGCCATCAAATATTTAGCCACCAAAAACACCCCCTCTTTTCTCGTATAACACTTCCTTTCAAGAAAAGATATATGAAGTATATAAACAAATAACGACTCGTAAGAAGATGTCATCGTGTAAGAGTTGATGGAGGAAACCGAAATCAAAATTTTAATCTACACCGACCCATTTCTACCGCCCACGCTGATTAAGAGTTGTTTGGACGAGCGCATCAAGGACGTGAAGGACCTAGAGTTTCGTTTAGTTGAGATGAAAGGCTTTAAAATGCCGAAGGAGAAATTAACCGACGTACGCGAATACTGGGGAGACCCCCAAGATCTCATAGACAATCTGGAAGGCGTCAGTATCCTCGTCGTGCACGCTGCCCCGGTTACAGCCAGAGTCATCGAAGCCGGTAAAGACCTGAAGCTTATAGCCTGTTGCAGAGGTGGACCAGTGAACGTGAACGTTGAAGCCGCGACGAAGCGAGGGATACCGATTGTACATACACCCGGTAGAAACGCCGACGCGGTTGCTGACCTAACCATTGGGCTAATGATAGCCGAAGCCCGCCATATAGCTAGAGCTCACTGCACCTTAAAAGCCGGTCAATGGAGACTCTTTCCACCAGACTTGAGCACCGAATTATTGGAGAAAACGGTCGGCATAGTGGGTTTTGGAAACGTAGGGAGGAAGGTGGCTGAGAGAGCGAAAGGCGGGTTTAAAATGAAAGTGCTTGTTTACGACCCATACGTTTCTAAAGAAGACGTAGAGAAATACGGTGGAAAACCTGTCGACCTCGATTCTCTGCTCCGAGAATCGGACTTTGTCACACTTCATCTTAGGTTGCCGCCTGAAGTAAAGGGGTTCATCGGAGCCAGGGAGCTGGCGTTAATGAAAAAGACGGCATACCTAATTAACACCGCTAGGGGGAACGCCGTGGATTATGAGGCCCTCCGTGAAGCCCTTAAGAACAGGAAAATTGCAGGCGCTGCACTTGATGTTTATGAGAAGGAGCCCATGGATCCCGGTGACCCACTCTTGAAACTGGACAACATCACCCTTACGCCCCACATAGGTGGGATGACCAGGGAGATACCTCTCAGGTCAGCTCAGATAGTGGCGGAAGAACTTGAAAGGTTCATAAGAGGGCAGAGGCCAAAAAACGTTATGAATCCAAGCGTGTTCAAAGACTAATCCCCTGATGTTGCAAAATTTAGATGCGAGCAAAGAATGGGAAGACAGCATCCCACGAAATTGTGGCGAGAAATTGCCGGTAAGATTTTGAAGGCGAATCTGTGTCTGCAGAAACGACGTATGCCGACTCTTCGAAGGAGGTCTGAAGTCCACCGAAGACCAGCGGGTAAGATGTAAAGAGTCCTCGATATCCCATATTTCTTCCCCACACGGTTTTTAGAAACAAGTTTTTTGCTCACATTAGCGAAACTAATTTATTGTTTGGCGTCTATCCATAAAGCTCTATGGAGCGAAACAGGGACCATGTTGAAAAAAAGGCTGAAGGTTGAAAGGCTTGGTGTGCTGGTTCTTTCGGTTTTCTATATAGTTTCAGGGAGCGCTGAAACTCTTCTCTTGCTCTCCGATTTCAGGCTCGTACACGTCGGATTCTTGGCTGCGTCGAGCTTCATAATAGCCTATGGCTTGATCAAGATGAAGAGGTGGTCGGTTTGGCTTGTAACCGTTTTCTTCTTTCCGGCGTTAACCTTCGGCGCAACAGTCCTCTACCCTTCTGTCTCAACGTATTCCTTTTATCCCAACCTAGAAAGGCTATTTCTTCACCTGACGCTCATACTATACATAGCCTTTTGCTTCATCTCGCTTGTGTACGTCGCCGCAAAAAGGAAAGATTTTGAATAGAACACTTTCTGGAAAATTGATTTCGTTCCCTTAGAAACATTCTGTAGGAAGTGCTGGAGAAATACGCAATGGGTTCCATAACTCAACGATTCAGTATTACTCATAACGGACGAGCCGATCTATGGATTCGATGCTTTTTCTGCTAATGTTCCCTTATTTTTATACAACTTCAGCAAAATTGAGGTTTTTGAAGTTAGCATCCGTGGTTAACAGCTTCCTCTTGTGGATGACGCTGAAAGCCGCGTAATATGCGTCAAAAAAGGATAACCTCTTATACCATTTCCCCAGCTCATTAGCTACCTCTGGGGTAACTTTTTCCAACTGTACTGTGGGGTCGGTTCTAATCGCATCTAAAACTTTCGCAAATACCGTTTCATCAATTTCAGGGTATCGACCCGATAGTGCCACCCATTGTAACTCGATGATCACCAAATCGGGGATTATGATCTTGGTGGCATCCGATAGCCTTTCTTCTATATTTTTATGCTTGGGATGGGCAACAACTATGTGTGCCAGAAGGGCATTCAAATTCAGAATGTATTCCAATTTCTGGTGCATCTCCTCATGTAAGATAAACACTTATATTCAAACAGCTCTTATAAAATTAGTGATGGGCATGGCAACATCGAAAATAGGGAAAAAGTACACCATCGTAATTCCTCAAGAGATAAGAAGGAAGATCCCAGTTCGAGAGGGAGAAACCATAGTTTGGGAAGTTGAAGACGAAAAGATGATCATAAAACCAGCTTCGTTCATGCGTCTCGCTGGGATAGTTAAATCGAGTTCCTTAACATCCGATAGGGAAGTAAAGGAATCCTTAGAAAAAGAGATTGAAAGAGACATAAAGGAAGCTTTCAAATAAGTCAAGAAATAGGAAATAACGCACAAACATAGTAACTGAAATGCACATAGTGCTTTTAATGAGTCGTTCCTCACTTCAAAGGCCAGAGAAGGTCTTTCGCTATAAGCGGGGAGATTATCGTTCAGATGCCAAAAAGATGGTTATGTAAAACCGCCTGTAGGGATTCCTCATCCATGTATTCACCCCCTTTTTAGGGTTTCGTGTTCATATTTCTCTATGAAGTCGCCTATTCAATGGATCTTCGTACTTGTGTACAAAAACTGTCGGTGTCAAGATCGCCAGTTTCCCACTTTCTTCGCAGAAGCCTGAGAGAACACGAAGAAAGCTGAAGCCAGATAAAATTTTTTAACAACTAAAGAATAGAGATGTCAAAGGGCTCATAATTTATCCTGGGAGTACTGGATAGTTTGATGAATAAAATCAAGAGGTTGAAGTTGAAGGGTGGTGAGGTTGCAATATTCTGGCTGGGTCAAAACTCCTACGTCCTGAAAACTTCCGGAGGGACAACGTTCGCTATAGACCCCTACCTCACAAGAGACGAGAAACACTCTTACGTTCATCCCGAACCGCCGATAAAGCCGGAAGAACTTAAAGTTCACTTTATATTCTGCACCCACGACCATCTGGACCATACAGACCCCCAAGCTCTACCCGTAATAGCGAGGCACTCCCCAAACACGGTGTTCTTCGGGCCTCGTGAATCCTGTGAGCATCTAATCAGTCTAGGTGTAGAGAACAACCGTGTAAATGCTTTAAAGGCAAGTGTTCCTCATAGCGTGAGGGATCTCAAAGTTACAGCATACTACTCCGTTACACCTGAAGAAGCTGCCCCGACCCATTTCGGCTACATCTTTGAGGTGAGCAGCGTAAAGACATACAACATGGGGGACACCTACCAAAGCGTCGTGGTGAAACCCAAAACCATCCTAGACCCCATCATAAAGGCGTATCCCGATGTCGCTATGCTCCCTATAGTCGGCGATACACCTGAACGAAAGCCAGATGATGCATTCCTATTCGCTAAGCTAATCAAGCCCAAGGTTGTTATACCCTGCCATTACGGTTGCTTTAGCGATAGGACAATAGACCCCGAAAAGTTCGTTCGGCTGTTTAGGGATGCACAGGACATAAAGCCTGTCGTTATACCATATAACGGGGTGTACATCTATAAGACTTAAGGATGGTGGAGCTGTTGGATTATGAATGCGCTAAAGTGAATAGAATCTTCTTTGCGAGGCTCTCGGAAGGCGAGGACCTGATAGAGGCCGTGGAGAAGATAGCGGAAAAAGAAAAGATAGAGTTCGGAGTCTTCTTCGTAATAGGTACATTGAAAAAAGCGGTCTTCGGCTTCTACTCGCCTCAAATGCGGCCAGTGACGATGGAGGAGCCCCTAGAGATAACGTCCTGCATCGGAAACATAAGCAGGAAGGATGAGAAATTGAAGGTTCACGCGCACATCAACATCACGGACTCCAAGTTCCACTGTTACGGCGGTCACCTCCTATCAGGATGCGAGATAGATAGAGTCGGAGAACTAGCGATCCTTGAGCTAACCAAACAAAATTAGGTTTTCCGTAAAGCGTCTAATGCACGCTGGAGAAGCTTATCTTATTCGCTCGTAGTCCGGTTTACCCCCGGCACGGAAGCTCCGCAACATACCAGCGAGCCAGGCGAAATAAAGCCTCAGCCGACCCCACCTTCGAACCCTTCTAGGGTTTTCGGCTACGCTTAGTCCTAAGAGAAAGACGAACTTTCCAAACTTTACCGCCCTTCGAACGAGGTCCTGCTCCTCAGCAACCAAGATTTTTGGGTTGAACCCGCCGATCCTTTCGAAAACGTCCTTTCTCACGAGCATGCAGTTGCCGTGGGCTCCGCCAACGCCGAAGAGGGAGCAGAGAAAGGTGGACAGGTTGACGAATTCGTACATGATTCGGTCTAAAACGTCTCGATTTTGCGGGATTTTTCTGCAACTTCCGCCAATAATTTCTCTGTTCTTCATCAATTCGAGAAATCTTTCAAGCATGTTGGGCGGCAGAATTGTGTCGGCATCCACAAAGACTAAAAGATCGCCGCTGGCGTGTTTTGCTCCCTCGTTGCGAGCTTGTGCAACCGATGAATCCCTGCAGGAGATCACATTGTCCGCAAACCTTTTGGCTACAGCAACGGTTTCGTCTGGGCTTTCGCCATCCTTAACGATTATTTCAAGGTCCTTTATCGTCTGTTTTCTAAGAGCTAAAAGCGTTTTGCCTATGTATCTCGCCTCGTTGAAGGCAGGGACTATAACAGAAAGTTTCGCCATTCGGGAGGCGCCCTACCTTCCAAGATGCGTCATGAGAAAAGCCTTCGCGGAGGAAAGGAGGTTTTTGGGCGAGTATACGGGAAGACTAAACTTTGTTTTCACGTCATCGACGTTCTCGCCCAGAACCTGTACTTTTTCAAGGTTTATCTCGCCCATCCCGAGCTTATAGGCTTTCCATAGAGGCTCCACCGCGTAGGGGTTAATCCCCATAACATTGCAGCATGCTGCATCCACCGTCACGGGGTTTAAGCCGGCGACCATCAACCCCAGCTTCACGGGACTACCGTTGATGGGTCCCAGTCCCTCCATACCTACGATTCCATCAACAACTATCAGGTCTTGACGGATTGCGCGGTTTACGTACACCAAGATGTCGCTTAACCTGCTGTGGAATGTGGACTTCTTCTTGTTTGCCAAAGCACCGAACATGTTTTTCATGGCTATGGAGATGAGGGCGCTTCCATGCGTCTTGATCTTAGGCAGGTTGATCAGGTAGTCGGCTTCGACCACCGTTTTTGGGATTAGGATCTTGAAACCAGCAAAACCGTGCTCTTCCGTCTCGTCTTCGCTCAAGTTGAGGAAATCGACTCCGCATCTTTCGATCACTTCGATCACGCCAGACTTTTTCATGCGCTTGTCGGCGGTGCCCGACACGCTGTCTGACTCCACGACGACGACCTTCCTCGTTTTTTGCTTCGCGATGTTTATGACGGCTTCTAGTATCCTCGGGTCTGTCAGAATCATCTCGTCGATGTTTCTGGGGTAACAAACGTTAGGCTTGATCACCACCGTATCGTCTTCGTTGACGTTCAAGCCCCCAAGCAGGTCGATGGACCTTTGAACTGTTCGTTCCACGTTTCCTTCCACCCTTAGCAAGGCTATCTTCTCCTCTTGCACCCTAGAGGATCGTGGACTTTTTTCTAAAGCGTCAATAATCCGGTTCAAGTCCGTTACGAGTTTTATCCCATCATCTACCGTGATGCGAGGGTGAGCCTTTCCCTCAACGCAATCGATGAAATGCGAATGCTCAAGGGCGTAAGAGGGATGCCTAGAACGGAGGACATCCAGGTACTGTCGGAGCCTACGACCCATGTTCAGGGTTTCAGCTTTCCCCTCCTTAATTATCGTTAAATTGTAGGGGTTTCGAAGCACATCCGTCTTCAATTGACCCGAATCTCCAACCAAGTCTAGCTGCAGCGAAGGGACGAAACTCGCCCATCCAGCCACCATCTCAGCCGAAACCCCATCAGCCAGCTCAGCCTCAACGGTCACGTCATCGATAGCAACGTGTCTTTTAGCTTTTGGCTTGATTAACGAAATCTTCTGTGCAGGTCCAGCCACCGTTTGGTATAGATAGATCGCGTGGGGAAGCTGATCTTCTATAACGCCTCCCCTCGCAAGGCTTCGAAAGTCGGTCTTCGGCTTGTAGAACTTTAAGTTGGACGTGACGCAGCAACGGATTTCACACAGCTTTCCCATGAGCCCGCTCTTCAACACGTTAAGGACTTCCATAAAGCATGGGGTGAAGATGAAGTTGTGAGCTGGCATCACGACCAAGGGCTTCGATGTTTTTATACGCCACTTTTCCAAGGCTTCTTTAACGGCTAGGCCTTCTTCAACAGTCATTGTCAAGGGCTTCTCACATAAAACATGCTTTCCGTGTCGGATGGAATCCATAACCATTTGGAAATGCGTCTCTGGAGGAGAGCACACGAACACCGCGTCTAAATCAGCTTTCTCCAGCATTGCGTGGCAATCGGTGTATTTTTCGTCCACGCAGAATTTCTCTGCGGCTTCGTTCAAGCGGTCTTCGTCGATGTCGGTCAGAGCCACAACTTCGCAGCCGCTGATTTTTTCGAGCGATGGGAGATGGATCAGCGTGGCAACCCTTCCACAACCGATTACGCCCAACTTCATCGAGAGCGCTCCCTAAAAAGAGCAGTATACGCATCAAGGTCGAACAGTTTCACCGTGACTTCCTCTCCCGCATCTATGAACTGCCGACCTTCGTGGATCTCTACAAAGCCATCGGCCTTTGCCAACGTGGTTATAGCCCCGGACAACCCGGGTGGAACAGGCGAAGCTAGGACCCTACCAGATTCGTCACGAGCCAGCCTCACCATCACGAAAGTTCGACGCCCCATGGCTGAGAACATCTTTTCAGCGGCACCGGCCTTGATTAAAACAGGCTCCTCGATGGACTTTCCAGCCATGTCCATTAGGATTGGGCGGACAAACACGTTGAACATCACGAGGGCCGATGCGGGGTTGCCGGGAAGAGAGAAGACGAGCTTCCCATTCACTACCGCAAT
>Ga0315314_1001614_pt1 | contig 19991 bp, 26 predicted proteins | sample TDP9_MG_FD_203631 | JGI IMG/M metagenome (GOLD analysis project Ga0315314, IMG submission 203631) | Freshwater sediment microbial communities from Lake Towuti, South Sulawesi, Indonesia - TDP9 | ecosystem: Environmental > Aquatic > Freshwater > Lake > Sediment | place: Indonesia: South Sulawesi... | reverse complement strand
GCACACCAACATATTATACGAGGAGGTATCACTTGAATACAGGTTCTGTTTTGAGTGCAAGAGGTGCGGCCGCTGCTGTTTCACCTGTGAGATCGTCCTTACTCCCTACGATCTTCTGAGGCTCTGTCAGGGGCTGAGGGTGACGACCAGTGAGGTCCTGCGCCGCTACGGGCAGATCACCCTGGGTCCTGAGAGCAGTCTTCCCATCCTGTGGCTGGACTTTGAGAAGGTGCAGCGGTGGCGGGGAGGTAACGTGCAGTCAGCACCGTGTCCTTTTCTTGCCTTGGAGGGTGACCGGTTCGCCTGTGGAGTTTACCTCTTCAGGCCCAGTTGTTGCCGCTCCTACCCAGTTTTCAGGATGGCTCAGGCTAATCGGGAGCTGAGATTCTACCTTCAGGAAGTCAACTGCCCGGCAGCGGAGACTGACAAAGAGTACACAGTGACGGAATGGATCGAGCATGAGGGCCTTGCTCCCTATCACCGGGAAGGTGAGAAGTTCCTGGCTCAGGTGATGGCCCTCACACAGGCAAGAGAGGGGTGGCCGGAGGAGGTTCTCCAGCTTCTGGCCGGACTCTGGTACGACTACTCCCGGGTCAGAGAGGGGAAGAGTTTGATGGAGAAGTACCAGCTGGCCATGCAAGGAGCGGAGCTCCTCATCAATGGGGTGATCAAGCTGCATAAGGAGAAAAGAGGCTGAGATGAAGTGGGGGGCAAGACCCTCAGAAATCAGAAAGCCCGGACGGCTGTCGAAGGCGCTAATCCGGGCTCTGGCCCACCTGAAAGGAAGGCCACATGATGAGTGTACATTGGAAATCGCACAATGGCAAGCAGCTTCAGACCATCTCCAGCCCTGTGGAGCTTCTGGAGGATCTCAGGCTCTTGCGCCAACTGGCCGAGCGACAGACCAGCGAACTTGTGACCCTCACGGCGAAGCTGAGGTTGACACTTGACCTCCTAGAAAAGCACGCCCACATCGAGGAGTTCTTTAGGCAGATTGGCGAGGGAGGGATCACATCATGAAGTCCCTCTCAGCCAGCAAGTTTATCATGGCCTGCATATCCTGTGTTCTTTTGGACTCCTGGGAACCGCTGAAGGGCTTTGTGGGCTACGCAGTGACCTGTCGTTCAGAGAGCGAGAGGCGAATGGTTGAGGAGCATGCCCGCAGGCTGGGCATTGGCCTGCAGCTTCGCCTTCCTGTTCCACAGTCAAAGAAACCGAGGAGGTAAACGTGAAAGGCCAAAAAGAGATGACCCGTGATGAGGTGAAGGCCCGCTGGCCTCGGCTGGTGGCCCACATGATAGCCGAATCCCTGGGGTATTTTACCCCCAACAGTGCCGCCAATGCTCTACTTTGCTACTGCCTGAGGAAACCCTTTTGGTGCGAGTGGTATCATTGGCGTGCTGAGAGAAGGAAGGGCGGAGAGTGGCCCACTGATGATGAGGTGCTGGCCGAAGGAGTGTTGGTACTACAGGCCGCAATCCAACAGCGGCACCATCACAAGGGCTACATGGCCCACTACCCGACCGCCCTTGCGCTTGTTCGCCGATCAGTGGCCAAGGAAGGCGACCCGCTCTTCGCAAGCTGGTTCTAGCCCAGGAGTCACAGGCTCCAGTATATCGAGCTTAGGAGCGATCATGAGGCACGTGGTCAGGGAAATTCGAAGGCTTCGGAAGTTTAATAGAGCGCGCTGTAGTGGGACTTTGTTGCTCGAAATGCTCGAGCAGGAAGGCCAGATCATCGCCAAGCTGGGCCAGGATGTGAGCCGACTTCGGCGCGAGCTTGCGGTGGCCAAAGATCTCCTTCGGCTGCATGGACTCCTCGATGCCTACCAAGAAGCCCTCCGGGAGTCAGAGACAGAAGCTGAGTAGTTTGGCTTACGCTCCAGGGACGGATGGTTTTGGAGGATGACGCGGTATGGCACAATCTGGCGAGTGATCATGGCCAAGGAGAGGAGCAAAACATGGCAGTGACAGCCAAGAAGTGGAGCTTAGCCCAGGCGGAGGAGATCGCCAGGGATCTTATCTCCCACCTTGAAGCAGCTTGTGAGCGCGTCGAGCTAGCTGGCTCCGTCAGGAGGGGGAGGCCCGTTGTTGGAGATCTGGATTTGGTTTGCATCCCCGAGCGCATCCAGTTGGCCTTTGACCTTTTTGGAAACACGCGAGAAGTCTCCGCCTTGGATGAGGCTTTGCGGAGGTTGGGTGTGAAATGGAAGGGAGCAGACAAGATCCACCGCTTCCAGTGGCGAGAGATGGACGTGGATTTGTATATCGCCGACCAGGATACGTTCGCGCTGACCTGGCTGATCAGAAGCGGCAGCGCGGAGCACAACCAATTCTTGTCCCAATTGGCGAATCAGAAGGGTCTCACCATCTCCTACGCTGAAGGCTTGAAGGATCGGAGAAGCGGGCAGGTGCGGATTATCAAGACGGAGCGAGAGTTATTCGAGGCTTTGGGCCTGTCTTTTGTCGAGCCGCACCTGCGAGAGGCTGTACCTGTCCAGGGGTATCCGAGCTTTGAGCCAATTTGTCTCAGGAAGGGGTGACTGATGCGATATTGTGGACATTGTCACGAGTGTGGCACGAGGTTGAGATCGTGCCTCGATGGAGAAGAGTGGTGCCCTCAATGTAGAAGGTACCGCAGATACAGAGCACATGGTTGGTCAACGGCCTATGATCCTAAGGGCAGTGAGGAGTGCCCGGAAGGATCGAGTGGCGCGATCAATCCGGAGTCAGTGAAGAAGAGAAGCCCTGGTGCGTGCGGCTAACACTTTCGCCAGGGCCTCGAATCCACCACCACCCGACAAGCAGGCAGCGGCAGCGCGAATTATACCTGCCTGTATGCCTCTTGTCCAATGCTTCATGGAAGGAGCATACGGTCATGGTTGGACGGAGGACGGACGAGGACAGGGAACTGATCAGGAGGGCTCGCGAGTTGTTGGACAAGCTGGAGAGGGAGGGAGGGATCCTCAGCGCTGAGGACTTGGAGGCATTCCAGCAAATCCTCCACTCGCTGATAGAGCGAGTCGAAAGAAAGCCACCATCTGAGGAGCAAGAAGAATAGCATCACGCGGTGCTTTTGTCGAGCTAAGGGCTGACTCTCCTGCCGGGGGTTCTCCTCCTGGTAGCTTTAACCTATAATACGAAGACCGTGATTCCTCACTCCTGGACCGTTTTAGGGCCGTGATTGGGGCGTTTTCGGGCTGTTGTCATCCCATTGTAGGGAATTCGGAGGAATTTCTATCAGAGGTCATCTCAGAGCCGATTTTGGTTCGCTTGGTGAGCATGTTATGCATGAGAGGGGTTTGCGGTGGCCATGCTCCAGAAAGTATCTCAAATCGGGTTGGCCGTATTGGGGGCGGGGGTCATGCTGCTCCTGGGCTTCACCCTGTTGGAGCACAAGACCCAGGCCCAGGCAGGTAGCGTAATCTATGTGGCTCCCGGTGGAGATTGTGGAGAGGTCGGGGCCTGCCATGCTTCGATCCAGGCAGCGGTGGATGCTGCGTCCGATGGAGACACCATCAAGGTGGCTCAGGGCGTATACACTGGCACTGGCTTCCAGGTGGTCTACATCAACAAAGCCATCACTCTCACAGGGGGCTACACGACCACCGACTGGGCTAATTCCTATCCCGTCACTCGCCCCACCGTGATAGACGCCGAAAATATAGCGCGCCGCCGGGGAGTATACATTGACGGGACCGGAGTGACAACTACTACACTTGAGGGTTTGACCATCCAGCATGGCAATCTCCCAAACGACCCAGGTGCTGGGATGCGCATTCAGAATGGCACAGTCGTATTACGGCAGGTCAGGGTGATGAACAATGTGACTGGAGCCAGTACTCCATGCCATGAGTCGTGTGGGGGTAGTGGAGTGTATATGGCGAACGGCAATGTGACTATAAGCGACAGCATATTTGACGGCAATAGTGGCAACATGTCTGAAGGTGGTGGAATGTACATAGCAGATGGGATGCTGATCTTAAATGGTACCACCTTCCAGAACAACTATGCTCGCTATCACGGTGGTGCAATACATATGCGCGACGGTATCTTGATCATAAGTGGGAGTCTATTGCAAGGCAATCGGGCTCTCTATACTGGCGGTGGGTTAGATATAGATGGGGGCTATACTATCGCGAGCAACAATGTGTTCCACGACAACGCTGCTTCCAATGGCGATGGTGGCGGAATAGAGTTAACAGAAGCTAATGTTATCATAGACGGCAACATCTTCAGGGACAACTACGCTAAATACTTCGGGGCTGGTGTATATGTGGGCCATGGCGCTACTGTTACTATTACCAGTAACCTGTTCCAAGGCAACTTAACGAGCGGCTCTTGGAGTCGTGGAGGTGGGTTATATGTGATTGGTGGTACTGTTACCCTAAGCGGCAATACGTTACATGGCAACTATGCCGTCGCTCAGGGCGGTGGAATATGGGTAGGAGCAGCCTATGATCCCATAATGGTAACCATGAGTGGCAATGCTATTCTCTACAACACAGCCAGCATCGGCAGTGGTGTCACCATTGATGGAGAAGAGACCCATGCTAATGTCATCGTCGATGCACAAAACGACATCATTGCTGACAATGTCTCAGCCTGGGAAGGCGTCTACGTTTCGTATGCCACGTTAACTGCCCGTCACTGGACTCTGGCCAACAACGGCGACTATGGACTCACCACCAACGGTGGCTCAGCCGTTCTCACCAACACTATCGTGGCCTCTCATACTCTTGGAGGTTTCGCGGGCTTGAACATCATCGCTGACCATACCCTCTTCTTTAACAGCGGCATTCCCTGCGGCAGTGGCGCCTTCTGCACCAACAGTCTCACCGGTGACCCGATGTTCGTCAATCCCGCTGCGGGTGATTATCACATCCACTTCGACTCAGCAGCGATTGACGTTGGTGTGGATGCAGGTGTGACGATAGACATTGATGGCGACCCACGCCCTCTAAGAGGCGGATACGACATAGGCGCTGATGAGTACCCAGAAGGAACACCCACACCAACCCCTACACCGACTAACACTCCGACCGCCACACCGACGCCGACGAGTACACCCACACCAACCAGTACGTCAACATCCACGCCGACAGCTACACCTACCAATACGCCTACGAGCACGCCCACATCCACAGAGACACCAACGGCTACGCCAACTCACACTCCTACGCCAACCCAGACACCTACCAACACAGCTACGTCCACTCCGACACCAACAGCGACTCATACGCCGTCGCCCACGCCTACCCCGACCAACACACCAACGAGCACATCAACGCCCACGCCCACCGGGATTTGCTATATGCCACTCATCATGAGGTCGCCACCGATGCCCACTCCTACGCCGACCGAGGCGCCGCAGGTATGGAAAGTTGACCTAGTCGCCAGCCCACCCAGCCTGCCAGTCGGCGAGACGGCGACTATTCGCGCCCTTGTGCGCGATCAGTTCGGCAACGGGATTGGTGGCCGGACCGTGCAGTTCACTGTAGTCGAGGGTACGGGAAATGTCAATCCTCCGACGGCTCAGACGAACGCCAGCGGGCAGGCGCAGACCAGGCTCAACTCGACTGTTGCTGGCTCGGTGCGAGCGAGGGCCACGGTGGGCAGTGTGGTCAATTCCATCGTGGTGCAATTCAGTGAATAGCGAGGGAGGTTCAGGTGACGGAGGAGAAAGCCGAGAAGGTGGAAGTCAACACGGAGGAGTATTAGAGAAATTGTTGCACAACAATTCCTCTAACACTTTTGTTTCGGTTCTTTCGTTTTCTTCTGTTCTGGAAGCGCAGGAGAAGGAGAGAAGACGCCCTCAAGATGAGTTCCTAAAGCAGTTGAGAGGCCAGGAGGTGTTGATCGTCTTTGTCGACGGCAAAGCGATGCGTGGTACCCTGATTGCGTTTGACCAGTACAACCTGATACTCGAGCAGAAATCGGGATTGACCATCTCCGTGTTCAAGCACAGCTTGAAGTATCTGCACAAAGCGCCTCAGGAGTGAGTGCAAGAACGAGGATGTGAAAAGTGCTTCCCAGAGAGGCGGTGTAGGGCGGGCGTTAAGCGCTATGCCCTTTTCTACATCTTGTGTCCCACTCCTGGGAGGGCAAGAGCCTTCCCCCACACCCTCGAAATACTTGACAAATGATACCGTATGTGGTATCATAAATAGAGGTTTCAGATCCGAAGAAGAAACGGAGGCAGGGAGATGGGATGTAAACATGGCTCGTTTGTGGAAACTACGACAACGTATTGAGCAGGCCCCCAGACAGGTACGATTCGAGGACCTGGATCGCCTCCTCAGAGGCTATGGTTTTGAGGCTCGCCCTCCTCGGCGAGGAAGTCACTACGTCTACTTCAAGGGACAACATCAAATCACAGTACCCTATCGGCGGCCCCACCTTTTGGAGAGTTACGTCCGCCGAGCGCTGGAATTGATTGACCAAGCTCAGTGGGAAGAAGAAGAAAGTGAGAGATAATGGAGCGAAGGGAAAAGACGGTAGAGGACTATCTGAGACTCCCCTATCGAGTTGATGTCTATCCCGAGCCAGATGGGAGCGGTTTTACCGCTGAGATCCCCGATCTGCCCGGCTGCCTCACGTGCGCTGACACGCTGGATGAGCTCTGGGAGATGATAGAGGATGCCAAGCGGGGTTGGATTGAACTGGCGTTGGAGCGGGGCATGTTTATTCCAGAGCCTTCCCCTGTCGTTGATCAGGATTATAGCGGACGTTTCACCCTGCGGCTGCCCAAGAGTCTCCACCGACGTTTGGTGGAGCAAGCGAGGCGCGAAGGGGTGAGCCTGAATCAGTTTGCCAACGTAGCCTTGGCTGAAGCAGTAGGTCAGCGGATGGTGCGCGCAACTGAGCCCAGCTAAACTATGAAGCTCTTCGATACACCGAAAAGAGGAATAAAGCCCGTCGCCTTCCGGAGACTTGGGGCAGGAGGGCTAGACCGATAGGGCGGCTTGGCGAGATGGAAGTCTAGCGCCTCAAGGTCGCCGGGGCAAAACTGGCGGCCTTTTTTCTGTTGTAGGTGCCACCGCTCTGGATGCCTAGAAGGTGCTGCTGGTAGCCCACCTGGGCGCGTAAGCATGGCCGGCGGCAGAGCGAGGACCCGAAAAATCTTTGCGCAAAGATTTTCAAGACTGACACCTGGCAAGCAGCCAGGGCAGGCTTTGTTTTTTGAAGGGGTGGGTTATGGGACGCAAACGACGCTATCGGCCGGTACTCTCCGATAAGGAGACAAGGTCCCTCTTACGTGAGGTGGGCGAGGCAGTTGGAAAGTATACCCGCCGCCTCCAGGAGCGACAGCAAGCCTTTCTGAAGCTTCTTAAGGAGAGGGGACCAGAGCGGTTCACGTGGTGGCTTGCCAGAAGAACCTTAAGCGAAGGCAGTGATGAGTTTGCACCTGATCCGCGCTTCTATCCTGAACTTCGAGAGAAGTTAGAGCACCTCCGGGATAGCGGATACTCGGTTGATGACGACGTGCGAGTGAGCCGGGTAGGGGGCGACCTAGAGCCTCCCAGACTGCGGATTGAATTGCCACTAAACGCCGACTTGAGGGAGTATCTCCCCGCTATGCAGGCCTACCAGGAATACTTCAAATCTCTTCAAGATCCCCAATTCATTCCACGCTACCTGGCGGATGAGCATGGCCGGAGCCGAACCTACAGCGAGCTTGCTGCTGAGCTGAACGAGGCGCTTATCGCTTGGTCAAAGGGAGAGACAATAGACCCAGCCCTGGAGGCTTTTTTCAAGAGGAAAGGCTACACTCCAGACGACTACGAGGAGTACAATGAGGAGCGGGTACGACGCATAGTGAAGCACTTCTGGACAAAAAAGTGATGGTATAGGACGTAAAACTTCAAATTTGGGTCATTTGCGTCCTTCACAGAATGATAATTTAGTGGTAAGCTAGGCAGTCAGGCTGCCTTTTTTGGTTTTTGAGGAGGTGAGAAAATGCGAGAAAGTCAAAGGCTCGTTCCAGTCAGCATTGCAATGCCGTCAGAGCTGGCTCTTAGAATTCGCGTCCTAGCTGCGCAGCAGAATAAGTCACGAAGTCAGTTTGTGCGGGAGGTACTGAAGAAGGCACTCACTCCCGCCGATCGACGCGACACCCAGCCAACAATAGGTAGGAGCAGCTAGAATTGGACGAGACCCGTGAGAGCGCATAACAACAATGCCGCCACCATGGAGGAGGTGGCGGCACCCGAAGGCTGGCCCAGCGTAGCAACGCTTCTTACGGCCATTTTATATTCTACACTAAGGCATAGGTCATGTCAAGGATATCCTCGCGCCAGTGGAGCGCTCGGCCCACTTATTGATCAAATGCTGGGGCCTGAACAACTCCATCGCAACCACCTCCTGGCAGCCTGGCAGATCTGCTCAGCCCTGGACCAGATGCTGGAGCGTGAGCCCTCGCGTAAAGATAGGCAACAAGGGGGGGCCGGTGAGAGATCAGCAGATCAGCGATGAGGTGGCCGCATGGGGTTGCGCCGTCCTGCTGATGGGCGGCGACTGGCCAGTGGAGCTGGACATGGCAGCCCTCGCAAGCCCCTGGAGCGAGATCATCCCGGCGGTAGCCAGGGCCGATGGCGAGGGGCGCAGAGCCGCGTTTGAGGAGATGGTAGCGGGCCTGCCCAACGCCGGAGAGTTGACATCGCTGGTGTATGGGGCAGACCCAGACACCTCGCCCCCGCCAGACCACCCAGGCCCGGAGTCCCAGGAACTGGCCGATTGTCCTCCACTTCCTGAAGAAGCTCAACTGGACCCGGATCTGGGCATTGGTGCGGGGGGTTGGTTGGACCTTTATGTGGACTATGCGGCGGCGATCTCCCCAATGACACCTTTGAGTTTCCACACCGCCGCTGGTCTCTGGCTGGTGAGCGTGGCTGTGGCCCGCAGGCTGAAGGTGCCGATGGCTTTTGAAGACGTCTATCCCAACCTGTTCGTTATGTGGGTCGCTTTTACAACACTATACCGTAAGTCAACAGGACTAGGAGTGGCACGGCGATTGGCCTGGCAGGTATTTCCTCACCTACTTGCCGCCCAAGATACCACACCCGAGGCTTTCTTGTCGGACCTGGCAGGCAGGGAGCCGACACAATTTGATGCATTAAGTGAGGAAGATCAGACAGAGTGGCGGAGGGGGCGGGATTTTGCCGCACAAAAGGGGTGGCTGCTAGACGAGATGAGCGGCCTCCTCGCTTCTGCGGGACGGGACTACAACGCGGGGCTGGTCGAGGCCATGCTCCGATTCTACGATTGCAGCCCCCAGTACATTCGCTCCACCAGGAGGCAGGGGCGCGTAGTCGTAAGGAACGCCTATCTATCCCTGCTGGGCGCTTCCACCCCGGCAGCGCTTTCTCCTCACTTGCTGTCCGAGCGCCTCTGGAGCATGGGCTGGTGGCCAAGATTTGCCATTCTAACACCTGAAGTCGACCGCCCCCAGTGGAGAGAGCCGCAGGAACGGCCAGAAACGGCGGAGCTGACCGCTGGCCTGCGGCAACTACATAATCAACTGCCGGCTGCGATCTGGCCCACCCCGCCCGAGGCACTGACCGTCTTTCTGGGAACAGGGGTGCACGATGCCTGGAGGCGCTACAACCAAGCACTGAGCCTCGACCTTCTGACGGACGATCTTGATCATCGGCTGTGGGGAACCTACGGGCGACTGCCTGTTCAGTGTCTCAAGGTAGCCACCCTTCTGGCGGCTCTGGACTGGGAACCTAACAGCGCTTCGAGAATCGAGCTTCCCCACCTAGCACGGGCGCTAACGATCTGCGAGGAGTGGCGGGCCAGTGCCCACCGGGTACTGGCGATCGTGGCGGCGACAGAATTTGAACAGCTCCGGGTGCGGATATTGTACCAAATCGGGCGCCTTGAGTCAACCGGCGCAACCCTTCGGGATCTGTCCCGGGCGATGCGGGACAAGACGCCCAATGAAATCGAACATGCCCTTTTGCAGATGGTCAAGGCAGGCGAGGTTGAGCCAGTGAGGCAGGAATCAGGCAGGCAAGGTGGGAGGCCTACCACCCGATACCGCCTTGCAAGCGAATAGGTTTCGACGTATTGAGTTTTGTCCTAATATACGACACAACTACTGAAAATAGGCAAAAGAGATAGGTTTGAGGGTTTCGGCACAGGTTTTGTCTTAGGACAATACGTCGAAACCCTACTTTGGAGGCTCGAAGATGAGCGACGTTGACGCCCTGAAAGCACAAGCCAGCATTACTACTCTCATTCAAGCTGACCTAGGACCCGCTGCTGCCAAGTCTGGCCGCTGGCTATTGTGGCGCTGCCCCTTCCACGCTGACACCGACCCTTCCCTAGCGGTGACGGCGGACACGGGCACCTGGCATTGCTTCGGCTGCGGGAAGTCGGGCGATGCTATCACGTGGCTCCAGGAACGGGAGAGGCTGAGCTTTCGGGAAGCCTGCGAGCGGCTGGAGGTAATGGGCTTGCCCGACTGTTCGGTAGCCATCCAGCCCCCCTCCAGCACCCCCAACGATGGGTCACCATCGCCTGAATGGCAGGAGCGAGCTAAGGGGCTAGTGGAGACCTGCAAGGCAGCCTTGTGGACCGACCAGGGTGAGAAGGCACGGACCTGGCTGACCAGCCGTGGGCTGCGGGAGGAGACCTTGAAGATCTGGCGGCTGGGCTACAATCCCGCTGATCGCAAGATACACGGCCTTTGGGTGTCCAGGGGGGTTGTTATGCCCTGCTTTGCGGAAGGGGCGCTGTGGTATGTCAAAGTCAGACGGTCCGTCCCTCCGCTGCCCGGACCGAAGTATCAGAACGTGGCCGGTAGTAAGTCGGCCCTGTTCGGAGCCCATAACCTTGAAGGCCACGACATGGCCGTACTAACGGAGAGCGAATTTGACGCCATGCTTCTCGACCAAGAGGCCGGCGACCTGGTGGGTGTGGCCAGCCTGGGAGGAGCAGGGAAGCGGTTGGATACTCGGTGGATAATGTACTTGCTGGACAAACGACGTGTCTTGGCGGCTTATGACACCGACAAGGCAGGGCTCGTTGGAGCCGGCCGGCTGTTGGCGCAATCGAAGCGGGTGCGGACTATCCGCCCGCCGAAGGGAAATGACATCACCGATTACTGGAAGGCCGGAGGCTGCCCTCGTGAGTGGGTGGAGTTTCACCTTGCCAAGCTGAAGCATGGAGGAGCTAGCCAAGTGAAGCAGTCTAGCCCGGATAGCCCAGGAGAATCGCTCAGGGATCGTCTGGAGGCGACCTGGAGGCAGGTGGCGCCTGGGAGTCCCCATGCCGTCGATCCCCACTACGTGGCGCGCTTCTTGGAGCTGCTGCACGAATATGAGCAAGCGGAGGAGCGAAATCTTTGCTAAACGCTCTTCTGGGCGGAGAGGAAGGAAGAGGATATCAGTATGGGAACCAACCCGGTATATACACTCGTCGCAAAAGTGGAGTCGAGTCCGTGCAATGAGCATTTTATCCTCTCGGTGGTAATCAGCAACCCAAAAGCTAAACCCCATATTATGCGAAGCTAAGGGAAGGAGAGGCGGAATGGAGGAGAGGAAGGTCTACAACGAGGTGCCGTGCACGTGCGGTCAGGCTGATCGCTCTTGCAAGAGGCATGGTTTGGGTAAGGGAGGAGTTGATGTTTCCAAGGTGACGACCACCCGCCAGGCTCGAGCGCATAGATCGAGAGCACTCCTGGGGAATAAGCGAAGGCTAGTAACGGGGAAGTTTGCTGAGGTTGTGCCCTCTCTTTTGTGCGACACTTGCTACGCGGGAGATAGATGTCGACTCTATGAGAAGGGCGCTGTCTGCAAATGCGCTTCCGAACTGGCCAGCCTCTGCGATCAGCTGGAGACCCAGGACTTTGGAGTTATCATTGAGATCCTATGGGCCAAACTCCGACAGGATTTCAGACGGTTTGGCAGGGGTATTTGGTTTGAGCTGATAGATGGAGGGGTATTGGATGATAGCTTAACCCGTCTCTCCGGCTCCCTAGACAAACAGATAGAGACCCTTCACAAGTTGCTACGTCTATTGGGGCCGGAGGGCAAGAAAGACCGAAAGCGCCTCATCCAAGCTCAAGTGGACAGACTGAGTGAAAAGGAGTTCGCTGAGCTTCTGAAAGCTGCCGCCGAGAGGGATCTTCTGAACTCACCGCAATGGTCGAGTGAGGACGAAGAAGGATTTACATAAGACTCCGCGAAGTAGAGCGATCTATCGGAAACCCTTGATTTTGGTATTTTGCCGCCCCACTTGCGTCTGATTCCACTCTAGCATGTACACACAGCTAGATTGTGCAAAGAGCGAGGCCAGAGGTGCTCTACAGGCGCGAACCACCCGCAACAGGCTGTGGCCCCGCTCTTTTCTTGGAGGTTGTTGAGGTCTGATCCTCGGATATCCCGCCCTATAGATCCTCGCATAAATTCTCTTATCCTTAGTCCAGACCCCACAAACCCTCGGATAACCACCACTTTCGACGGCATTAAGCGCAGCAAAAATCCTCGGATAATATCTCTCTGGGTCTCTATACAATGCCCGCGGCCATACACCCTCCTGGAAAAAGACATCGAAAAAAATGGCAGATGGTAGAAGTTACCAGTCTTTTGTCTCTCACACAAGTTCTGCATTTCAGGGAGCATGTACACAACTGAGGGCAAGAAACAAAAATCTGGAATTCAGAAGACATGTACACAGGAGACTGAGAGGGGGGACGAGAGATTAGGTGCGGGCAATGAGTCACACCTGAAAAGCTGGCTAAGCCGCTCTAGCGCTACAGAGCCAACAACACGCCTCAACTAGGTGATTCTTACCCAGAGTTTATCGAGGCTTCACCTTTCCTTCACACCCTTCAGAGCATGGGTATGGTAGAATTGTGAATGTGAGGAGCTACGTAATGGCAGAGTGGGTAAAAGTTACTGCCTTAGTGTCAGAAGACGTACGACGCAGGGCCCGGATGAAGGCGTTAAGCGAGGGGGTTTCGCTCTCGTCCGTTCTTCGTGAGTTCCTGGAGAGGTGGGTGTCGGAGGCAAAAAAGTCGCCCGAGAAGCAGTTCAAGAAGCTACAAGAACAGCGCCGCCAAGGCTGTGGCCAGACTTGAGTCACCCTCAGACAAGAAATCGAAGGAGGAAATTATGCATCGCGAAAAAGCAAATCCATTTCACTACTTTTTGCTGTTGCTGTTCATCCTTGTTCTGCCAGCGGTGGCCTGTGGTGGGAGCAAAGAGGCTGAAAAGGCTGTAGCGCCGACGAATACCTCAGTGCCAGTCAGCGTTCCAGCGGAAGGGAAGGAGCCAGGGCCAACAGCGACGCCTAGACCCTCTCCAATCCCAGAGCCTACTGCGACTCCCAAGCCCGTTGAACCAGGACACGCCTATCATTCTCCTGCCTCTGTGGGCACCTCTGTCCAGGCAGATGACAAAGTCGAAGTAACAGTCTTGGAAGTAGAAAGACAGGCCTCGGACAGGATTGTACAGGAGAACATGTTCAATGAGCCTCCAGCCGAGGGCGAAGAATACATCATGGCTAAAGCCAAGGTAAAGTACTATGGTGCTTCCGACAAGACAGTGAGAATCTCGCCGATGACTTTCCGGGTCACAGGATCGAAAGGTGTGCTATATGATGCCCCGATGCTGGTGATAAATGACGAGCTTGAGGGTGAGATATTCGGTGGCGGGGAGCTACAGGGATGGCTTGCCTTCGCAGTTATGGAGGGCGAGGAAAACCTTATGCTGATCTATGATCCTGGTCTTGGATCCAGAGCAATATGGCTCGCCTTAGGTGAAGTGAATTTGCCCGTCGTGGCTCCGATAGAGGCAGCGGAGAGTGCAGAGGAGCATGGCCTAGCCAAGGGCAGTCCAGCGGCCCTCGGCCAGCCAGTGCTAGCAGAAAATGGCCTAGAGCTCTCCGTCCTAGAAGTCAGACGGCAAGCTTACCCTCTTGTCAGCGAAATGAATTCTTTAAACCCCGAGCCCGAGGAGGGGGAAGAGTACGTCTTAGCCAGGGTTAGAGTTCGGTATACTGGCGGCAAAGAGGACACACTACGGGTCTCCGAGTACCATCTTCGGGTTACTGGAGAAAAGGGCGCCATCTATGAATCGCCCATGATGCTTATGCTAGAACCCGCTATTGATGCAGAGCTCTTCGCTGGTGGGGCTTGGGAGGGTTGGGCTGGATGGCAAGTCCCACAAGGGGAGGGGGGTTTGATAGCAATATACGATCCAGGAGCAGGTGTATCAGCACGCTGGTTATCTTTAGAAGAGTAGTAGACACCACTCGAACGCGAACCAACCACACGACACGAAAACGCCAGCTAAAGGCGGAGGGGGCTAAGCGATGCGAATAGCAGCAATGATTTTGGGGATCATGGGTGGACTCGCAGGGCTCGCTGGTGCTATCTTTGCCCTGCTTGTCGGGGGATTGGGAGCGGCACTCGAAGCAGAAGGAGCTCAAACTGTAATAGGCTTAGGTTGGGCGGCTATCCCTCTTTCCCTCCTAGGAATTGTGGGAGGAGCACTAGCTTCAGCCAAGCCCACAGCGGCTGGGATACTAATGCTGGTGAGCGGCATAGGCGGATTTGTTGCCATCTCCATGGGTTATATCATTGGCGGCCCACTCCTGATTCTGGGAGGTATCTTTGCCCTAATAGGCCGTAGAGAACAGGCTAAGGAAAAGCATAAACAGCCATAACAACTAAGCGCGGCCCAGGCATGCGCAAACAGGACCTGCGCCGCTGCCCACCGACTGACTACGACAGCCGGCAGGCTATGTCTGACTGGGGCACTTTTTTTTCGGCCAATCTGCGATCAGCGGTTGGTCTTTTTTTCGTTCACCAGAGCAGAACGAAGGGGGAGCGATGGAAAACTACGATGAACAGTATACGTGCCAGGCGTGCGGCTGCCATGAGTTCTACGTCGAGCACTACTACACGCTGACCAGGTACTATGTTGACACGTTGCCGTGCGAGTGTAGCTATAACGACGAGGACCTGGCTGCTATGCGCAACTACTCTGTCAGCACGGTTTTGCGAGAAGCCGGCCCATTGGAAGAGGATCACCATTGGACATATGACGAAAGCCCAGAGGAGATTGACCGGTGGGAGGATGAGGTGGAATACGAAGTCTATTGCCCTGAATGTGCACAATCCGCCGAGCGATCAGACTGGGAAACAACCGAAGAGGACTGGGAGGAAGACGACCACGAGTTCTATGTCCGGTGTGAGAACTGTGACCGCGAAATAGAGTTTGGCTGGTCACATCCTGATCGGGGCGGGCGGATTTGGCCTGCTGAGGCCACTGATTTCAATCCCTGGAAATCCTGGCCAGAGCCACGATATAGGGAGGCATGGCTAGCCAAAACCTGGATCCGACCTGATTTCCGGTAAGTAGCCGATGATCGGCAGCGTGGACAGGCGGTTGGTCCGTTTTGGGGGGTCTTCGATGGCGGGTCTTATACCTTCATCCCCACAAAGGGGCCTTAGAGCGCGTCTGAGGGCCTAGAGGGGCATTGTGAGGAATAGTCGGACAAAGGCCAGGATCGCAGTCATTCCTATGGATTGACTATTACCCGCACATTCCTGACCAGGGCCTCCTCCGTCGAGCCTCAGTTTCTGAAGCCGACTTTCCCCGATGGTATCTTTATCAAAGACTCCTCTTGGAGAATCAGGTCACCGTCAATGTACAGAGCAACACTTTCGCCTCGAACCGTCAGTCGAACATCAAACCAGTCATCAAGGCGGCGGCTGAGGTGAACCGGGTGTCCGATGTAGTACCACCTGACATCAGGCTTGAGCTCGACGGGCTTGGGCGCTTCATCAGGGGCAGGACAAGGCTGAGTAGCGATTGTGGGAATCGCCTTGCGAATATGCGGAACTATCCGATCAGTCCTTATCTGAAACATATAGAAATTATGAAGATCCTGAGCCCTAACAATCACCCCCAGACACTCCTTGATGATCCGAGCGCTAAAGGTGAAGGTGTAATTCTCCCAAAAGGCCCCCACTTTGGTGATGCCAATGCCTTCATTGGCTGGCGCCTCTTCGCCCGTCACCAGTAGTGTCCCTTTCTCCGGTATGCGCCAAAGGCCGTTTAAGTCCCAGTTGGCCCGCAAGTTGCCACTGGGCCACCTAGCCCACAAGCCTGCACCGAAGTTATCGGCGAATCCACTCACAAATCGCCGGCGCAGTGTCGAAGTCCAGAAATAGAGTACCCCCACAGCGACCGCGATGGAGGGAACTATGACAGATAGCCAGTTTTCTGTGAGCCACCGGAATGGACCACGATTCCCGAAGTCAACTACCCAGGAAAGAGCTTTGACTATTATGCTTATAGCTCCAATTCCCGTCGCGATCCAGAGAATCGACCTATATATCGTCTCTCCACGCCGCCTTAGTGCCCCCCACACTGATCCGTCCATTTTTGCCGTCTCCCCTTAGGCTTGTTGTCGCCTCCCATCAGGTTGCATTTCTCCCGGTTTGCGCTTCTTGCACGGTCTTCGCCCGGTGGGCAAGGACTTCGTGCTCGTCTTTCTTCTGCCCATTCCTCTCAGTAGCAACGCTGAGAGACGATCTCTCCATGCACATTGTATAGGTACCCGCACTCCCCCCTTGTTGTTCCAAAGCGCGCGGCCACTCCTGAAACTGAAGCCGCAGTGCTCAGGGTGATCTTCGTTGGTATAGATGCGGCACGCCTGGCCAGACTGGAGTGTGAAGCTAGGGAAGATGAAATCCTGCCCAGCGTCTCCAGCGTTGAGTCGCCATCCTGCTAGGTTTATGGCGGCTCCTCCTCGGTTGTAGCTCTCCGCATACTCGTCGCTCTCTACGCGAGGCACAGCCCCGTCATAGAGGATATAGCTGATCACCACTTCCGCTTTCTGCGGAGGTGGGACAACTGTTGGTTCAGGTGTGTTCGTGGGAGGGACTGGTGTAGGCTCCGCTAATCCCCACAGACCCTCCCCTGCTTCTCTCGCTTCCCTCTGCAACTCCACAAAGTAGTCTGCAAATTCCACATCGGGCGGGTACGTGGCGACCTGGGCATAGCCCCGGCGGACCAATTCGGCATTGACAAAGATGTCGCCTACATAGACATAGCGCAAGAGTCGCCCGTACTTGTCCGTCTCGGAGACATCCCTAACCAGGACAACGGTCTGATTCTCTACGAACTCACGATTGTACTCCATTGCCTCTTCGTAGAAAGGCTGCCCTTGTTCGGGAGCGTCCACACCGATTAAGCGAACCTTGTAGGACACATCGTCAATCTGAACCTCAATAGTGTCTCCATCAATAATCCGGATCACCCGGGCCGTTTGACTTTTGGGGATAGGTGTTGGGGATGAAGGTTCTGTAGCAGTGGGCTCAGGCGAAGGGGCTAGCGTAGATGTGGGTTCTGGTGTTGGTGTCGGGGTCGGCTCCGGCGTCGCTGTGGGTTGCAGCGTTGGGGTGGCGGTAGGTGGGGGTGTTACTGTAGGCTGTGGCGTATCTGTGGGGATCTGGGTCTCGGTGGCCGACAACTCTGGCGTTGGCAGAACCATCTCGGCCGGGATCCAGGTGCCAGTGGGCGACGGGAGGACCCCTTCAGAGACCTGGACCGCGGTTGGGGCCGGAGGAGGGCTGGGACCACAGCCTACGATGACCAGGGCCAGCCACAGGAATATGCCCTTTCTCACCTTACCCCTTATCTTCTCCTCCATCTGCACCTTCGTCACTCGCATTATACCGCAACGGCTGGCGTGGGCTAGCGATCACACCTCGGCCCGGCCCATAACTTGCGCCAATGGCAGGTGGCAGAGACATTGTATCGGCTGGTGTTGCCTCCACTTAGACTCTGCCAGCCCGCGGGCCTGGCCTTGTGCCGGGCCTTCGGTGGTTATAGGCTGATCTATCCGACACTGACACGCAGGGCTTCCGACAGCTGAGGGCTTGATGAGGGGGGAGCCGGGCATATCTCCTAGCTGGCTGCGCTGCTGTCCTGTCCTAGATCCGCCCAGACCCTTTGTCTTAGCTCAGGTACTCCATCTATACTCGTACGCCTAAAACCCGTCTCCTAGCGCGTCTACGGGTCGGGTTGGGGTATTTGCGCGAGAGGTTCAGATCGAGAGATGCCTCCGGAAGTTTACCCGATCCTCATGGCAAAGAACCGGAAACGGCTTCCCAAGATGGAGGTTTTCTCCTACAATCACCTTAGTATCACTTACCTTCAGACAGGAGGGGATTCTGGCCGCCCTAGAGCCAGTGGAGCCGAAGGAAGAGAGCGATGACTGACAATCAAGACGAACACTTTACCTCGGCTGAGGCCCGCATGAGGCGCTGACGTGGTTGGGAAGGCTGGTGATGATGGATTGGTGAATTGTGAGGCGATGGTAGGTTACACAACCCGAGAAATGAACCGGACCGGAGGCAAAGATGGAGACAGAGTATTGCTCAGCCATTAAATACTTAGAAGATATGCTTGCAGAGCTTGAGGTATACAAACCTCCCCCCGACTTTGTACCTAGCCGCACTCCACACCACCTCCGCGCACAGCTGCGTCACCAGTGCACCAACTATGATTATTTGCTGCATGAATTCTACAGAGAGATAGACGATCCTCATGGGGCAGCGTGGGGAGTATCGGGTTGGAGTATCCGTGTATGAGATACGTCATCCAGGACGGCGGTACGTGTACCTTTCCGGATCCGATGAGTTGTCCCACTTATTTGCAGATGTATTGGCGCCTGCAATGGGAAGCTAGCGAAAGAGCATATAAGCTGTGGTGTGAACATCGTGAATCTCAAGATTGAGGACGACTGATTCCTGTTCGCCACCTCCACCAGCGGATCGGCAGAAGAGGCACACATAGAGGAGCTGGAACGGCTGGTCGGTCAGCTCACCTTTGAGTTGGCGGCGGCAAAAAAACTCTCCACGCTCTTGAACTCCCGCTTGTCCAAGAGCGCCAGGTGATCGGCACGTTGGCCGAAGAGTACCCGGTTCGGCTGCTGTGTGAACTCTTGGGATGTGCTCCTAGCTCCTACTACTATCAGCCTCAAGGGCGGGATGAGACCGAACTCCGGGACCTGATAGAACAGATCGCTGCGGAGTTCCCCCGCTATGGCTATCGGCGCATCACCGCCGAATTGCGCCGGCGGGGACACTTGGTCAACCACAAGCGGGTGCTGCGCCTCATGCGGGAAGAGAACCTGCTGGTACAGGTCAGGCGCTATGTGCGCACCACCTTCAGCCGGCACGGGCTGGGACGATATCCCAACCTTGTTAAAGATCTGGACCCGGAAGGACCCAACCACATCTGGCGCAGCGACATCACCTACATTCGCCTACGGAGGGAGTTCCTGTACCTGGCGATATTGATGGACATCTTCACCCGTGCCATCCGGGGCTGGCATCTGGGGCATGACCTGACGGAGGGGTTGGTGCGTGCCGCTTTGGAACAGGCCCTGACAATTCATCCGGCCCCGCGCATCCATCATTCCGATCAGGGAGTCCAGTACGCCGCTCACGGCTATGTCGCCCTCTTGGAGGCTCACGGCTCTCAGATCAGCATGGCCGCTGTTGGGCGCCCGTCGGAGAATGCCTATGCTGAACGGCTCATCCGTACCTTGAAAGAAGAGGAGGTATACCTGAACGAGTACGAAGACTATGAGGATGCGTATCATCGCATCGGTCGCTTTCTCGACGATGTCTACATGACCAAGCGCGTGCACTCGACCTTGAGTTACTTGACGCTTGCCGAGTTTGAAGCGCATCATGTGGTTCAATCGTTGGCTTGATCAAGCCTTGTCGGTTTGATTGATTCCTCTCGCTGAGGTATAATCTGATTGACCCCCCCAGGGAAGGCGAAAGGGATCGGTCACCCGACCGGTTCGTCTCGTCTTTCAGTTCTGGGCCCAAATGTTGGCTCCCCTGAAAAAACCGCGAATGGGTTCAAGCAGATGTTGTGGCGTGTCGGAAGCAAGTGAATGGCCAGAGGCGCAGGTAGAGACGGCGTAGGTGGGCACAGAAAGCGTGTACTGGGG
>Ga0315314_1001612_pt1 | contig 20005 bp, 24 predicted proteins | sample TDP9_MG_FD_203631 | JGI IMG/M metagenome (GOLD analysis project Ga0315314, IMG submission 203631) | Freshwater sediment microbial communities from Lake Towuti, South Sulawesi, Indonesia - TDP9 | ecosystem: Environmental > Aquatic > Freshwater > Lake > Sediment | place: Indonesia: South Sulawesi... | reverse complement strand
CGGGATTAAATCGCGTAAGTCAACCTTGCGCTTAATAGCCAGTATCCTGGCTCTAGCGTGTATATCTTCTGGCAACATGGCTCTAATATTGACTTGCTTTCCCACAAAAATCACTCCCTTTTGATGTTTTTGAATCCCGGCGACATTCTATATTACCACATAATACACTTAATTGTCAAATGTGTTTTGAGTGATAATAGTCATCCTTAAGCTTCAGAACCGCAACCGGCGAGGGGAAGAGCATCCATCCGCCGAACCCCAAAATGTATTCCCTGGTAAAGAGAAAAGAGACCAAATAAAAAGCCCACCTTCTTTCCCATAAGGTGGGCATAGACACTGACCTACCAAAGCCTAATTCTGGGCTTTGATAGCAGCCCAAGTGCTGGGCAGTTTTCCCTCTATCGTAACGGCGTAGAACTCCGAATCGAACCAATCTGGATGACAATTAAATCCGGGCGGGCGTCTGTCCACCAGTTCCTTCGTCTCTTCCGTTTCCAAGTCGAAGATATACAGTTGCGAATCCGGCCGATTGTCGTTAAAGATTATCCCGCTGTTATCCGGCGTCCAAGCGGGATTCTGAGGCAAATTAAAAGGAACAGGCAGACGTTTCGTCCTTCCGCTTTCGATATCCTGGACAAACAGGCTCGGCCATCCTCCGCAACAGCGATAGGAAACGAAAGCAATCTTTCGTCCATCTGGCGACCAAGCCGGATAGCGGTCCGCGTCGGGATCTTTGCTCAGGAGGCGCACATCGGCGCCATCAGCGTTCATGACGTAGATACCCTTACCAGCATCTCGATGCGAAGTAAAGGCGATTCTTGAGCCATCGGGAGACCACGTGGGTTCGATATCCATGGTAGGACTGTTTGTGAGATTCCTCTGGTTAGTGCCATCGGAATTCATCACATATATCTCTGACCCGCCATCGCGAATGGATCTGAAGGCGATCCGGGTTCCATCGGGGGACCAACAGGGTTCACAGTCAATGCCCGTCCAGACCTCGCCACCCGGCTTAGCCTGGCTATTCGTCAAATTACGCTGATTCCTACCATCGCGATCCATGACATAGATTTCCTGGTTCCAGTCGCGGTTAGACACGAAGACGATCTGTTGCCCATCGGGAGACCATGAAGGCTCACCATCATAAGCGGGGTGATCAGTAAGCCTCTTTTCTTCTCCACTCGCCAGATCAAGCAGGTAAATGTCGTAGTTGTGCGCACGCTTGGACTCAAAGACAATAAGTGGTTCGCCAAATGCAGGGATTACACCTTGCACACTCAGGAGAAGCATCGAGATTGTCCATACTTTTCTTAGCATATACAACCCTCCGAAATCATTCTGGAAAGAGTATCTGATTTGTGAATGCAACTCCGATGCTCTTCTTTTGTCATTTTGCCACAGCTATCAGTATCCATTTGCTTTGATGCCAGCCCACGTGTTTGCCAGCTTGTTATACTCATTTACAGCGAGTGGACCTTCGACAGTTGCTCCATTCTTCCCAACGAGATGATATTCGTTACCCGATGAGTCGAAGAATATCTCTGCTCCATCGGGCTCATCAAAATGCCATAACGCAATAGTGTCAGCGTCTGGCTCAAATGTACCTTCAGGTCGGGAACGCCTGCTTTTTGTATCGTACCGTGCGACCACTGAGATCCGTACCTCATCAATATAGCCTTCAAGAGAACCCCAGATCTCCGCTTGTGGATTTGTGGGTTCCTTTTCGCACCCATACCCACCGAGCACAAAGTCCTCCCGCTCAATCGGCAGCTTTGAGACATTGTGTTCTATTATCATCCCCACAGGATATGATTGTGAACGACCATCGCAAATAAGTGCTATTTCGTCGTCCTGGACCTGAAAAGCAATGTGATGCCACTCATGAAGCGATAGCGGCATGCAGATACATCTAAATCCCCAACCAGGCCCCTTGGTCGCCGCATATGCGCGAATGGCAAGAATCAAGTCGCTTTTCCTCCAGTCACGACCAGCGACTCGGAACAATGGACTTTCCACATCGGTTACGAAGAGAATAATCTGCTGGGCAAGAATGGTAGCTGGTCTATTCAGGCCTGGGATCGAAGTGGGGTACACCCAAGCTTCCACTGTTAATTCGTTAGTTCCATCCTTGAGCATTACGCCAAAGGTTTCGAAATCAAGAACAGCATAATCATCCTTTCCATCAAGTGCCAGATAATTGCCTCCTGCTGGAGAAGGTGGCACAGCCCACACCGATGGTGTGTTTATGCAAAAACAGATGATTAAGGAACATACAAAACCGTAGGACAAGACGTTCTTGTAAACAGAAACCCTCATTTGAAATCACCATCCCTTGTAATAACTGTTTTAGAGAGCACCGGATTGGTGCTCTCTTTTTGCTTTCAAAGAGCTTTGTAGGTCAATAAAGAAAAGCGCAAACTCTTTCCATTTGTCACTTGCTAATCCACTTGAGCCATCCCCATCTAGTCGCAGCCTTGCGTATGGAAGAGACAGAATATACAGCAGAAGGGTTCCAGGCAGGGCTAGAGTCTAAACCAGGGCTGTTTGTGAGCCTGCGGAGATTACTTCCATTGGCGTCTATCACATATATCTCCCAATCATCATTATCTCGCTTGGAGACAAATGCGATCTCCCGACCATCATGTGACCACGCTGGAGAAAAGTGACGGCCTAACCATTCTTCTGTGAGCTTATGAACGTTTTTCCCATCTGCATCCATTATGTAGATTTTCTTCTCATCCCGATCAGAAGAAAATGCGATCTTTCGACTACCCGGGGACCATGCTGGCTCACCATCCCCTGAAGGATGGTTTGTCAGATTAACAACGCTACCTCCGTCTGCATCCATCACATAGATTTCCGAGTTATCCGGATCGTTAACTTCATCGCGTCTGGAGGAAAAGGCGACTCTTTGACCGTCAGGTGACCAAGCCGGGCCCGAATCATTCCGGTTCTGCGTCAGGTTCTGGATGTTCTTTCCATCAGCATCCATCACAAAAATTCCAGAAACTCCTAATCTTATGGAGCAAAAGGCGATCTTCCTACCATCAGGTGACCAAGCTGGAGCGTAGCAGTTAGTTCCAAAATCATTTGTCAGATTGCGCGAATTCCTCCCATCGGCATCCATTACATAGGTTTCATAGTTCCCATCCCGGTCGGAGACGAAGGCAATGCTCTGCCCATCAGGTGACCATGCCGGACTATAATCCTGCGCAGGATGGTTTGTCAGGTTGCATAGGTGCTCCCCGTTTGCATCCATCGTATAGATTTCCCAGTTTCCATCCCGATCAGAGACAAAGGCGATCTGTGCTTGCTGCGGTATCTGTGCCTGAACGCTCATCAGTAAAACAACAGCGCCAAGCAACCCAGACAATACCCCAAAAAGAATGAAAGCGACGCCTGCAAACATTGCTCGATTCATATCGCTCTCTCCTCTCATTGCCATTCTATTATTACTTGCTAATCCACTTGACCCACCCCCATTTGGTCGCCTGCTTGCCTGCAGGAAAGACAGGATGTGAAACAGAAGAAGGGTTCCAATCGGGGGTGAAATCTGTCCCAGGATGGTTTGTAAGCCTGCGAACGTTCTCCCCATCGGCATCCATCATATACAATTCGGCGTTCCCATCCCGATTGGAGGCAAAGACGATCTCTCGACCATCAGGCGACCATGCCGGACCGCCATTGTGATTCAAGGGATCTCTCGTCAGATTCTCGGCGTTCTTTCCATTAGCATCCATCACATAGATATTCGTGCCCTCACCATCCCATCGGACGAATGCAATCTTTTGACCGTCAGGCGACCATTTTGGGTTATAGTCGTGCTGCAAAGGATGTTTTGTCAGATTCTTGACATTTTCCCCATTAGCATCCATCACACAGATTTCATCATCACCTTTACCCAGATTGGAGGAAAAGCCGATTTTTTGCCCGTCAGGCGACCATACTGGATAATGGTTATTCCATAGATGATTATTCGTCAGTTTACGTAGATTCTCGCCATTAAAGTCCATCACATAAATATTACCCACATCCGCGCGTGTCCCTTCATTTCCATCCCTATTGGAAGCAAAGGCGATCTTCTGACCATCAGGAGACCATGCTGGTTCCCAGTCGCTCATGGGATGTTTTGTCAGGTTACGGACATTTTGCCCATCGGCATCCATTACATAGATCTCACTGTTCCCGTCCCGCCAGGAGCAAAAGGCAATGCTTCGACCATCAGGTGACCATGCTGGATAAAAATCTGCTGCACTATCGTCCGTAAGCCTGCGGACGTTCTTCCCGTCGGCATCCATCACGTAGATTTCCAAGTCCCCATCCCGTTCAGAGGCAAAGGCGATCTCTGGTTGTTGGGAACTCCGCGCTTGAACATTTACCAATAAAGCAACACCAATCAATAACCCAAAACATACCCCAATCCAAATCCCAAGCCATCTCATATTATAATCCCTCCCATCTTCAGTTGTAAAATTGCTTTTGAAGTGCAGCACTTCCAGCACCAAATGGACTGGGAATCTACACTTCCCGCCTTATCAAAGAACGGGGGAAACACAGGTAAGTCCTGTACTTATCTCGTTCTTCGTCTTAAAAGGTTAATAATGCAAGGATTTCGGGGTGTTGCACTTGAGGGAAGAATATACCCCATTTCCCATTAGCAATTATACTGATTTCCAGTAGCAAAGTCAAGAAACGGGTAATTCGGTTTCCATCAACCCCACCAGCACCAACCGACTCAACACCTTCAACAATCTCAACCCTCTCCTCCAGCCTCCGCCCCCTTCCATAGCGGTTATCACCCTTCCAAAATCCGTCGCTTCTGTATCTTCAACATTTCCGCTTCCCTCGCCCCCACCCCTCACTCCAAACCCTTGCATAAAGCCTTTTTTTGCATCCCCACCCTCCCTAACTTTTCCAAAATACGACGCTTATCTCACCTCCAGATTCTTCCAATCAAGACCAAAGTCTTTCCTAAATCCGTTACTTGGTCTGGAGACAAAATCCGCAGCTTTCTGAAATTTGACCTTCGCCTCGATTGGACTGAATTCATAGTAGATTCTATCATCAAACCAAGCACAGGCAAACTCTCTCAACGGGATAGATGTGCGGAAAGATAAACCGGAAGCGTACCAAAAGAGCTGGGAAGCGACCCCTTGTTCATCTTCTCTTTGCGCCTCTGGCTTGAAATCCAGAATAAATATCCTTCCCTGCCTTATCTGCAATACATCAATGTGACCGGCAACCCCCATGTTGAGATTCTTTTCCCACAGCCAAACCGGAACTTCCACAGCGACAGTGGAGGAGTCATTGATGAGCATAAAATTTTCAACCGCAGCGTGCCTCTGGAAATTGATGGAGCAGGATCTCAAAGCAAAGTCAGCCAATCGGCAGGTGTTGTTATATCTCGTCTCCTTTTTAACCTTGACACTAATCTTGATTTGCGAGCAGCGGTTCTCAATCTCATCAAAAAACTTGGGACAGCCCTTTTCAAAACGTTTTAGGTATCCGATCAAAGGAGAGAAGCTCTGATCTTTACAAAGCATCTCCAGTTTTGGTCTATGATATTTAAAGTTATAGGACAGGTCGTTGTGTATGAATGTTTTACTGACCAGAATCATTTTCTGATAGCTCTTTATCGCCTCCGGTCTAATTTTGTGGTAAGTGCAGATATTTTTGAACTCCTTTAACCATTGGCTCACCGAGCTTTTGGAGACCTTGACCTTAAACTTTTTGTTAGTATGCTTCACCGACTCCTCTAGGGTGTCACCAAGGTTATAGTAGGTGATAGCGCTGCTGATGACTTTAGGACCATAGGTTTTATGAAGGAGTCTGCTGTCACTAAACCCCTTTCGACAATCCCTGCAATAAAAAAGCTTCCTAAAGCCAAGTTTAGTTTGCCTCCTGCCTTTTCTAATTATGTTGGCACTTCTACAATAGGGACATCTCATTGTCTGTTACCCCGCTGTTATTGAGATTTTTGAATCATACTTTCATTACAGCCGTTCTCATCCTCTATGACAAACACAGGAGGTTCGGAAGCGGAGAGTGAAAAAAAGGCGGGGTCGCTCCTACCTTTTTTCTGTTAACCGCTAGACTTCCATTGGGTTTGATGATTGCCAACAACTCTTTGGCTTGCTTTAGTAGTAGAGTAGGTGTTTCAATCACCCACTCAAAGGTTCTGAATCTATCCAAGCAAGCCGGTTGGCCGCCCTATTGAACGATGGTTATATTACACACCACTGATTGCTTCCATACTATTATTCTTCTTCTTCCCTAATTTGCCCAATCTCAGCTTTTGGGGTAGAATTGAGGTGTATGAAAACCCAACCATATTTCCACTCCAATAACTTCAGTCTTTATCATGCCGACTGTCTGGAACTGCTCAAAGAGATCCCGGAGAACTCTGTCGACATGGTTTTCGCTGATCCACCATACAAGCTATCCAATGACGGATTTACATGTCAGGCAGGTAAAAGAGCCAGCGTCAATAAAGGTAAATGGGACGTCAGCAAAGGCGTTGAAGAAGACTTTTCGTTTCATCTTGACTGGATAAAGGTATGCCGTAGAGTATTAAAGCCAGAAGGCACTATCTGGATCAGTGGCACTTACCATTCCATATACGCCTGTGGTTTTGCATTGCAGAAAGCAGGCTTTCATATTCTGAATGACATTGCCTGGTTTAAGCCCAACGCTTCACCAAACCTAAGCTGCCGTTACTTCACCGCCAGCCACGAGACATTGATCTGGGCCAGGAAAGATAACGAAAGCAAGCACACGTTCAATTATAAGGCGATGAGAGATAGATCGTGGACTGAGGACTTCCTGAAGAAGCCCAAGAGCCAGATGAGATCAGTCTGGGCGATCAACACACCCAAAGCAAGTGAGAAGACATTCGGCAAACATCCCACCCAGAAACCTTTTGATCTGCTCAAAAGGATCGTTTTAGCAAGCACCAAGAAGGGAGATCTGATCCTAGATCCCTTTACAGGAAGTTCAACAACCGGACTAGCCGCTTATGTGTATGGCAGAAAGTTCATCGGGATTGATACCGAAAAGAAATATCTTGATCTCTCAAAGAAGAGATTCAAGGAGCTGGAGAAAAACATGGAGAATAAACTCTCTCTAAAACACAAATGAAATTCGTCAGCTTCTACAAGGATACTCTAAAATGCGAAGACGACGACCAAGTCTTCCACTATTTGATATCCAATCTAAAACCAAGCAACACGCTGTGGTCATATTTTGTGAACTGGGAAAAGGTGTTTGAGAATACCAGGAAGATAGAGCTGTCCCTGAATGTCCTGAACTACCTCATCGGAAAGGAGGATTTTGATAATGAGTTCAGGTATCTGCTCAAGAAGAACCCTGAAGTGGCAGAGGTCATCCCTGCTCTGGTCGTCAGGGACGGGAGCAATACCAGGAAGTTCAAGATACTGGTGGACTACAAACGCAAAAAGCTGGTCTATCAGGACTTTGACTTCAGCAAGAAAGGCCCAGACGATGAAGATATAGAGAAGTATCTGACCTTTGTGAAGGGAACGGGATTGAAGAATCTAATAACCTCCAGGAAGATCAAGAACCTCGTTGACTATATGATCGGGGTTGAGGCAGGACTTGACAGCAACGGGCGGAAAAACCGCGGCGGGCACGCTATGGAGGATATCGTTGAAGTCTTTGTGAGCGACGTGTGCAGAAAGAAGGGATACAGATACCTGAAAGAAGCTAACGCCCAGAAAATCAAAGCAAAACTGGGCTATAACGTGCCTGTGGACAAGTCCTCCAGGAGATACGACTTTGCAATCGACAACGGGGAGGAGCTTTTCCTTATAGAGACGAACTTCTACGGTGGCGGGGGGTCTAAACTCAAGTCAACCGCCGGGGAATATAGGAATCTGTTTGATGCTTTGAGCGGGGGATATAAGTTTGTCTGGATCACCGATGGCTTTGGTTGGAAGAAAACAGCTAAACCGTTAAGAGAGACCTTTGACCACAACGATTACTTGCTTAGCCTCAGCATGCTGGAGAAGAGCATTCTGGAATTCCTACTGAAGGCGTAACTTCCGCAGAGCGGCTCATTGCCCATACACACCGCCTGAAAGAGGCGGTTTTTTGCTTGGCTCAACTCTTGAATAAAGATTCAGCATTGAAAGAACAGGCAGTTCTGTTGGCAGTTATCAGGAATGCATAGTACCTTGAAAACTCAAAAATTAAACGGAGAAGCAACAATAGGTAGCACCACATTAAAGTGTGGAGAAAGGGGTTGACAAGAAAGGGGATCCACTGACATCCTTTTGGGAAACAAATCACGAAAGGAGTCAGCAAATGGATCCCAGTAAAGTATTCTGCCACAATCCAGACTGTCCCGCAAGAGGAAAATTGGGTCGTGGCAATATCCGTATCCACAGCCGTAAACAACGGCGTTACATCTGCAACGTTTGCAGGAAGACGTTCACAGAAAGCCAGGGCACAGTGTTCTATCGCCTTCGACATCCTGTGGAATTCGTAACTCAGATAATAACGCTTCTGGCTTATGGCTGTCCCATAGCAGCTATAGTGGCTGCCTTTGGTTTGGATGAACGCACGGTGGCATCCTGGCAACGCCGTGCTGGTTCTCACTGCCAGAAGGTTCATGAACACCTGGTGCAGCAACCCGGTGACCTGGGTCAGGTTCAGGCAGATGAGATAAGGATAAAGTGCCAGGGTGGCATAGTCTGGATGGCTATGGCGCTTTGGGTTTCCACTCGCCTCTGGCTTGGTGGTGCAGTGAGTGCCTGTCGAGATGGGAGTTTGATAACTCGTCTGATAGAGCAAGTACGCCGTTGTGCCCTTTGTCGGCCCCTGTTGTTCTGCGTGGATGGCTTTGTGGCGTATGTATCGGCAATACAGGATGTGTTTCGGACTCCTGTTTTCACAGGCAAGCGGGGACGGCCACACCTTCGGGTTTGGGAACACATCTGTATCGTTCAGGTGGTCAAGGAATACTCCGCAAAACGAGTGGTAGGAGTAATCCGTCGTATCACCCAGGGCGCACAAAAGCAAGTCCAGTTGCTGCTGGAGAAGACCCAGAGTACCGCGCAAGCTCATGTGGCATATATAGAGCGACTGAATGGCACTTTTCGGTCTCGCATTGTGGCGCTGATACGGCGTGGACGTTCTCTGGTGCGTCAGTCCGAAACGCTCCAGCAAGCTATGTATCTGGTGGGAACGGTATATAACTTCTGCGCACCTCACAAAAGCCTGCGCCTTGTGTTGTATCTGGCTGACAACAGCCGACGTTGGGTTTCCCGAACCCCGGCTATAGCAGCAGGAATAACGGATCATATATGGACGGTGCAGGAGTTGCTTGCTTATCAAGTACCGTTACCTCCCTGGGAACCACCTAAGCAAAGGGGAAGACCATCAAAGCGGATTAAGGAACTCATCAATCAATGGGTTACTTAACCACACTTAACTGCGGAGCTACCCAACAATATGAAACCTGCCAATAAAGACAAGAAGCAAAAGGCTGACCTCGAATCATTAGAACATGCGATACAGCGGGAGCGATTGATTGACTGGTTGGTGAATGTGTCCACATACATCCACTGGCTCAAATCCAAGAAAAAGAATGAAAAATCTAAAGAAGATAAATAAGCCCTCGTCAAACTCATAATTTCCTGTTTTCCGCTTACCTAAGCCGAAATACCCCTCACAGGCTTCACTCATATAGCATACATTTAGGTGCGGGGGACTAATATCCCTTGCAGCTAGTTCCACCCTTTCGGGATGACCTTTCATGAGCCGTCAGCGCCCTGTAAAAGCATCTTTTTCGCCTTTTCAAGCTCATAGTAATGCATATTATTCTTCCCATAGATGAGGGCAGGTTTCATACATTGAAACAGACGGCGCCTTACTACATCAACAGGCATCTTAACTGCATCAGCAATGGGTTGTGACGTAGCAAGGAGCGGTTTCCCATCCAGGAAATCCCTTATCTGCCAGAGGGCATACCCCTGGGGCATCATCCGTTTTGCTATTCTGATCCGCCTCAAGCTGCTTTTGAGGTTGTATTTCTTCTTCCCGTAGATATAACCGACGTCTGGCACGACCCCCTGCCTATTCCACCAACGCAGGCTCTCTGCATTGATCTCCGGGTCATGACAAAGTTCAACCAGTTCGTCTACAGAGACCCTCTTTTCTGGCTTATACTTATCAGGGAAGAAGCTTTTGAATACGTCATAGATTTTGATCTCCCTGATATGGTCATCTTCCCAGACGACCTTTTCAACGAATATGCTGATAGTCTCATCCAGGTACTCCATAGCCTTTGGTGAAGCTATATCATTCAGTCTGCCTATTATCTCCGGGATACTATCCAGAATTCTGGACTTTATGAAGCTCTGCATGGTGGATTGTGTCTCCTCTATCCTGGCTTGTATCTCCCTTGATTTTCTTTCCATAAACGACCTGCTTATCGCGCCGTCGATGTACCTCTCCTGAAGCCGCTGATATGATCTCTGGAGGTGGTGAAGAAGCTTCATCTTCTGTGGTCTTCCGCTCTCCTGTCGCTCGAGTTTGCGTTTAGCGTCGCTGATCAGTTGCGGGTCCAATCGGCAGGTTTTGAGATATTCCACGACGTCTTTCAGGACGATAGCGACTGAGACAAGCGGCCTCTTCTCAGTATGGCGGATGTTTCTGCACCAGTAATATTGCTTCTCAGGCCGGCGCGGGTCTCTTTTCTTCCGAGCGTAAAGCTTGAACCCGCACTTGCAGAATATCTTGCCCTTCAATGGATAATCCGCCGTTGTGGAGTGTTGATAATTCAACCAGTAGGGGTTACGTTTCCGTCTTATCTCGCTGCACCTTTCAAACAGTGCGCGGGATATTATCGGCTTGTAGTTCCTGGCGCGCAGATCCTGTGGGTTCCCGATCCTGATAATGCCTGCGTAAGCAGGATTGTCGATGATACACCTTATAGTCCATTGCTGCCATCCCTGGCGCGAGTATTCGCTTCTACCCCAGACCGATTGACCGCTTCTTTGCTTTCTCATCTTTCTGCCTATTGTCCTGTTCAAGTATGCAGCGAGTGAACAATAGTTATACTTGCCAGTGCTATACAGATGGAACACCTTTCTCACGATCCGCGCTTCCTCAGGGATAATTTCCCACTGGCTATGTCTTTTCACTTTGATGCGGTAGCCATAAGGGGCCATGCCCAGCCTGATCCCATCGGAGATCTGTTTGGCTTTGGTGTCGGATATGCGCTGCGAGATCACCTCCCGTTCCATCTGGGCGAATACGCCCATGATATTAAGCATAGCTCTTCCCATAGGTGTGGAAGTATCAAAACGCTCGGTTATGCTGTAGAATTCCACGTCCCTTTCACGGAGAAAATCCATAAACAGCGCCAGGTCTTTCAATGAGCGGCTCAGCCGATCCAGACGATAGACCACCAGTTTGGAAATAAAGCCCGCCTGGATCTGTTCCTTCATCCTTTGAAATGCAGGTCTGTTGGTGTCCTTGCCGGAGAAGTCCAGGTCCTGGAACACCTGATACCTTTCGCCATGGAGCTGGCAATACTGTTTGGCTTTATCCAGCTGCATCTGGGGCGACACCGCGTCCTCCTTGAGGACGGAGACGCGGATGTAGATGGCTGTTTTCTTTTTACTCATTGATTTTCGTTTATGCAGGTAAGTTTTGGTATGATACAGGATTATACAAAAAGCACCCTCCGCAGTCAATATGGAGCGCCGCTTTCTCAGTTTTTCCTCTCGACGAGCTTCAGCCCCTCATACAAAGCCAGAATAGCCCGCCTGTCCGCTGAAGACACCCTCCCGGTCAGCTCATCCCGCATGAGGAGCCTGATAGTCGGGTGGGATCGCCCCAGTTCCTGGAGCAGCGCGTCCAGGATGAGGCTCTCCGCTTCCCCCGGGCTTTTGTCCATCCCATCCACCAGGATCCTGTAATACAGGCTCCCCTTTATGTCCAGACATCCGTCTTTATCCTTTGGTATCGGTGGCTGTTTCTTGCCATTCTCGATGGCGAACAGGTACGGTTCGCTTATCTTTAACTTATCCACAACCTCCTTACGTGTCTTGCCTGAAGCCTCGCGCTCGTTTTTGATCATCCGTCCGATGAGCATAGTGCGTTTCGCGATATGGCTAAACTGGATATCGCTTTTTCCTCATATCTATTATACAACCATACCTCGCCTTAGCATATGTGTCAATAAAGGGAATCCTTGACTTACCAGCACTTGACAGAAATTAACCAATAGGTTAAGATGGTGGGAAACATTGAAAACGAGCAGAACATATGGCAAAGATAAACCGCATAAAGGAATATCTGGAGAAAGCGGGCTATGAAAGAGGTCGCTGGTCCGCCTTTTCCCGATATTCTGGCGTCCCTATCTGGCGTCTATCCAAGATCCTGCGGGGCAAGCATCCGCCCAGCCTCCCGGACGTGTACCGGATCACCGACGCATTCGAGCGGAAGTTCAACGTCAAGATGGACCCCCGGGATATTTTTTTGCCCTGAAAATTAACCAATCAGTTAAGTGAGAGCATAACAAGATGAGGTTAACCAGCAAAGAAGGCCTTCACAAGCACTCTAATTCCGACAGCCGAACGGCTGAAAGCAAAGCGCCTGGTCCCTGCGCAGGCAGGGATTCGTTTCGACGGGAGCAGTTAATTGACTGGTTGGTCAACGTATCCATATACATCAGCCAGCACGGACCCGCCAAAAGAAATCCCACTAAACAACATGGACAGGTATGAACCACCGCGCTACTTATTGCCGTAAGAGTTTCCACAGAAGGCTTGCTTCAGTCCGAAGGTCAGCCGAAAGGCTGCTCTATGGGTTGGAAAGGCTGGAGTTTGAAGAGTTTCAAGGGCAGTCTATGGAGGCTCTGAAGTCGCTGCTTCAGGCGCTATGCTGGGCGATACGGATATACGAGGAGCGGGAGTCGCAGAGCAAAAACAGCCCCAGGTGACAGGTGAGGCGGCACAACTCTTTCCTATCTTTCCCCTCTAACCTCCAGAATATGTTCAACTTACGAAAGCCATCGCGGCAGAAACCATACTTTACGAACAATGTGACAATACGCATAGACAGGGACATCCGCATCTCCGGTCTTCTGGCGCGTCTCTCCCCGCAGGAGCTCCAGACGCTGATCGGCGTCTTGACCTACGCGGACAGAAACGGGAGGTGCGTCCTGAGCGGGAGGGACATCGCTCATGCCCTCAATCTCTCTGAGAAGCAAGGTACAGAAAGGTTGCGACAGCTTTCCGGGCTGCGGTTTGACGGCAAGCCGCTGGCCGTAGACGAGAGCGGCAGACGGATCGGCCCTGGCAGGTTCGCCAAGGGCAGGTTCCGGGTATTGCCTCTGCCTGGCATCAGGATTCAGTCACAAGCTTTGGAAAAGCTTGACCCCCGCCTACGCGAGGGTAGGGGACTAGGGGCGTCTGCCCTTAGAGGGGAAAGAGCCGTCAGGAGGTTGAGCGGCTGCGGTTATGCTTCTGAGGAGGAGAGCTTCCCGCTGGCTCCAGGTGAGACGGTGAAGTTCCCCGAGGGGAAGTCAGCTTCTGGAAGTTCGGCGGGTACGGTCCGAGTTCCGTCCGATAACGGTGTTGTTGTTAATTATAATAAAACAACACAACATGCAGATGATAAGGGAGAGGTTGTGGAGAGGGAGAAGGGACGCGGGGAAGATGATAGGGTAGATGTCCTTGAGCTATTGAGAAGCCGCGGCGTAAGCGAGACAAGAGCGTCAGAGCTGGTCCGGGACTACCCGGCGGAGAGGATAAGGAGACAGATAGAGATGCTTCCCTTCAGGAAAGCCAGGGAACCTGCGGCCATGCTGGTGAAGGCTATACGGGAGGACTGGGACGCCCCGGCGGCTTATACTGCCATGCTGCGAGAGAAAGCCATGAAGCGGGAGAAAGAGGAAGCCGAACGAGCGGCAGAGGCAAGGAGAAGGGCGCGGCAGCAGCGCATAGAGGAAGTGATGTCCAGGCTCTCGCCTGAAGAGATGCGGGATATTGCTAATAGAGCACGTGAAGCAGTGAAAGCTTCGCTGAAGGGCGCGCTGGACGGTCATGTCCCCCAGCGCCTGGTGGATGCCCAGGTGAGGAAGATAATTAGCGAGGAGTATAGCGATAAAACAGATGGATAACAACGAGACAAAACCAGCAGAAATAAAACATGCCAGCAAGTACGTCCGGCCTAAAGACCCGGAACTGATGGTGATGACCGACAGGGACAAGGATATCCTGACCAGGGTGTGGGAGGACAGGATGCTTTTCACGTCCCAGATAAGCAGGATATTCTTCGGTGGGAAGGCGAGGGCTAACGTCCGGCTGCGGCAACTCTGGGAGAACGGCTATCTGGACAGGTACTTCCTGCCCACGCTCATGTTTCACGGCTCAACGGAAGCACTGTATATCCTGGGCAATAACGGGGTTGACGTGGTGGCTGCGACGCTGGGTGTGGAGCGGACGGAGATAGCCCGGGGGATGAGCTATCTAAAACAGAAGGTGCGCACGCACAGCTTCCTGCTAAGCCTGGACCATATCCTTTCGCTGGCGGACTTCAGGATAGCGTTCGAGGAAGCTGTGGCAAGCAGACCTGACCTCACACTGGAAATATGGGTGCCGGAGCGGATGTGCGAGGATAGCTACCGGCTCTGGCGCGGCGGCGAGAAGGTTGCAGGGAAGCTTCGTCCCGATGGCTACTGCCAGTGCCGTCAGGGCGAAAAGACATACTCTTTCTTCATCGAGGTTGACCTGGGCACCATGGCAAGCAAGGCGTTCAAGCATAAGGTGCAGAGGTATCTGGATTACAGCGAATCGGGCAGATACCAGCAGATTTCAGGTTGCAAGTATTTCCGGGTGCTCGTAGCCACTGTGGGTGAACAGAGGTTGGCGAACCTGAAACAGGCGACAGAGGAGCTGACTGACAGCATATTCTGGTTCACCACGCTGGAGCAGATACGCCAGGGGAAGATATTTGACCATATATGGATTAGAGCCGGACAGGAGGGGATACATCCGCTGCTCTAGGGGCGGACGCTCCTTCCTTTTTGCTCAAGCTTCTCTAAAGCTTGTTTGAAAATTCTGGGGATCTCCCATATCCAAAAATAGCACATTACAATAGCTCATTTATCAGGAGGTTTACACATACGCCTGCGCCTGACTGGCCGGTGGCGGCTGCGGGAATGGCGGACGTCACCCCGCTACAATCCTCGGGTGAGGATGAAGACGTCTCAGCAGCACAGCATAGTGCGAGAAGATAAAAACAAATAGCCTCGAATGGGAGATCCCCTGAGCGTTCAAAAGCGCACAATATGTTAAAAGGATGACATTATATCTGTTTGCTGACAGTCAAAGCACAGGTCTTCGTACAATATGCCCTCAGAGACCTTCCCTGCCAATGCCCTTTCCATATTGCTCCTGGCTTTTCTTAGCCACTCTTCAACGCGAGGCCGGTCTTTCATAGAGCACCCTTCCGTTCCTCGCAATCTCCCTGTAGACGAGAAAAGGGTCGGCTTTTAGTTCATTAAACCTTTCGGGGGTCTCAACGATAACGTCCACTGGCACCCCGAGGCCATAAAGTAACTTATGAATTTTCTGGGCAAGTTTCCTCCTGTGCTCAACCCCTTCTTTAATGACGCAGATATCGTAATCGCTCTCTCCGCCGTAATCCCCTCTGGCATGAGAGCCGAACAGGATTATCTTGTCAGGCTGAACGCCCTGGACTATACGCTCTACCACCTTTTCAAGTGCACTGTCCATTGTCTATCGCCCCCTGCTAGCTACCTCCCTGCAGCATGGCAGCACCGCACTCCCGGTTTAACCGCCTTCTGTATGACTTCTCCCTGTCCACGTTTATATAAATTACCTGCGCTTCCGCTCCTGATAATTATACCCCCTTCCCTGCACCCGGAGCAAGCGTTTTTCCAAATCACTGAATATCAAGGTTTTGATACGACTTCGTCTACTCAACCTAAAAGATACAAGAACCCCTACTGGTACTGGCCTGACATCCTGGCATCCACAGCAGAAGCAGGAAGATGAACTAGCCACTGATTTACACAGATTCACACGGATTTTCACGGATGTTTTTCCAATCTTAATCCGTGTTCATCCGTGGCTGATAATACGGTGCCCAGATGCCAGTCCAGAAGCATTTTATGTTGGTTTTATATTGCTCTTTATCAAGAGTCTCTTCGCGGTGGATAGATCTGGACTGGGTCCGTCGTGAAAGGGCACACAAACGAAGAGAGGTATCAGAAATGCGATGACTGTAATCTATGACACGGATGATGATGGGAACATCATCGTGGTGTTCGACTCGAGGTGGCGTTTCCCGGAACTCCTGGGATATTCTCCCAGTGACCCACAATACAGGGCTTTGCAGCGAATGTGGGAAAGGGCCACAGGAAAGAAAATCTCACAAGCTTCGAAATCCCTGCATATGCGGGGATCAGAGCAAAGGAACTAGGAGCTTTGCCCTTAGAGAGGAGGTGAAGAATGCGAAAACTGGTTAGAGATAAAGTAATTTCAATTGTTGATGGCAAAGCATTGGTTGGCGTCTATTGGGATGGTACAGATGGCTCAGAAATCCTGTTTGAGTTAAGTCCAGTCAAGCTTTTTGGAAAAAAGCTTGAGCAAAATTTCGCTCAAGCCTTTTCCAAAGGCTTAATGAGGAGGATGAGACCGATGAAGAACCAGATGAACGGAAACGGCAGGATAAACAACACTCAGCGCCGAGAGCTGACGAAACTTGCAGTAGGAATGCTTGACAAAAAAGTCCAGCAGGCAAGAGATGAGTCAGGTGACTTAGTGGCTCAGATCAGAGAGCAGGCAAGGGAAGAACTGGGTGTAGCTGCTATGGACATGGAGATAGAAGCCATGGAGGAGCGCATCCGGGTTCTGAAGAAAAAGAAGGAACAGCTTGGCTTCAACCAATACCACAATGGGCTGCTCCCTGGCTCAAAAGCGAAAATGCTGGTTGATGAAAGAACGAGCACTACCTGCAAGAAGGTGAAGGAGCTAGAAGAAAAGAAGACGGATGTTATCAGCGGCATCTGGGCATCTACGACACTGTCTCAAGCTCTTTCAATACTTGAGAGTGTGAAAAGATTATAGCTTTCAAAAGAGCGGGGGAAGCGACGATCAAGACAAGTTAGCTTTCCCCGCCGCGTTTATGAGGTTGTGAAAAGATGAAGGTAGTATTTGGAGACCTGGATGAGATGCTGTCTGAGTTGAGGGAAAGGGAGATATTCGAAGTTCGAGTGGCACCTCTGTATGACGAGCGATACTCGAAAGAAGGTATCCCTTTTCTGAAAGTATACGTGACAGTGCAAGCGCTGTTCTCTCAACAGCTTTATGGTCCTCACGAGAGAGTGACTGTTAATCTTGTTGGCTACTATGAGAGGGTGACATTTAGAGGGATCAAGCCGTTCTCAAAGGAAGAGATAGAACCTCTCTTCAATAAGAACCTGGAGGCGGAGGAGGAGATAAAAAACCATCTCAGGGAGATGAGATTCACCGTCAGAGGGGGGCACTTCAGGGAGTGAAAGGTTCAAGAGTTAAGAGTTGGGAAGGTTCAAAAGTTGGAAAGGAGGTGCGATAGGTGTGGAAGCTAGTGGAGAGGCGGTTCAAGGAGCAGACCAGGTTCTGGCTCTTAAAACCAGGGAACTTTGACAAGCACGTGGAGTTTCTGAAGCACAGAGTTCTGGGCAGGTTCTCGGACGCTTACGATAGCGCGGAGCTGGCAGAGGCGCTGGAGACGTTCAAAAGCGACCAGGACGCGGGTGTTGATAGAATTTTTGATGCGTTGAAAGCTGCGCTGGAGCGGAAGCTCCAGTTTGAGACGCAGAAGGGTCAGAGGATACTAGAGGCTCACAATAACGGAAACGCGAAGATGCTGGACTCAGGGAACGGTCGGGTAGCTGTGCCGAGCGAAAACGATGCAGGCAAAACCTACACGGTTGATATAACGAAGCTCACCTGTGAGTGCCAGAGCGCGAAGACTTTGAGCTACGCCGGGCTGCCCTGCAAGCATATCACAGCGGCGGCTGAGGCGTTCAGGCACAAATATCCAGTCGGGTTGGAAACGGAGGAGAAACAGGCAGCAAAAGATTTCAGGATGCAAAAGTCCGAGGACGCGAAAGCTGACAGTGACAGCGACGGCGATGAATACTTCATCTACGGGAGCCAGAAGCTCAAGAAAAGACAGCTTACAGGCAACCCACTGATACCTTCAGGGATATATCACGTGCTGGAGGGCGGCGAACCGGAGATGGTCATCCATGCTTTAGCGGAAGGAGAGCCTCTGATGCTCATAGGCGACAGCGGCGTGGGAAAATCCAAGCTGATACAGTATTTAGCGCAAGAGACGAACACCCCACTGGTGGCGCCCTGCGGGCACGGGGAGGTGACCGCCGAGTCTTTGTTAGGGTGTATGACCGCTGTGAGTGGCTCAACTGTCTGGCAGGATGGCGTATTGCCAGAGGCAATGAAAAAGGGTTATTGGTTTATGCTTGAAGAGATAAATGCCATCGACCCTGGGGTAGCCAAGGTCCTTAACGAGCTTCTAGACAGCAGGACAATCACCATAACCATAGCTGGCAGACCGAGAACTGTAAGAGCCGCCGAAGGCTTTAGGTTGATATGCGCCACTAACCCCCCAGATAACCCCATCTACAAGGGCATAGAAGCCATGAGCTTTGAGCTTATGGACAGGTTCGATGCTGTTGTGTGGCTGGATTACCTCTCTTCAGGGAAGGAGGCGGAGGTGATAGCGGAGCGATCTGGCTATGACGACATGACTAAGATAAGGAAGATGGTGGAGTTCGCTAATAGTGTCAGAGCCGGCATGCGCCGAGGCGAGATATTCGGCACCATCACCACCAGAGGGCTTATATCATGGGCACGGAAGGCGAAGCTCTTCGGGGTTAGAGCCGCAGCGGAGGCAGCCATCCTTCGCAAGCTGGACAGCTTCAGCCGGAGGAAGGCGCTGGACCTGTTTGAGGCATATTTCAAAAACGAAAAACCTTAAAGGGAGGAAGACTTACAGTGCAAGACAGAAAACTGAGCAAATCGCAACGGCAGGCCCTTGCGGAGATGGTACGAAAGGCGTATGAGAGGAAGATCCGGCGACAGCGTGAGATCTGCGACGAAGCTGTGGCGCGCATCACACTGGAGGTGAAGGCGGAACCGGGAGCGATGAAAATAGACGAGCAGCGGCATGAGCTTGAACGACAACTTGAGGAGCTGGACGCCGCCAAGGAGGTATTGGGGTTTATGAGGTACAACGACAGCCCCCGCGTACGCGGGGGTCGGAAGCCATGAGGCGCATAAACGAAAGGGCTGCACCCGAAAGACAGAAAGTCACCGACCTGGAATCCGAAATGGACAGGATCGTGAGCGCTATCTGGACAGCCGACAAACTATCAGAAGTCAAGCGGATGGTGGATGAAGCCATCGCTGACGACTGAGTAAGACAGACACAGGGAGGGCAGTTTCTATGCGTTTCAAGGTGGAGCCGAGGCTGCGAAGCTACGCCAGGTTGATAACTCAGAACTTCCAGTTAAAGATACTATTTCAAGGCGATGCCGCGTGCATCGGCGACGGATGGATGCAGATCCCCCCGGTGGAAGACACAGCGGAGGGGCTATCCAGAGCGCAGTATCTGGTGGCGCACGAGTGCAGCCACGAGATTTTCTCGCAACTGGACATCAAGGAGAAGGCGACAAAGAAGGATAAACGATTGCCCCACATCGTCAACGCCTTAGAGGACGCCCGGACGGAGAAGCTGATGATCCGCAGGTTCGAGGGGTTGGAGGACAACATGCGCGCCAACATAGAAAAGATAGTGGGCAAGTGGGATGAGAACATGCCCATAGCAAGCCAGCTTACAGGAGGCATGTTTCTGGTGGGAAGGGGGTTTGATGTGACTATCCCTTCACTACGTTCGAGGGCATGGCTCTCTGATGACGCACAGAAAATCCTGCATTATCTTG
>Ga0315314_1001611_pt1 | contig 20031 bp, 20 predicted proteins | sample TDP9_MG_FD_203631 | JGI IMG/M metagenome (GOLD analysis project Ga0315314, IMG submission 203631) | Freshwater sediment microbial communities from Lake Towuti, South Sulawesi, Indonesia - TDP9 | ecosystem: Environmental > Aquatic > Freshwater > Lake > Sediment | place: Indonesia: South Sulawesi... | reverse complement strand
TTTGGATACTTTGTTGCCATCCCTTTCGGTTTTAAGTTCCTTTTGAGCTACGCCACCGATTTCATCAAACCCATGCCGAGCATGAAGGAGTATCTCTCCTTCAGCATCAAATTTTTATTGGCCTTTGGTCTCGTTTTTGAATTCCCTGTCGTCTTATTGCTTTTGGCAAAGATCGGGGTGATTGATGCAAAGACATTGGCGCGACAAAGGAAGTATGCCATCCTTTTAATCTTTGTCTTTGCTGCTGTGATGACGCCACCTGACATCATCTCCCAGGTGCTCATGGCCCTTCCTCTCATGGGGCTCTATGAGCTGAGCATCCTCCTCGCTAAGCTTTTTGGAAAGAGGTCTGCACCCGTTCCATCCAGGACGTAAGGTATTATGGCTGAATCCCCTTACAAAATTACGAGATGGCCAAAGAAGGAGAGACCGAGGGAGCGGTTGCTTCAACATGGGCCGCAACATCTAAGCGAAGCTGAGCTTTTAGGAATCTTGCTTGGGAAAGGGACGAGGAGGAAGACCGCCATCGACCTGGCAAGAGAACTCTTAGACCAGTATGAATCTCTCCAGAATCTCTCCTCCCGTTCTCCTTCAGAATTGACCACGGTCAAGGGGATTGGATCTGCCAAAGCAGCTACCCTCTCTTCGGCCTTTGAGTTGGTGAGGCGTATCCAGTCCGAGAGGAGCGTAAGCAAACCATGCTTTAAGCGATCCTCCGATGTTGCCAATCACTATCTGCCGCTCATGAGGGACTTAAGGAAGGAGGTCTTCAAGGTTCTCCTCCTCAACCGGGTCAATCGTTTGATCAAAGAGGTCATCATCTCCGAAGGGACGCTCGATGCGAGCATCGTCCATCCCAGGGATGTTTTTCGAGAGGCCATGTTGGAAAGTGCCTCAGGAGTCATCCTGATCCACAATCACCCGAGTGGAAATTCGAACCCCAGTGAGGAAGATCTCCGGATTACGAAACAGCTGGTGGAGGCAGGTCGCCTTTTAGGGATCAAGGTTTACGATCATATCATCTTGGCAGGAGAGAGCCACCGGAGCTTAGCTGACGAAGGACTTCTTTAGTTCGGAGGATTGGGTTTTGAAACTCCGAACTACGAACTCCTAAGTCAAATCAAGAGGTTCAGAAAAAAATGACTGGAGAAAAGATCCGGTATGCCGCTGATGGATCGCTCCCGGTTCCTGATCAGCCAATCATCCCATATATTGAAGGCGATGGTGTGGGGCCGGATATTTGGAAAGCATCCGTTCGTGTCTTTAATGCCGCTGTAGAAAAATCTTACGGAGGGAGAAGAAGGGTCCATTGGCTTGAAGTCCATGCAGGAGAGAAGGCCTTCCAACTGAAAAACGAATGGGCTCCGGAGGAGACGATCGAGAAGATTCAGGAATATAAGGTGGGTATCAAAGGTCCGCTGACAACACCTGTGGCCGAAGGGATTCGGAGCATCAACGTGCTTCTAAGACAGAGGCTCGATCTCTACGCCTGCATTCGGCCTATAAAATATATCTCAGGAACACCGAGTCCGCTGAAGCACCCGGAGAAAGTGGATATGGTCGTCTTTCGGGAGAACACCGAGGATGTTTATGCAGGAATGGAGTGGAGAGAAGGATCGAAGGAGGCCAGTCGGTTAAGGGAGTTTCTTGAGAAGGAATTAGGAAAGGAGATTCGGGAAGATTCTGGGATCGGGATAAAGCCTATCAGCCGTTTCGGAACAAAACGGCTTGTCCGGATGGCCATCCGGTATGCCCTCTCCCGTGGACGAAAGAGTGTCACTTTGGTTCATAAAGGAAACATCATGAAGTTCACCGAAGGGGCCTTCCGGGATTGGGGCTATGAGGTGGCCAGGGAAGAGTTTCGAGAGAGTGTTCTGTTGGAGAGTGAATTGGTTGGTAAAAGGGTAACAAATCTTCCCGAAGGGAAGATCGTTCTCAAAGATCGAATTGCGGATGCGATGTTTCAACAGATCCTGCTAAGGCCTGAAGATTATGATGTGTTGGCCATGCCCAATCTCAATGGGGACTATATGTCTGATGCACTGGCTGCTCAGGTGGGAGGCTTAGGCATGGCACCTGGAGCGAATATTGGAGATGCTGCAGCTGTTTTTGAGGCCACCCATGGGACAGCACCCAAATACGCCAATCAGGATGTGATCAACCCGGGCTCCCTTCTCCTTTCTGGTGCCATGATGTTCGACTACCTGGGTTGGGTGGAGGTGGGACAAAGAATTAGGAAGGCCTTGGAGAAGACCATTTCGAGTAAAATGGTCACCTATGATCTTGACCGTCAGATGAAGGGAGCTAAAAAAGTTAGATGCTCTGAATTCGCCTCTGCCATCATCGAAAACCTTTGACAACACTTTTTATTTTAACTTATAAATAAACTGAAAGTGAGGTGTCGGGGCGGCCCTCAGTGGCCGCCCAATCAGGGAGCCCAGGGAGGAGCTCCCCCACTTTTCATTTTCAGAGAGGATCATGAAGGAGCAGAAGAAGATCAAGGAGACCCCGAAGATCGACATCTATAGGGCCTGGTGTAAGGCATGCGGGATCTGTGTGGCTTTCTGCCCGACGGGTGTTTTGGCTAAAGATGAAGCAGGTTATCCTTATGTGAAGGACATCGAGAAATGTATCAATTGCGGATGGTGTGAGATTCGGTGTCCCGATTTTGCGATCACCGTAGAGCAGAAAACCAAAGGGAAGAAGAGGGCAGAGGAGAAAGGTGAAGAAACGCAACCTGAAAGAAGTGTTGCTCCAGGGCAATGAGGCGGTGGTGGAGGGAGCCCTCCGGGCGGGCTGCCGTTTCTTTGCGGGCTATCCCATTACTCCGGCTACGGAGATCTCGGAGATCCTTTCGGTCAGACTTCCCAAGGTGGACGGGACCTTCATCCAGATGGAGGATGAGATTGCCAGTTTGGGTGCAGTCATCGGCGCCTCTTTGGCAGGGGTGAAGGCGATGACCGCAACGAGCGGCCCTGGATTCTCCCTGATGCAAGAGAATCTGGGTTTTGCAGTCATTGCCGAAGTTCCATGTGTGATCGTTAATGTAATGCGTGGAGGGCCGAGTACGGGACTTCCCACATTTCCGGCCCAGGGTGATGTGATGCAGGCCCGATGGGGGACGCACGGGGATCACCCCATCATCGTCCTCTCCGCTTCCACGGTTCGGGAATGTTACGAGGTCACCATACAGGCCTTTAACTTTTCTGAAAAATTTCGAACTCCTGTCATTGTATTAATCGATGAAGTGATCGCTCATATGCGGGAGAAGATGGTACTGGACGACCGAGAAAAGATCGAGATTCTCAATCGGGTCAAACCCACTGTGCCTCCAGAATGGTACATTCCCTATGAGGATACCCCAAGAGGGGTTCCTGCGATGGCCAACTTTGGAGAAGGTTATCGATATCATGTCACAGGCCTCACCCACGACATTCGGGGTTTTCCGACCTCGAGGCCGGATGAGATCGGACCTTTCATTGCCAGACTCCATCGGAAGGTCAGCCAACATTTTTCAGAAATTCAGATGGGAGAATTCTACCAGATAGAGGATGCTGAGATCACGATCGTCGCCTATGGCTGTGTGGCCCGATCGGCAAAAAGGGCAGTCCGAGAAGCCAGGGAAAAAGGGATCAAAGTCGGGCTTTTAAAACTGATCACGATATGGCCCTTTATGAGATCTGCTGTGGAGAAAGTGCTTCAGGGTTCCAGGATCCTGATCGTTCCTGAGATGAATATGGGCCAGGTCTCTCGGGAGGTGAAACGGGTCAACCGAGGGATCGCAAAGGTCTTCACGCTTAATAAGGTAGACGGGACGATCATCACTCCATCGGAGATATTGAACCGAATCATGGAGGTATCCTGATGCCTGAGATTACCAAGTTGATTCACAAATATCTTCGACATGACAAGAAGTTTCCGCATGTTTGGTGTCCAGGGTGCGGGATTGGGATCATGTTGGGCGCCCTCATCCGTGCGATCGACCGGATCGGTTACGATAAGAATGAGATCGTCCTGGTCTCTGGGATTGGATGTTCTGGAAGGCTTCCTGTCTACGTTGACTTTAACACCCTTCATACCACTCATGGTCGGGCTCTCACCTTTGCCACCGGGGTGAAACTGGCCAAGCCCAACCTCAAGGTGATCGTGATCATGGGCGATGGCGATGCCGTAGCGATCGGAGGGAACCATTTCATTCATGCAGCCCGAAGGAACATCGATCTCACTGCGATCATTCTCAATAACAGCGTATATGGGATGACGGGTGGCCAATACTCTCCAACGACACCCTATGGGATGAGGTCCACGACCACGGTTTACGCCAATATCGAACAGGACTTCAGGATCTCGGAGTTAGCGGTGACAGCAGGAGCCGTCTTTGTTGGAAGGGGAACGGTCTACCATGCCAAACTCTTGGACAGCCTGATCGAAAAAGCACTCCTCAAGAAGGGGTTTTCAGTGGTGGAGGTGATCGCACATTGTCATACTCAGTATGGAAGGCAGAATCGTCTGGGTTCAGCCGTGGAGATGATGGAGTGGCAAAGGGATCATGCTGTTCCCGTGGAGAAGGCCTCCACGATGAAACCCGAGGAGCTACGGGATAAGATCGTCACCGGTGTATTGGTGGATAAGGAGCTTCCGGTTTATCAGGATGAGTACGAGAAGATCCGGGAACGAGCCAAAGCCGCCGTCGGAGAGATGAAAGAACGATGAACAATAAACGATGAACGATAAACGATAATGATAAGTTCATGGTCCATCGTTCACGATTCATCGTCTGAAGGGGTTCAGATGAGCTTTCGATATGAGATTCGTCTGAGCGGTTCAGGAGGTCAGGGTTTGATCCTGATGGGAATTATTTTGGCTGAAGCCATCGGAATCTATGATGGAAAATGTGTGTCCCAGACTCAGAGTTATGGCCCAGAGGCCAGAGGAGGCTCGAGCAAATCAGAGGTCATCGTGAGCGATGAGGAGATCGACTATCCCAAGGCGATGCAACTCGATCTCCTCTTGGCGATGAACCAAAAATCGTGCGATGACTTTTATCCAGACCTCAAGCCGGAAGGGCTCCTCATTGTCGATTCTACCTTTGTCACGCAGGTCCCCAGTCCGAAGGCCTTTCAAATTCCTTTTACTCGAATCGCCCGAGAGAAGTTCAAGAGGGAGGTGGTCGCAAACATCATCGCCCTCGGAGCGCTCAGTCAATTGAGCCCTGTCGTTTCTGCAAAGGCCGTTGAATCTGCAGTTCTGGCAAGGGTACCCAAAGGCACAGAGAAGTTGAACCGAGATGCCTTAAAGGCAGGGATAATGGCTGCCAAGAAGGCCAAGAAGGAATGGAAAAAAACGGAGGCGCCTCCAGAAATTCCTAAGGAAGACCTTCTGGATTCGTACTGATAAAGAGACGCTAAGCGCTTAGCGCTATGCGCATAGCGAAAAGAACGATGAAAAGAAACTCCTTTGTCTATTCTGTGACCAAGAAGATTGCTCAACTGGTCTTTTCCATTTTCTATCGGATTGAGATCGAGGAAAAGGAGATTCTTCCAGACGATGGACCTGTGATCATCCTTCCCAAGCATCAATACTGGACCGATATCCCGATCATTAGCATTGTCTTTAAACCCCTCCTCTATTTTGTAGCGAAGAAAGAACTCTTCGATTACCCCCTCGTTCGAAATTACTTATCCCTCTTAGGAGGTGTCCCCGTGGATCGGACACAGACGGTCCGAACTCTGGACTCCTTTAAGATGATTCTTTCTCTGGTCAGGGCCGAAGAAAAGATCGTCATCTTTCCGGAGGGAACCTATTTTCGAGGGAGTGTGGGTTCAGGGAAAAGTCGCCTCCTTCAGTTGATTTTAAGGTTTCAAACGGAATTGGGTCACGGCATTCCCTTTGTCCCCGTTGGCATTCGATATGGTGGAAGGTCGGGATGGAGGAGGCGCGTCGAGATACGAATCGGTCCTCCCCTCTTCGCAGAGAAAGAATCGGACGCAGTCGTCTTAATCGATCGGGTGATGGAAGAGATCAGTCAATTAAGTCGATTACCACGATAGAGTTCTGAGTTTGCCCGTCCACCGCAGTAGCACTGCTACGGAGGATAGAGAGCTTAGAATTCGGAGATTCAAGAAAACACTCCGAACTAATTACTCCGAACTATCTTAGATAAGGAGGAAAGCATGCCAAGACGTGAAAGGGATTGGGAACTGAGGAGAAGAAGAAAACGGAGAGAGAAGAGGAGAAAGCTTAGAGCCAAAAGCCTGGGGCCGCCTCCAGAGAGCGTCAAAGAGAGCGGAAAGAAGAAGCCGGAAAAGGCAGTAGCCAAGGAAGCCCCGAAAGAAGCACCCAAAGTGGTGGGTGAGCCATCAACCTCAGAGGCCTAATTGCGGCAAAAGTTCAAATGCCAAAGTCCAAAAAAATTTTTACCTTGGTCATTTGTCCTTTGAGTTTCATTTGAACTTTGAACTTTGACATTTGGCATTGAATTTCGTCATTTGGGTTATTTGGATCTCTTCGGTATGAAATACCATGTCCCCTTCTTCATCTGTTTGATCTCGCGGACCAATTGGTCGAAGTCCTCTTCTCTGTTAACGAAATTGATCTCGCTTGTATCGACCACCAGAAGGGGAGTCTGGTCATAGTGAAAGAAATAGTAATTGTAGGCCTCGGTCAATGCCTTAAGATATTCCAAATCGATCTCCCGTTCATAAGGGATATTTCTCGATTTGATCCGATGCAGCAGCACATCCGGTTTTGCCTGTAAGAAGATGACCAGGTCAGGAGGAAGGATCTGTCCTCGGAGGAGACTGAAGATCTGCTCATAAAGGGCTAATTCATCATCATCCAAATTCAAGGAAGCAAAGATCCGATCCTTAGCAAAGAGGTAATCGCAAAAGGTGATTTGATTGAAGAGATCCAGTTGCGCGATATCCCTCTGCTGCTGGAAACGACCCAGCAAGAAGAAGATCTGGGTCTGAAAGGCATATTTTTTGCGATCCTGATAAAAATGGTGAAGAAAAGGGTTCTCCTCCGGTTTTTCTAAGATACATCGGGTATTGAACTCTTTTGCCAAAAGCTTTGTCAGACTCGTTTTGCCGACGCCGATCGGACCTTCAACGACAATATATCGAAACATCTCTGCTTTAACTCCCAGAATGCATATTCATCTCAAAAAAAATGAGATTGGTCGATTTCATATTTGGACCAAGCATTAACCCTGTTGTTGCATTAAATTCTGCGCTTGGATTTATCAAACCCTTACCAAAAGAGGAAGAGCCGTTAAACCAACGTCATCCACTGGATCAATCAAATAGTGACCTTTGGAAGGTATCATCAAAATGGTCGAAATTGCCTTTCTATGAGAGTATACAGTTGATTCAGCCGTATCTTTATGCAACAACAGGGTTAACACATCGCCTGATAAATTTCTATAAAAATCTTCTATTTGTCAACTTTTTTCTCCATTGACCCATTCGGCGGCGGCAAGCTCCCACCCTTTTGGGCAGGGTATAAAACGCTCCTCAGGATCAACCCTGAACAAGCCGCATTATTTATACTGGAAGTCAAAGGGTTGACTTTTGGTAAAATATTGAGATAAAAGTCCAGTAGAATGTTCATATCTACATGAGGAGGGGGTTGAATGCTGAAAAATAGACAGGTGGGTTTGATCGGGACTGGGAATATGGGAGAGGCACTTGTGAAGGGGCTTTTACACGGCCATGTGTGTAAGCCAGAACAGATCTTTTGTTCTGATGCACGTCCTGAAAGATTGAAGGTTGTTCGAGAGACGTACGGGGTGAAAGGAACTTCTCATAATGCCGAGGTGGTGAAGCATTCGGACATCATCATCCTTGCTGTGAAGCCCCAGATCATGAAGCAGGTGGTTACAGAGGTTGCGAAACATCTCAATCTTTCAAAGTTGATCATCTCCATTGCTGCTGGAGTCCCTTTGGATGCGATCGAATCGTGTGCAAGGAAGCAACTGAAGCTGATCCGGGTCATGCCTAATATCTGTGTTTCAGTTCGAGAGGGCGCCTCAGCCATTGCCGGAGGTAGGCACATCGATAAAGAGGATCTGATGATTGCGAAGATTATCTTCGATTCCGTTGGAAAATCGTTATTCATCGAAGAGAACCTTCTCGATGCCGTCACAGGTTTAAGCGGAAGTGGACCTGCTTATATCTTCCTCATCATCGATGCCTTGGCGGATGCAGGGGTTAAGGTGGGACTCTCAAGGGATGATGCCTTGGTTCTGGCCTCTCAAGCTGTCCTCGGTTCGGCGAAGATGTTGATCGAGACTGGGGAACACCCAGGAAAGCTAAAAGACATGGTGACCTCTCCTGGAGGAACAGCCATTGCAGGGCTTCATACCTTAGAAGAGGGTGGGTTGAGAACGACCCTGATTAATGCGGTGGAGGTGGCCACCCAGCGGTCAAAGGCCCTTGGTGAGATGATGAAAAACAACTTTGCCGTGGACTGAGGAATGGGTTGAGGGGAGTCATGCCTTCATCTTTTGATGTGTTGATCATCGGGGGCGGAATCATGGGGTCCAGCATTGCCTATAACCTCATGAACGATGGATTCGACGGAACAGTCGCCGTTTTTGAAAAAGATCCGACGTATGAGTTTTCTTCCACCACGCTGAGTGTTGGCGGCGTCAGGCTCCAATTCAGTACCGAGGTGAACGTTCGCATCTGTCAATACAGCGTCGACTTTTATGAGAAATTTGATGAGCTGATGGCAGTGGATGGAGAGAAAGCGCATGCGGAGTTTCGGCAGCGAGGTTATCTCTTCTTGGCCAACGAAAAGAATTGGCCCCTCATCGAAAGTCACCATAAGTTTCAAAAGAGCCTGGGAGCTGAGGTGGAACTTCTCTCCGTTGAAGAGGCTTTGAAAATCGTTCCCCACCTGAACCCCAAGGGTTTGGTGGGTGCCTCATTTGGTCCCCGAGATGGCTACCTCGATCCTTATGGAACGCTTCAAGGATATATTAAGAAGGCCCGCAGCCTCGGAGTAACGGTTGTCAACGATGAGGTGACTGGAATCGTGAAGAATGGTCATCGAATCGCCGGGGTCACCACGCGGAGAGGAGATCGATATACTGGAACGGTTGTGGTGAATGCGGCTGGTCCATGGGCTGCAGAAGTCGGACGGATGGCGGGAGTGGATCTTCCGGTTGAGCCCGTTCGAAGAATGGTCTTTGTCTTTCAACCCTCAGAAATTTTCAATTACGATCTTCCCCTGGTCATTGATGTGACAGGCCTCTACTTCCGCCACGAGACGGGAAAGGTCATCATGACAGGGAAATCGATTCTGGATGAACCTCCCGGGTTCAATTTCAAGGTGGATCATTCTTTCTTTCAACAGACCATGTGGCCGATTCTGGCTGATCGAATCCCAGTTTTCGATAGACTTAAATTGATCAGAGGATGGGCTGGCCTTTATGAGGTCAACCGACTCGACAGCAACGCGCTTCTTGGACGGCATCCCGAGATCGAAGGGTTTTATATGGCCATTGGATTCAGCGGTCACGGATTTCAACAAGCTCCAGCCGTGGGAAAGATCATGTCCGAATTGATTCGCTTGGGTCGATACGAAACGATTGACGTGAGCCCTCTCAATTACGAGAGGGTCATGAGTGGAAAACTCGTCATCGAAGAAGAGGTGGTTTAATCTTTTGGTTCATCTGGTCAGGGGGTACAGAAAAATGCCCATTGTCTTGTCCCGAAAAGATTTGAGACAGCTTCTTGTGATGAGCGAAGTGATCGAAGCTGTGGAAAAGGGTTTCTGCGAATATAAAACCGGAAGCTGCACCATCCCTGTGCGAATGCCTGTGAGAATTGAAAAAGCGGAAGGTCTTTTCCTTTTCATGCCTGCTTACTTGGAGAGAGAAAACTCCTTCGGGACAAAAATCATATCTGTCTTTCCAGGGAATCTAAGTTTAGGGCTATCGACCCTCCAGGCCGTCTATCTCCTTAATGATCGAACGACAGGGGAGTTTCTTGCCTTGATGGATGGAATTCTACTTACTGCCATGCGTACCGGTGCAACCTCAGCTGTTGCGACAAAGTACCTCTCTCGGGAAAACTCTGAAACCCTGGGCATCATCGGGACAGGGGCTCAGGCACCTTTCCAGGCTGAGGCCATCTGCAAGGTTCGGCCTATCCGGAAAATCCTGGCCTATGATAGAGAACAGGAGATCGTAGAAAATTTCTCCGTCATAGTGTCCAATAGTCTTCAGATCCCTGTCGAGGTGATGTCCACTTCTCGAGAGGTGGTTGTTGAGTCAGATATTTTGGTCACTGTGACCACTTCCAAAGTCCCTGTTTTTGATGGCCGTGATCTCAAACCTGGGATCCATATCAATGCTGTCGGAGCCTATACTCCAGAGATGCGAGAACTGGATGAGGTGACGGTCAAGAGGTCGAAGATCGTTGTGGATACTTACGAAGGATGTATGGCTGAAGCAGGGGATCTGCTCATTCCGATGAGAGATGGGAGACTCTCCAAAGAGAGCCTCTATGCTGATCTTGGTGAAATTGTTCTGGGCCAAAAACCCGGTCGAATCAGGGAGGATGAAATGACTCTCTTTGAGTCTGTCGGATTTGCCCTCGAAGATCTGGTTACCGCTCGTCTGGCATACGAAAGGGCAAAAGAAAAAGGAATGGGACTGGAATTCAGGCTGGATTAAATTTTTTAAAACGAAAATTCAAGCGCCATAAGGCAGTTTAGCATCTAAGACAACTCGGCTATGGGTTAAATTGTCTAAGCCTTCAAAAGGATTTATCCTGCTAAAACATCAATGGGTTGCCTCTTCCATTTGTGAAAATTTTCTTCTTCACTTTTCTTAAGATATTTGTAATGGTTTAACCATTTATATTCTACCTTATGTTCAAACAGGCCAAAAAATAGAGCATTTGAGGATGTCATATTTCAGATTCAGGAGGCAATCCTCAAGGGAGAGCTTAAGGGAGGTGACAAACTTCCAGGAGAAAGGAAACTTAGGGAAACCTTTGGGATCAGCCGGGGAACCCTAAGGGAAGCACTCCTGGCTCTGGAACAAAAGAAACTAATCACGATTAAGACGGGGGTCGGTGGTGGAGCTTTTATATGCCATATCGATACCCGACAGATGAGTGAGAGTCTCGACCTTTTACCCCGTCCCGCAGAAAGCCCCGTGATTTATCACGGGGATGAACGCTATAAATCCGAAGGGGCCCAATGCCCCGCGTTTTAACGCGGGGTCGGGGTTTACTTCTCAACTTGCTGTGGAGGGGGTGGAGGTCTCAGAATAGTAGATGATTCCCTGTCCATCGAAATTGCCAAAAATCGTGTCCGGGATGCTTTCAATGTGGGAGCAGAAATGATCATAACGGCATGCCCTACTTGTGAATCAACCCTTCTTCGGGCTTCTGGAAGATTGATGAACCAAATTGATAAATTTATTGACGTGCGAAGCCTCTGGGATTTATTGGATAATTCTGCGAATAGCTAAGTATCTCGGTGTTCTTTGGGGCCTTGGCAAACAAAAGTTCATCTGCTATGGTAGACGAACTTCTTTAGAAAAGTGAGTAAAAAGAGGAGACACCTATGATCTATGTCGTTCGTAATCGTTATAAGGAAGGCTTGAAACCTGAAGATTTTGCCAAATAAATCGTCTCATCGATGAGGGCATCATCCCGACCATGAAGAAGATTCGAGGGGTTAAATCCGTCCGTGCCTTTAATTCTTTTGGAGGAGAAATTATTCTCCTGGTGGAGATAGAAGAACTGGCAGCTATCGACAGGGCCTTAGTGGATGAGGAATATAACCAGATAGCATCTGCCACGTTCAATTACATGGTCCGAGTTGGGGGAGATGTTTGGTACGACCGCAAAAGCTGGGAAAAATGCTATGGCCGCAAGACACCCAATCCGCCCAGAGCTAAGGAGGAAAAGAAAAGATGAGTACGCTTGTCTTGATCAATGCTGTGATTATCAATGGCACCGGAACCGATCCGATCACTAATGCCTCGGTGATTATTGAGGGAGAAAGAATAAAAGAGGTTATTCCGGGACCACCCGGAATGGTCCCTTGCGACGCTATCACCATCGATTGTTCCCATCAGACCTTAATGCCTGGTTTAATAGATTCTCATGTCCATGTAGGCGCAGTGGAAGCCAATATCATAGAGCAGCAAAGACGGTCCTTTTACTCTTTACTGCTCATTCGAACGCTAAAGGTCCTAAAAGAAACCTTAGATCAAGGTTTCACCACAGTGCGAGATGCAGGAGGAGCTGATCCGGGGTTGCGTGAGGCCGTGCAGCAAGGATTGATTCAGGGGCCGAGATTATTCGTCGCTGGATGTCCCCTTTCCCAGACCGGAGGCCATGGAGATTTCCGTTTACCAACGGAGATGCGTCCTCCGGCAGAGGATCTGTCAGGCCTTGCCACAAGAGTTTGCGACGGAGTGGATCAAGTCCGTCGTATGGCCAGGGAACAAATCCGTCAAGGGGTGGATCATCTCAAGGTGATGGCGGGTGGAGGGGCAATGTCCCCCAGTGACGAGATCGATACATCCCAGTATAGTATAGAAGAATTGAAGGCAGTCGTTTTCGAGGCCCAGGCAGTAGGCACCTATGTGATGGCCCATGTCTATTCAAGCCGAAGCATCCACAACAGCATCGCAGCCGGAGTCCGAAGCCTCGAGCATGGGAATCTACTGGACGAGCAGTCCGCTCAAGCCATCAAGGACGCCGGGGCCTTTTTAGTCCCGACGCTGGTCACCTACGAAATGATTTCTCAAATGGGTAGAGATTTGGGAATCCCGGAAAAGAATATTCGAAAAATCAACGAAGCCAGGGAGCGGAGTTTTGAAGCCCTATCCATTGCCCATCGTATGGGTGTGAAGATTGCTTCTGGTTCTGACCTCCTTGGTCCAATGCAGTGTTACAAAGGAATGGAATTAGAGCTTAAATCCCGTGTCCTTGGACCTATGGGAGCTATTGTCGCTTCAACCAAAACGAATGCAGAGCTCCTCCGAAAAGAAAAAGAGTTAGGAACGATCGAAGCAGGAAAGCTGGCCGACCTCATTCTCATTAACGGGGACCCGCTAAAAGACATGACTCTTTTTCAGCAATATCAGGAGAAGATCACCCTGATCATCCAGAGAGGAAAGGTATATAAAAATATTCTTTAATCATTTTTCGTAATTCGTGAATTGTGAATCGTGATTGGTAAAGTTTATTTCGTCCCGCGGGTCTTTTTCGTCGTACCAAAGGGATTTAAGTGATTAACTATCTCATCTCTATCCTCACGTTTGTCATGATCTATGCCATCCTTTCTCTGGGATTGAATGTCCAATGGGGATTTACTGGACTGGTGAATCTTGGCCATGTTGGTTTCTTCGCGGCGGTGAGAGAGATACTCGTTGGGTTATTCCTTATCCTCCTGATGATTTATCGCCAAGAAGAGGTCCTGCCCGAAGAAAAAATCGAGCATAGAAATTAGAAGGCAGGCCTGCAGACTCTATTGATGTTCGTACTCTTTGGGACTTACTGGATAAGTCGTTGACGGATTGACACTTAGAAGATTATATTAATAGGAAGAAATGGCTGGAGAGGAGGTTCGATGATGAAAGGATATGCTGGGAAGTTGCTCAGGGTGAATCTTTCTGAAGGAAAGATCTCCAAGGAAGAGATTTCAGAATCGATGAAGAGAGATTTCTTAGGGGGTAGAGGATTTGCTGTTAAGCTGTTATGGGATGAAGTGAAACAAATTAATCCTCTCTCCGAGGGTAACAAAATTATCTTTTCCACAGGGCCACTCACAGGGCAATCTCTTCCCAGCTCGGGGAAGATGGTCATTGCCTCAAAGAGTCCTCTCACAGGAGGCTATGGGGATGGCAATATCGGGACCATGGCATCGGTTCATCTGAAGAAGGCGGGTTATGATATCTTGGTGGTTGAGGGGAAATCGGAGAAACCCTGTTACCTGCTGATCGAGGATGAGAGCGTCAAGATCGTTGATGCTTCTGAATTATGGGGAAAGAATACGTTTGAATCTGAAGATATCCTTGAGAAAAAACATGGAAGGAATTCGGGGATTCTTCTCATCGGCCCTGCCGGGGAGAACCTGGTCCGTATTTCAACCGTTATGTCTCAGAAAGGAAGAGCGGGCGGGCGGCCTGGGATGGGTGCGGTGATGGGATCGAAGAATCTTAAGGCCCTTGTGATCAAAGGGACGGGGAATATCTCTAATTTTGACGATCATAAGTTGAGGGAACTCGGCAGGAGGGGGTATGAAGAGATTAAGTCAAGTCAAAGCTATTCCTTCTGGATGAGGCAGGGGACGATGCAGGCCTTTGAATGGTGCAATGAAAATGCCTGCCTTCCAACCCACAATTTCAGGGAAGGAGTTTTTGAATTTTCCAAGGAGATGGATGGCTATGTACTCGAAAAACTTGATGTAGATCGTAAGGGGTGTCCCATGTGCAATATGCAGTGTGGTCACGTTGTCAAGGATTCGAGTGGTCAAAGAGCCGAGCTGGATTACGAGAATGTGGGAATGCTTGGGCCCAATATCGGAATGAGAAATCTATCCCAGGTGGCTACCCTCAATCGAATGGCTGACGAATGGGGGCTGGATACGATTTCCCTCGGCAGTTGTATTGGCTTTCTCATAGAGGCTTCGGAGAAAGGGCTGATCGCAGAGAAGATAGGCTGGGGAGACTTTGAGGCAGCTCAAAGATTGACCGTGGAGATAGGGAAAGATGTGGGAATAGGAAGTCTCCTCTCCAGAGGAGTGAAATATGCTTCGGAGAGGATGGGTAAAGGTTCACACCAATGGGCGATGCACGTTAAAGGGCTGGAGATATCGGCCTATAATTGCCACGCCTGTCCCGGGATGGCTCTCTCCTTCGGCACCTCCCCCATCGGTGCCTCCCATAAGGATGCCTGGATCATTGCCTGGGAGATATCGACTGACCGATTTTCTTATAGCAAAGAGAAGGTTCAGAAATTGATTGAATTACAGAGATTGAGGGGGGGCTTCTTTGAATCTGCAACCGTCTGTCGACTCCCATGGGTGGAAGTGAGTTTCAGTCTTGACTGGTACCCGAAATTTCTGGAGGCCATTACAGGGGATCTTACGAGTTGGGAAGATATTCATAAAATCGGAGACCGCATCTATAACCTCATCCGGGCTTACTGGAAAAGAGAAGTTCCTCAATTCGGTCGAGCGTGGGATTACCCGCCCGCCCGCTGGTTTGAGGAGCCCCACTCACAGGGAAAGGTCGAAGGGATCAAGGTGGATAGGAAAAGTTATGAACAGATGCTATCTTGGTACTATGAACTTCGGGGTTGGGATCAGAATGGAATTCCCCTCAGAGAAACCCTCGACCACTTGGGGCTCACCGGAGTCTCGAAGGAGATTTCTGTTTAAAATGGTCGAGATTAAATTCTTGGGTTATCTGACAGAGATTGTTGGCGTGCGTAGAAAAGAATTGGTTTTGGAAACCCCAACTGCGCTTAGAGAAATTTTACCTCCGTCTTTTCCTTCAGAGAATATCGTTATCCTGATCGATGGTAAGGTTGGAAATCTGGATAGTCTCATCTATCCTGGTCAATCCGTGATCCTCATGCCCGTTCTGTCCGGAGGGTGAGAGACTCCTCTCTCCATTTTTACGAGCAGATCGGCTGAATGCCCCGCCCTGTGCCTGCCGGTAGGCAGGAGCGGGGAGCTTCCCTCCGAAGGAACGGAAGAAGAAAGGTGGTTTCGATATGGAAGGGGAACAAAGTTATGAAGAGCTGAAAAAGAGGGTCGCCATTCTGGAGAGAAGATTAAAAGAGTACGAGCAGAAGGGTACTGAAAAGCATCTCCAAGAGGTGACGAAACGCTTGGAGAAGATCACGGAGATGGGTGACGATGGCATGATCGTCTTTCTTGCTTTGTGAAAACTTTCCTCTTGACATTTTTTAAAAAAGACATAATGGGTTAAGTTTTCTACAACCGCTGATTATTTATGTTTACACACGCAAGACAAAATAGAGCTTTCGAATACAGAGCCAATCACAATGAGAAATTTGAGCATTCCAGTAGTAATTAATAGGGCCACAATAGCGAAATCACGTATTCTTAGCTCTGCCATGAGCGCATATAGTTACAATTTCCCAAATGTACTTACTAAGCTCGGCCATCTGGGGGTTTGTTATGAGCCTGTGAATGGTAGTACAACATGGCACACCCACCCTTGGAAGTTGGGACCTGAAATTTGTAATGAAGATATATGGTATGTCCTTCGTGGTAAAGGGGTTATGTATTATAAAAGAGCAGGGGAGCTTAAGGCATTAGAATTTAAACAAGGCGATATTGTCCACTCCAAACATCTAACTAACTACACTTGCAACACAGGAGATAAAATATTAATTATCCCATATTTTGATGTACCCAGATTACCCTTTGATGAAAGAGCCTATGAGAATTTTCGATCTTTGACACCTGCAGATATACCTGAGGAAGCACGTCCTCTGGACCCTCCTGTGTTAGTTCATGAGGAAGATATTAAACCAATATGCCCATTTCCTGAGGGTGGAGCGAAGATTCGTCCACTTATTACCCATAAGACCGCGGGATCAATGCTGGCCAACGTGGGGATATTCATAGCAGAACCGGGCGAAGGTTCAGACTGGCATTCTCATCCTTTGGATATATGGATGGGATTTCCGGAAGAGGATTTGTTCTTTGTTATAAAGGGTAGTGGGACATTGTATTTTCGTTTGAATGACAAACAGTATGAAATTCCACTAAGGGAAGAAGATCTTGTTTTCACTGGGCACTTACCCCACTGTGTTTGCAACACAGGAGATGAACCACTTATTATGTTTTGCGGGTTGACACCAATTAAACGAGCTGTTGAAGGTGAAATACCTGAGATTTGTCCTTAAAGCGACTTTTGAAAATTTAGTGGCGTATTGGCATTAATTTAAGTTGTTGAAGTCTTGTTTTTTTTGGAAAAGTAATTGTTCAAGGTAAACGAGGAGAATATTCTCAGAAAGGAGGTTGTTAAAGATGTTCACTCGAAAGTATTATAGTTTGTTAACGATGTTATTAGTGATCAGTGGTATTTTTCTAACCCTGATAGTAGCAGGCTCTCTTATTTCAGGCCATGCGCAAACTCCACTTAAGCCTGTTGGGGAGTTACGCATAGGAGTTTCTTCCCTTCTAACCCAGACATTTCATCCGTTTTTGGCCCCTTATGCCCGCAAGTTTTATTATGAAGTAATGTTTGATCACCTTGTCGGCGTAAATGAGAAGGGGGAGCCTAGCCCAGAACATAGCATAGCTTTTAAGTGGGAAGAGGCCTCTGACCATTTAAGCTGGACCTTTTATATCAGAGATGGAGTGAAATTCCATGATGGAACCCCTCTTACTCTCGATGATGTTAAGTATTCAATAGATACGATACTTGATGAAAAAAATGTCTGTGCTCGCTCCCTTCACATACCTTATCAAGACAGAGTAGAGATAGTTCCGCCCAATAAGGTAGTTGTTCACATGAAGAAGCCGTGGCCTATAATGCACTACCTTTTAGGTCCTTTGGGTCAGGGGGGTGGTGTGATACTCCCGAAAAAATACATAGAAGAGAAAGGAACTCGTTATTTTGAAACCAACCCGATAGGAACTGGTCCTTATAGATTCCTCGAGCAGAAGGAAGCTGATTATATCAAATTTGTAGCACAAGATCATCACTGGAGGGTAGGGACACCTAAATACAAAAATCTCACCTTCAAGGCAATACCGGAAGAGGAAACCAGGGTGGCCAATTTAATTAGGGGAGAATTGGACATAATTACGGTCAGCATCGCCAAAAGCAAAGAACTTGAAAAGAGGGGTTTCCCCATCCGTTCAAAGCATGGGGCTGTCGATCTTTTCCTCGAGTTTCTACGGACATATGAGCCAACCAACCCTTTACATAAGAAAGAAGTGAGGCAAGCTCTGATCTATGCTATAGAGAAAGCCGCGATTTTGGAAAATATCCTCCTGGGCCGCGGGAAGCTCATAGGTCATGCTCCCTATATGTTTAGCGGGTCAATAGGATACAAGGAATACCCTGTGACTCCTTACGATCCGAAAAAAGCTAAGGAGTTGCTGGCAAAGGCTGGATACCCTGAAGGGTTTACCATTTACCTATATTCATATGTGACGACTGTTCCTGAGCAAGAGCTAATCAATGAGGCTATTGCTGGGTATTGGGAGGCTATAGGGATGAAGGTTAAAATCCTGAAAATGGAGTCTGGTGCCTTCATGCCAATCTGGACGAAGAAGAAGGAACCCCCGGGTCCTGCAGCGCACATGCATAGTTGGAGCGACAGACCACAGGCTACATGGAGACCCATCTATCACTCGGATGTAAAGAAATTTTACTTTAGCCAAACTGCTGATCCCGAGATGGATCGATTGATCGAAGAGTTTGATAAACAGATAACTCTAAAAGGATACATTGAAGCCACCCGGAAATGCGTGGAACATGTCCTGGCTAACTTTTATAAAAGTGGTGTTGCTAATACTAGTTTATTGTTTGCAACTAACAAGGAAACCCCGGAGTGGGAAATCGGTAGGGGGATTGACAGTTATCGTTTTGAATACATAGGAGCAAAAAAATAAGGGTTAAACGATTGAAATATAACCAGCGGAATGTGAAAAATGGGTAAGCTCAGACCCTGAGGAAGTTTATCTCTTGATATCATTTAAGGGATAAATTAGCTATCGAGTGGTGAATCCTGGGGAGGATAATGTGAAAAGATTTGTAGTGATGCGACTTTTTCAATCAGGGGTAGCCCTTATTGTTTTTTCGATGATTGTGTTTGGTTTAGTGCGCCTTGGAGGCGACCCCACCCTTTACTTCTTTCCCCCTGACGGTACTGAGAAAGATTATCAGCGAATCAGAGCACAATTAGGATTGGACAAGCCTGTGTATGTCCAGTACATTTTCTTCATTGGTAATGCTATCAAAGGTGACTTTGGTAACTCTATTTTTACAAAAAGGCCAGTCATTGACTCGATAAAAGAGATGTTGCCCAACTCGATTCGCTTAATAGGGGTCAGTGCGTTTATGGGACTTATTGTGGCCATTCCTCTGGGACTTATTTCGGCGGTGAGAAAGGGGACGCCTTTTGATACTTTAGTAAGAGTGATCGCCGGGCTGGGGCAATCCTTACCCGCGTTCTGGGTTGGGTTGATCATGATACAAATCTTCGCAGTACTCTTGGGAATTTTACCTCCCTCGGGAATGGGAGGTTGGATGCATTACATTATGCCTGCAACTTGCCTTGCCTTTTTTATAATGCCGGGGCCGATACGTTTACTCCGCTCAAGCATGCTGGAGGTTTTAGATAGTGAATATATCAGGCTGGCAAGGATCAAAGGGGTATCAGAAAGGGTCGTCATCTGGAAACATGCTTTCAGGAACAGCCTTTTGCCCGTAATAAGCTTTAGCGCAATGTATTTAACCATACTTGTCACTGGGGCTATAACAGTAGAGACAGTCTTCGCATGGCCAGGCATGGGCCGGCTGGCTTACAGAGCTATTGTTAACCAAGACTTTCCGCTGATTCAGGGAGTGGTGCTAATAACGATGGTTATTGTGATAACAGCTAATCTTGCAGCTGATATTATTCATGGCTATGTGGACCCCCGTGTCAGGCTTAAGGAGTAGTAAAAGAATGAACTGAGGCAGCTTAAAGAGGCATCAAAGAAATGTTTGCCGTTAGAGGATTAGGTTTTCTTAACTTTCTATTTCAACTTAAGCGTTACCTATTGAAGTTAAAGTCAAGGAAGTTTCCAATTATCCCTGGGTCGATTATTTCGCTCTTTATTTTTATGGCGGTTTTTGGCGAAATCCTTTCCCCGTATCCAGCCACTAAGGTGAGTTTGCCAAAGAAGTTCTTACCTCCCTTTTTTCTCACGAAGGGAAGTATGGATCATCCTCTGGGGACGGATATGCTGGGCCGAGATATACTAAGCCAAATTATGGCTGGGGCTAGACCTTCTCTTATCGTT
>Ga0315314_1001610_pt1 | contig 20037 bp, 16 predicted proteins | sample TDP9_MG_FD_203631 | JGI IMG/M metagenome (GOLD analysis project Ga0315314, IMG submission 203631) | Freshwater sediment microbial communities from Lake Towuti, South Sulawesi, Indonesia - TDP9 | ecosystem: Environmental > Aquatic > Freshwater > Lake > Sediment | place: Indonesia: South Sulawesi... | reverse complement strand
GGTGTAAATTCCATCTTGACGACATGAAAGGAGAAGGCGTAAGATGCCTCCAACCAAATCACAAAGGCTCGAGTAGCTCTCGGGCCAAAGGAGGTTTCTTACGCCATGAAAAGGATACCACCAAGTGAGGTAATGAAGCAAGAGGCAGATGCCATTCTGGAGGGGTATGTGGAAGAAGGGCCTCCCTTGGAAGCCCTGGCCCGCCTGGGGGCTCGCTATATGCTGCAAGTGGCCCTGGAGGAGGAAGTGACCGCCTTCTTGGGCCGGGGCCATTACGAGCACGGATCCTCCCAGCAGGCAGGCTGGCGCAACGGCTATCAATCGGTGACCCTGCGGAGTCCGGATGGGAATTGGGAGCTCTTCCGTCCCAAAGTGCGGGCCACAGAAGAGCCTTTCCGCTCGATCTGGGCCCGTCGCATCCACCTCGGTCGGGAGGATCTCCAGGCCCTGGTGGCGGGGATGTATGTCCGGGGCCTTTCCACCCGAGACATCCAAGACCTCTACACTCAGGTCTTTGGCCAGCCGGTGCTCTCCAAGAGCCAGGTGAGCCGCATCGCCGCTAGGTTGGGGCCTGTCTTCGATCAGTGGCGGAAGAGAGACCTCTCCCATTTGAAGGTGGTTTACCTCTTCCTCGATGGCAACTACCACGCCGTCCGCCAAGGCACCTCGGAGAAGGAGGGGGTTCTTTGTGCCTACGGGATCACCGAGGAAGGGAAGAAGGTCTTCATCCATCTGGCCCTGGGGAGCCGGGAATCTTACGATGCCTGGCTGGCCTTCCTCCACGACCTCACCAGTCGAGGTTTGAAAGAGCCCCTCTTGGTCATCGCCGATGGAAACCCAGGGTTGAGGAAGGCCGTCCGCCAGGTCTTCTCTAGGGCCTACTTCCAGAGGTGTTTGGTTCACAAGATGCGCAACATCCTGGCTAAGCTCCCCAAGGGAGCCATGGGAGCCATCAAGCCCCTCCTTCAGCAGGTCTTCTATGCTGAGAATCAGGCCCTCGCTCACCGGCGGGCTCGCAGCCTGATCCGCCGTTTTGAGGGCTGCTTCCCCTCGGCCATGGAGTGCCTGAGCAAGGATTTGGAGGAGTGTTTGACCTACCTTCAGTTCCCCAGGGAGCATCACCGCCACATACGAACCACCAACCTCTTGGAGCGGACCTTTGGCGAGGGGCGGAGGCGAACCAAGGTGATCCCCCGCTTCCCCACCGAGGCCAGTTGCCTTCGGCTCCTCTTCGCCGCCCTGGTGACCGCCTCGGAGAGATGGCGGGGTGTGAAGATGACACCTCCCATTCTCCGACAGCTGGATGAGTTGCGAGAGATTCGGTTCCCACTCCCTCGGGATCCTGTAAGGAAAACTCGGGACCGGGAAAGAGAGGAAGGTTTGTTGGTTCTCTTGGAGCATCCTACGCCTTCACCAATTTACACCGAATTTGGGACTTGACCACTGTCCCCTACTGTCTGTGGAGTCAAAGATCAGTGGGTAGGCGTCCCTCTACGGATACAGCCTATACAGCATCCTCGGGAAGGGTATCGTCTCCCGGATATGCTCGATGCCGCATATCCAGGCCACGGTCCGCTCTATCCCCAAGCCGAAGCCGGAGTGGGGGACGGAGCCATACCGCCGCAAGTCGAGATACCACTCGAAGGCCTCGCGGGGTAGGTTGTGCTCCTTGATGCGCTTCTCTAGAATCTCGAGGCTGGCCGTTCGTTGCCCCCCGCCGATGATCTCCCCATACCCCTCCGGGGCCAAAAGGTCGACCGAGAGGCTGAGTTCGGGGCGGTCGGGGTCTGGCTCCATATAGAAGGCCTTGCACTTAGTGGGGAAGTGGTGGACGAAAAGGGGCTTATCGAAACGCTTGGCCAGGGCGGTCTCATGGGGCGCGCCGAAATCGTCCCCCCAGGCGAACTCCAGCCCCTCTTGGTGCAGGATCTCCATCGCCTCCTCGTAACTTATGCGGGGGAAGGGGGGCTTCACCCTCTCCAAGGAGGTCGTATCCCTCTTTAGGGTTTCCAGTTCGGCTTTCCTCCGCGTGAGCGCCCTCTGTACGATATAAGAGACGAACTCCTCGGCCAACCGCATACAATCATCCAGGTCGGCGTAGGCCATCTCCGGCTCCACCATCCAGAATTCCAGGAGGTGCTTACGAGTTTTCGACTTCTCCGCCCGGAAGGTGGGGCCGAAGCAGTAGACCTTGCCGAAGGCCATGATGGTGGCCTCGCTATAGAGTTGGCCGCTCTGGGCCAGGTAAGCCTTATCCCCGAAATAGTCGGTCTCAAAGAGGGTACTCGTCCCTTCGCAGGCAGCGGGGGTGAGGATGGGGGTATCGACCAGAAGGAAGCCGTGTTCATCCAGGCAGTCGCGCGCCGCGCGGATCACCTCCGCCCGCACCCGGAGGATGGCGTGTTGCCTGGAGGAGCGAAGCCAGAGGTGGCGGTGGTCCATGAGGAAATCGACCCCGTGCTCCTTGGGGGTGATAGGGTACTCCTGGGCTAGATGCACGATCTGGAGGTCTTTGACAGAGAGTTCATAGCCCCCCGGCGCTCGCTCATCGGCCCGGACGGTGCCCGTAATTATGAGGGATGACTCCTGGGTCAGGCCCTTGACGGCCTCGAAGAGAGAACTAGACACATCTTTCTCCAAGACCACGCACTGCATGATCCCCGTTCCGTCCCGCACCAGGAGGAACTGGAGGCGGCCCTTATCGGTCTTATTGTAGAGCCAGCCCTTGATGGTTACCTCTTGCCCCTCGTATTTGGCTATCTCTTCGATATATACTTGTTCAGACAAGGGTGTTTCCTCTCCGTAAGATGCTGATATAAAAATTTTATCACAGGGAGACCGGCTTGTCACATATTTTACCGAGGCGCGGCCACCTCCTCAGGAGGCCGCTTCTTTAGGGGGATGAGTTCCCTTAGGATGGCTATCTCCTCCCGTTCGAAGGTGCCCAGAGCCACGAGGGTGGTCAAGTATACGAACAGGGAGGAGGGGACGAGGAGGAGGAAGTTCAGCCCCCTAAACCACCAAAGGAAGGCCCCCATGAAGAGGGCGCTCAGGGTCGGTCGCCAGGCCAGGCTAAGCCAGGGGATAGTGGTGAGGTGCTTGCGCACGCCGTAGTAGAAGGGGAGGAAGAGGGCTATTTCGGAGAGGATGGTGATCACCGCCGCGGCCTGGTAACCGTAGGAGGGGATGAAGATAAGGTTGGCTATTATGTTGAAGACTACACCGATGAGGAAGGCTCGGGTCAAGAACCGTTGCTGATTGATGGCGATGAGGAGATACTGGGTTACGCTATTGATGAAGCCCACCGGCGCATACCAGATGAGAAGGCTCAAGGCTATGGCGGAGTGGGGCAGGTATTCGGAGCCTCCAAAGATGAGGATCAGCCCTCGGGCGTAGAAGGTGACCAAAAGGGCCAGAGGGAGGCTCACTATAAGCAAAGCCTTGATGGCCAGGGTATAGGCCTTGATGAGCGACTCTCGGGCGTCCTGGGCGAAACGAGAGATGATGGGGAAGATGGCGATGGTGAAGGTGGAGGGGATGATGTTGACCCCATCGATGAACTTATAGGCGGCGGTGTACCAGCCCACGACGGTGTCCCCCTTCATCGGCTGGAGGAGGGTTACATCGACCCGGAAGAAGAGGGTAGCCAAAAGGTTATTGATCATCAGGGGGTAAGAGAGGCCCACCATCTCCTTGCTGAAGGAGGGGTTGAACTCCAACTGGGGTCGGAAGAAGGTCTTGATTACCAGGTAGAGGAGGATGAGCATAGTGACCAGGTTAACTACCACCGAGACTCCCGCCAGCCCCACGAAGCCGAACCCCAAGAGCAGAGCCAGGAGCCCCAAAGTGACCTTAAGGATAGTGCTGACCGTGGTGATGGCCGCGGGGTATTCCATCTTCTCGTGAGCCCTAAAGAGGGAACTTAAAGCCGCGGAGATGCTGCTGGGAATTAGGCTGAAGGTCAAGAGAAGGATAGCGGCTATCGTATCCCAGGAGAGGGCGAAGAGGCCCCGCCAGACGGCCAGAAAGATGAAGAGGAGAGGCAACACGCCCAAGAGGATGAGCAGGCGCAAGATCGCCGTATTGCTCAAATACCGGTTACCTTGAGAGGGCTCCTTAGCCACCTCCCTGGTGAGGAGGGTATCCAAGCCGAAGTTGGTGACGATCTCGAAATAGCCGACGATGAAGATAGCGAAGCCGTATTTCCCTTGCCCCTCTGGGCCGAGGATGCGAAGTGCCACCATGGCGAAGGCGATATCGATCGCTTTGTTGAGAAAGGAGGTGCCCATGGGGGTCAAGGCGTTCTTCACCACCCGCTGTATAGTGGTCTTGGGCTCTTCCCGGTATAGATGTCCCCAGAGGGAGTAGCCGAAGCCGACGAGGGTTATCACCCCAGCCAGAAAAGTGACATAGAGCCCTAGTTTGAAAGAGAAGGGGCTATATTTGAAGCGGACGGCGTGCTCCCCAGGCTCGAGGAATACGGCCCGAAAGTTGCCATCAGCCCGGTAGATCTTCAACTCCCGCTCGCTTTCTCCCGCTTTGTCATACGCTTTCCAGCCGGGAAAGTAGGAATCGGTTAGAAGTAGCCATCCCGGCTGGGAGATATCTACCTCTATCGTCACCTGGTTGATCGTGTATTCGGTGATGACAACCTTGGTAGAGCCTGCCCTAGTCGGGCTTAGATTCTCTTCGGGAGCAGATGGTGCCTCCTCTAATATGACATACTCCCGAGGGTCGAAAACCTTAAGCGCTTGTTCCCTTGCTTCCTCATCTTCGATTGTTTTGGCTTCCGGCACCATGAAAGCCCGAGGCAGATAATCATCGTTTCGGTAGATGCGCACCTCATCATCGTAGACCAAGGTGTAGCCGGGGTTGGGTATATGGCGAGTGGTGACCACATATTTGACGTTCAGGAGGTCCAAAAGGGGGGAATCGAGCGATTCGTATTGATAGAGGGGGGCGATTCGGTTATAGAGGAGTTCCCCTTGTTCCTCGATGAGGCCCATGAACTGGGCGTATTGCTGGGGGATAATAGAGTCGTACCCCCGGATGTCAGAGAGGCGATAGAAGATCCCAGTGTTGGCGTTGAAGGTCTTCTCCCCTGGCGCGTTGAAAGTGGTGAAGCGGAAGAGGTCGGGGTCGCTTTGTAAGAAGGCGACTGAAGGAGGAGTGAAGTTGATGAGTTGAGGGTCGACAGACGGGTTGAACCCTCTGCCTATGAGGAAGAGGTCGCAAACCAGAACGAAGAGGGCTAGAGGTTGCCAGGCCCTTCTGCTGATCGTGAGGTAGGCTAGTATGATCGTTAAGCCACCTCCCGCTAAGAAGAGAGCCAGATGGGCCAGATTTTGCCATTCGTAGGAGAGGAGGACACCTCCGCTGGCGAAAGCCTCCTGAGCCTTCTGGGGAACCGCAAGGAGACGGTTTGCCAGGGGGGTGAAAGAGCCGGGCTGAAAAAGTATGAGGGCTATCAAGAGCAGCCCTATGCTGCCTATCGATAGGGCCAGCCAGCCGATGAGCCGAGGACTCTTACCGCCCTCCTTAGCCAGACGGTCGGCTCCCAGGCCAGTTAAAATGGCCAGGCTAAGGGCATAGGGGAAGACCCAGCGGAAGGGGGTATGGAGTTGTCTATAACCGGGCAAGATGTAGAAAAGGAGGGCATATAGAGGGGTGCCGAAGGCAAGAAGGAGGGAGAGGAGGGCGAGGGAAGCGAAAATCCAGAGATAACGGCTCCTTCGTCCGAAGAGGGCGACCACCGCCAGAAGTAAGGGGAGTATCCCCACGTAACTTCCGGCTTCCACGTAGTTCTTGATTCCCCAGAAGATAGTGTCGATGGGTTCTCCAGCGAAGTTCTCGGTGACAGGGACGATCTTTCGGCTCAAGAGATCGAAGTAATTGTGATGGGCGGGGTTACCGAAGAAGTTGGGGACCAAGAAGGTTATGATCTGGCGTTTGGGATAGGCCCAGCCGACGATCTCGCGATAGCCAGCCGAGTCTTGACGAAAACTCCTGGTGACCAGTTCGTAGAGAGGGAGGAGTTGTATCCCCCCCAATCCCAAGCCCAGGATGACCATGGCCAAGACCCCCAAGCCCAGATAGAGGGTGCGCCTAATCTCCCGGGCCCTCCACCAGAGGCTTGCCAGGCGGCAGAGGGTGTAAAAACAGATGGTCAAGAGCACTAGGTAGGAGAACTCGGCGTGGCCTGCCAGGAAGGTCATTCCCAAGGCTAAGGCTCCCCCTAAGAGGTAAGGGAGCGGAGGCTTGGGAGGCTCGCTCTCTTGGGCCCGGAAGGCCAGTTCCAGCAGGGCTAAGATCAGGGGCAACCAGGTGACGGTGGCGATGGCTTGGGGCCAGACCACACTCACCACCATGAAAAGGCTGAAGGCGTAGGTTATCCCTGCTAAGAGGCCACTCCATCGGTTCAAGCCCAGGACTCGCCCGTAGATATAGGTGAAGAGCCCGGCCAGGAAGAGGTGAAGGATGGTGAAATAGCCATAAGCCTGGGCCAAGGGGAAGAGGTAGTAGATGATGCTTAGAGGGTAGAGGGCCGAATGTTGGCCCGCGGCCAAGAAGGAGACCCCGGCGAAGAGGTAGGGGTTCCAAAAGGGTATCTGCCGCGCACGGAAGGCTTCCAGGATGAACTCTTTCCAGGCGTAATTCTCCAACAGGAGGTCAGATAAGAGCAGATTGTGAGGGACGCCGACGCTCTGTTGGGTAGCGTACGATTTCCAAGGCTCAAAGGCATATAGGTTGTCGAAGGGGATGAGTGTCTTCCCGCCGAAGATGACCGGCCAGAAGAAAAGGAGGGGCAAGATAAGGAGCCCCAAGGCTACAAGCAAATCGTAGATCCATCCTCTTCTCAAGGGAAGCGGACTCCTCTATGTCGCCATCTCATCTGCCAGACCCGCCAAAAAGCCTCCAAGATGATGGCCGGGCTCATCTTAGAGCGGCCGAGGGCCCGTTCTTCGAAGTAGATGGGGAGTTCGCAGAGGCGGTACCCCCTTTTCTGGCAGAGATAGGCCATCTCGATCTGAAAGGCGTAGCCGTCTGAGCCGATGGGGGGCAGGTTTTCAAGCACCTCTCGTCGGTAGCATCTGAAGCCGGAGGTGGTATCTCGCACCGGCAGGCCGGTGACCAAGCGAGCGTAGAGGTTGCCTCCTCGACTGAGAAGCCGCCGCCAGATGCTCCACCGCTCGTCCAGACTTCCCCCTTCTACATAGCGGGAGCCGATCACCAGGTCGCAACCCTTCATCTTCTCCAAAAAGAGGGGGATATAAGAGGGGTGATGGGAGAAGTCGGTGTCCATCTCCACCACATAGTCAGCGCCCCGTGCCAGCGCCTCTTCAAAGCCCCGGAGGCAAGCAGAACCCAGTCCCAATTTTCCCTCTCGATGAATGACATGTAGCCTACCTGGATGGCGGAGAGCCAGTTCCTCCGCTATCTGCCCGGTCCCATCGGGGGAGTTGTCGTCCACGACGACGATCTCTAGCCCCTCGATGCCCAAGGAGAAGATCTCCTCCACCATCTGAGGGAGGTTCTCCGCCTCGTTATAGGTGGGCAGCACTACTATAGTCTTCGCCATGCCCTTCCCTCGCCTTATTCGACGAGAATTATACTAACCGCAGGGTAAATGGTCAAAGGCGAAAGTAGATGCTTTTCCTCTGCCAACTTGGTTAAGGTCTGTGGCTGAGTTGCTGGCCTATATCGAGACTCCACTTCTCTCCAACATAGTAAATACCCTGGTGTTGACTTGGTATCTCGAAAGCCTTCATTGTTAGGAGGAAGCCTGACACTATGGAGAATTTCAGGATTGGCGTCTTTAGGCGGCTCCGGCTGAAGCCCTGATTCCGCTTTGCCAACAGGGATTGGGGCCTTTAGAGTGCTCCGGCAGGCTTTTCATACAACTACGCTTGCTCCAGAACTTGCTGTTTTTCTTTTTATGGGGTAAAATATAGTCGAAGAGTTGGGCAGTAGCCCTTTTTAGGTTGTCAAAGCGCCTCCGCAAGGGAGCGGAAGGAGGGCCAGGATGGCAGTGACACGTGATCTATTGAAGAAGAGATTGGAAGAGCAGAGGGTGCGTCTCCGGGGGGAGATCTCCCAGTTGACCATCGGAGGGCAGGAGCATCCTGGCTATGGCAACCATATGGCCGACGATGCCTCAGACGTTTTCGAGCAGGCTAAGAACCTGGCGCTTCGTCAGACCTTAGAGCGCCAGTTGGAGCAGGTGGAAGAGGCTCTGCAGCGGTTCGAGCGAGGAACCTACGGCTACTGCTTAGATTGCGGCAAGGAGATAGACCCAGCACGGTTGAAGGCTATACCCTCTGCCAGCCTCTGCATCGACTGCATGGCGCGTCGCGAGAGGAGGCGGTGAGCGAAGGGAGGCTGGCTAGAGGCTATAGGTGGGCCCTTCTCATCGGGGTGGCCCTCCTAATTTTCTTGGTGGATCAGGGAAGCAAATATTTGATCCTGCGAAACCTCGCGTGGGGAGAGTCTTGGAACCCCGTAATCTCCCTGAGGCGATTAGTGAGCCTGACTCTCGTGACCAATACCGGGGCCGCTTTTGGACTTCTCCCCGATCAGGGGACCCTCCTCGCCATTGTAGCCATCATCGTCGTAATAGCCATCCTCCTATACGAGAGACATATCCCCACCGATCAGCCCTGGCTTCGCCTCGCTTTGGGCATGCAATTGGGAGGGGCGGCCGGCAACCTGCTCGACCGCTTGCACTACGGTCACGTCATCGACTTCATAGATTTCAAAGTCTGGCCCGTCTTCAACCTGGCGGATAGCGCCATAGTGTTGGGGGTATGCATTTTGGCCTTCTATTTCTGGCGCAGCGGTAAGGAGGCCTGAACGAAGATGGTAGGAGCCGAGGCGGGGCACGATGAAGGTGTCCCGCTTTCTCATTCTGAGGAGGTCAGGGAGTTCCTAGTCAAGGCCGGAGGAGAGAGGGTAGATAAGTATCTGGTCGGGCTTTTAGACCTCTCCCGTTCCCAGGTTCAACTCCTCATCCGCCAGGGTGGGGTGACCGTGGGGGGAGCCGTGGTTAAGGCCAGTTATCTCCTCTCCCCTGGGGAGCGGATCCGAGTCCAGTTGCCACTCCCTGAGGAGCCTGAACCCCTGGCTCAGGAGATACCCCTCGATATAGTCTATGAGGACCAGGACCTGGCGGTGGTGAATAAGCCGGCGGGCATGGTAGTCCACCCCTCCTACGGGCATAAGCAGGATACCTTGGTCAATGCCCTCTTGGCCCGTTACCCCTCCCTCTCACAACTCCCGGGCTCTCGATCGGGCATCGTTCATCGGTTGGACAAGGATACCTCGGGGCTGATGGTGGTGGCCAAAAACGAGCCCGCGCAACGGTATCTGCAAAGACAGTTCAAGCGAGGAGAGGTGAAGAAGGTCTACCTGGCCTTGGTGGAGGGACACCTGAAGCCTGCACAGGGGGTCATCGAGGCCCCCATCGGGCGTGACCCTCGGCAGCGGAAGCGGATGGCGGTCTTGCATGGGGGTCGGGAGGCGGTGACCGGGTACCGGGTTCGCCGTCACCTTGATGGCTATACCCTGGTGGAGGCTATGCCCCGCACGGGAAGAACTCATCAGGTGCGACTCCATCTCGCTTTCCTAGGCCATCCGGTGGTGGGTGATCCGATCTACGGCTTCCGCAAAAAGCGGTTAGAGTTAGGGAGGCAATTTCTCCATTCTCATATCTTGGGCTTCCGAGCGCCAAGTGGCCGATATCTGGAGTTTGAGGCCCCATTGCCGGAGGAGTTAGAGAGGGTTTTGGAGAGACTCAGACATTAATTGGATGGAGGCAAGATGCGGGTCATCGATCTGCGCAGCGACACCGTAACTCAGCCCACCCCCTCCATGCGGGAGGCGATGTACCGCGCTGAGGTGGGGGATGACGTCTTCGGAGAGGACCCTACGGTGAAACGTTTGGAGGAGTTAGGGGCGGAGATGATGGGGAAGGAAGCGGCCCTCTTCGTGGCTTCAGGCACCATGGGGAACCTGGTCTCCCTCTTGACCCATTGCCAGCGGGGTGATGAGGTGATACTGGGAGACCGATGCCATACTTTCCTGTATGAGGTGGGCGGGGCGGCAGGGCTGGGAGGGATACAACTCCGACCTTTGCCCAATAGTGAGGAGGGCACTTTAGATCTCCAAGGGATAGAAGCGGCCATCCGACCGCCAAACATACATTTTCCCCCCAGCCGTTTGATCTGCTTGGAGAACAGTCATAACCGTTGCGGCGGGGCTGTCCTCTCCCCTGACTATATGGAAGCGGTGGCCACTATAGCCAGGCGTAACCGCCTTTCCCTGCACCTGGATGGGGCTCGCATCTTCAACGCTGCCATCAGCCTGGGGGTGGGGGTCAAGGAACTCACTAAACACGCCGACTCGGTCATGTTCTGTCTCTCCAAAGGGCTAGCCGCCCCCGTGGGCTCCTTGGTCGCTGGGAGCAAGGCCTTCATTGAGAGAGCCCGGAAGATACGCAAGATGGTGGGAGGAGGGATGCGCCAGGTGGGTATCTTGGCCGCAGCGGGGATCGTGGCCCTGACAGAGATGGTAGACCGCTTGGCCGAGGATCACTATCACGCCCGCCTCCTGGCCAAGGGGTTGGCGGAGATGAGGGGGATAGAGATAGACCTAGCGCGGGTACAGACCAATATCGTCATCTTCTCCTTAGTGGCAGAGCATATAACCCCGGGAGAGTTGGTGATGGATCTCGAGGATCGAGGTGTGCGGCTCTTGGCTATCGGGGGGGACCGCTTGCGAGCGGTGACCCATTATGGGATAGGAGAAGAGGATATCAAGGCTGCCTTGGAAGCCTTCAGAGAGGTGTTAGGGTAGGCAGGGCCCCACATAAGGTGGGGCTTTCTCTTATGGCTACCAGCGGCTGGGGTTTACCGCCTAATTCTGCCATTCTCGGCTGCCAGCCTGTTCCGGACACCGATGCTGGCCCTGGATTTCAAATCCAGGGCCAGAGATGAAGTTGCGACTGTGCGAAAATGCTTTCTGCCCTTTCACTCCCAACCGAACTTGCGCCGGAAAGGAGGGATGCTTTGCACCGCCTCGATGGTCAGGGTATGGTCACCGGCGAAGGAATCGAACCAGGCACTATCCTCCATCCTGTCCGAGAGGAGCCAGGGGCAGAAGGCGAAGAGGTAGTCGGGCAAGGTCTGGCCATCGGAGAGCAGCCCTGTTCGGAACCAGTCGAAGAGTTCCCGATGGTACTGGGCGTGAAGTTGGTCATCCACTATGGGAAATCGGGGGTCATCAGTGGCATGGTATTTCCACCCTCCCTCACCGGCTATCATGGGAGGAACAAACCCTATCTCTTCCTCGAAGACTTTGGCGAAGCAGCGGAAGCCCAGGACGGCGTTGCAATCTTCTGTGTAGTCAGGGGGGTGGTTCAAGCCGTAGGGGTGGGGGACGAAGAAGATGCGACCGAAGATCGCCTCCCCGCCACGGGCTTTCATCTCCCTCAAGGCGGCCACCAGCCATCTCTCGTCCACGAACTGGAGCCCCACATACCCTCCAGCGTTGTAGACCTGGGCGGCGGCGTGAAGGAGGTTCCAGAGGAAACGCTCTTGGTCGATCTCCCGCTCATCCCATTCCGCTGGCAGGCTAGGTTCGTTGTAGAGTTGTATGTAGGGGGGCATCCCTACCTCTTGCAAGATCTGCACATCACGATCCAGGTTGAATAGGCGCTGGTATGGGCGGGCCATCCTTCGCCAGACCACGGTGATCCCCGCATCTCGAAACTTTGTCGCTGCCCTCCTTAATTGGATCTCATCCCCATATATCACCAACGCCCATTTCATTCGCAAGGAGACCATCCGCGCGATCTGGTAGTCTAACTCTTCCTCGGAATAGTGGGGCTTACCCAGAAAATGTATCCCTATTCCGTTGTCCTCGGCAGGCCGAGGCCAATCCTGAAGGGCCATGGGCGGCAGTTCAATAAGTTCTAGCCTCCAGGGGGTAGGTGTGGGCTCAGGAGTGGCCGTCACTTCCAAGGTAGGCGTGGGCAGGGGCGTTTTTGTAGCAGTGGGCTCGGGGGATGGCGAGGGAGACAGCGGATGGGGAGTAGCGAGAGGTGTGTGCTGGGCCAGGACGGTGGGCGAAGGCGGAGTAGCCGTCGGTTCCGCAGGGGCTTCTTCTTCCCACTGCGAGATGGCCAAAGCCAACGTCGTGCCCACCAAAAAAAGGGCGAGAAGGGCGATAAGAATAATAGAGCGTCTTGAAGCCATCCTACCTCCTTCTAGAGAGGGTACCATCTTTATGGAGGGGTGTCAACCTCACCATTGACGACCCGGTGGGGAGGTGTTAGAATACTCGCCATCGGGAAGAGATGGTTAAACGCAGTCTTCTTCTGGTTTTTCTTCTCCTCTCCCTTTGGAGATCATACCCTTCGCCTGACGAACCCACCATTTTTGACTCTTCAAGGGCCTACGGCCTAGGCCTCCTGAAACGAGAGCGTGTGCCGGCTCTCCATTTGAGGGGTAGCCCTTACGAGATGGGGTACCAGCAAGGGGTGCTCCTTAGGCAGGAGATTCGAAAACGTGTGGAGAGCCTCTATGGTGAGTTGGCTTGGAGCCCCTTCCCTCTTTCCCTTCTTCTTCACGAGGCGCGGCTTCTTGGAATCCCAGAAGAGTTCAAGGAAGAGATGGTAGGCCTGGCTCAGGGCGCGGGTGTCTCCTATACCGATATCCTGCTTCTAAACATTTGGCCCCAGTTGGTGGCCCAACTTCGCTCCGATGAGGCCCTAAACGAAATTCTCACTACCTTCGAGCCCTGGTTTCCTCCCTATCTTGCGATAAGGCCTCCCTTTTCGACCTCTGATGAGCCCACATCAAGATGGGTGACACTCTCTCCCCGCGCAACCTTTGCCCTCTTTGGAGAGGCTAGTAAGAGCGGTAGCCTCTTCCATGGGGTAGAAGGAGATATGGCGCTAAAGGAGAGCCTTCTCATCCTCTATGAGCCTGAGGTGGGCAACGCTTTCCTGAGCCTCTCGCAACCTGGCATGGTGGGGGTCAATATAGGGCTCAATGAGGAGAAGATATCCGTGGCTTACCTAGATGTCCCTTCCTTAGACTCCTCTTTACGGGGGATGCCTTTGCCTTTCGTCCTGCGCCAGGCGCTTCAATATTCGGGCGACCTTCCCCAGGTTCTGAGGATCATCGCCAGTGCCCCACGTACCGGGGGAGCCAATGTGGTGATCGGCGATGGGAAACCGGCTAGCGCGGTGGCTTTAGAGCTCTCCGTCCATCATCACGCGCTCTTTGAGGCCCAGGAAAATTATGTGGTGCGCACTAGCCACTTCTTGGCTCCTTCCCTCTCTGCTTTCCAGGGGGAAGGAGATATTAGAGCCAGCGAGGAGCGGTATTCCCTCTGGGGAGAGGTGATTTGGAGACGGTATGGCATCGTCGATTTGGAGAAGACGATCTTTCTCCTATCCCACCAGTGCGAGATGGGTGGGGGCTGGTGTTACCCCAAGAAAGCAGAAGGTGAGGAGATGATCTTAGGGGTGGTGATGGCGGCCAGCGACTTGGAGTTATGGGTCGTCTCCCTCGATCCTGACGGGGCAATACGAAAGTGGGGGGTCAACCTCCTTGAGGAGTTGGGGCGTTGAGGCTGCCTTGCATCGACCAAGGGCCAGTCCAGGTTATCTGAACGGGGGCTAGTTTGCCTCTCCAGTCGCTGTTGTCCTGAAAGAAGACCAGTTTGTTCGTCCGGGTGCGGCCTTTCCAGTTACCCTTTTGCCTTTCCTCTGCCAATATCTCCAGGGTCTTCCCCAGGAGAGCGTGGTTTATCTCTTCTGCGATCTTGGCTTGTAGTTCCTCCAAGGCTCGCCGACGCGCCTCTTTCACCTCTGGGGGCACATCATCGGGTAGGCGGGCAGCGGGGGTGGCTGGCCGGGGGGAGTAGACTGCCACGTGAACTATATCGAACCTCTCTTCCTCTAGGAGCCTATAGGTACCTTTGAACTCCTCTTCCGTCTCCCCGGGGAAGCCTACGATAACGTCGGTGGCCAAGGAGACGCCGGGGATCCGCGCTCGGATTTTGGCTAACAGCCTCCGGAACTGGGAAACGGTATACCTTCTTCCCATCCGTTTGAGAAGCCGGTCATCGCCTGCTTGAACCGGCAACTCGATATATTCGCATACTTTGGGTAGAGAGGCTACGGCCTCGATGAGGCGGTCGCTCATGAAATTCGGGTGGGAGGTGAGGAAACGGATGCGCCAGAGCCCCTCGACCTCCTGTACCTCGCCCAGTAGATCGGCGAGGTTTGGCTGACCGGGGAGGTCGTGGCCGTAGGAGTCAACGATCTGTCCAACTAGCGTTACCTCTCGCACGCCCCGCTCTACCAAACAGCGCACCTCCTCAATGATCTCCTCCAGGGGCCTACTTCGCTCTCTCCCTCGGCGGAGACGGACGATACAGTAGGTGCAATACTGGTCGCAGCCGGTCGCCACGGGGACGTAGGCAGAGACGGGGTAGGTGAAGGGGACGGGCTCTCCTGCTTCCTCCAGGAACTCAACGAGCCCTTTCACCTCCGAGGGAGGGAGCCAGAGGTCGACGTAGGGGAAGCGCCTCTCCAGGTCTCGGCGGGTCTGGGGGGCTACCAGGCAACCCATCACGGCCAGGGTAATTTCTGGGCGGCGTTCCTTGAGGGGCTTGAGGCTGCTCAGGCGGCCATAGACCTTATCCTCGGCCTTCTGGCGGACGACGCAGGTATTCAAAAGGATAAGGTCTGCCACATCCGCTTTGGGAGTGGGGAGGTAGCCCAGCCTTTGCAACTCCTCAGCGGCTCGCCGGGAGTCGGCATCGTTCATTTGGCAGCCGATGGTCCAGATATAGTAGTGAGTCATGGGCCATGTCTTGTGTTAGTCCTCTTTGAGCCCGATGACCCAAATAGGACAAGAAATGACCCGGCGGAATATATTTGAATCATTTGTTGCCCTCTGTATTTTAGGGAGGTTATTTCCTTGGACAGATTCATCATAAACGATCTCTACTCCTACCTCGATGCGTTCCAGATTGTAGGCAAGTAGGAATTTGAGGTAGTCGTTATAGCAATCGGCTGGATCAGTGAGTTGGATTTCAATCGCTACGGCATTCTTGTAAAGGTCGAACCTCAAATTGCCCGATCTTTCGCTAACCTGATATTCGGTTTGCCATCCTTGTTTGATAAAGGCGTCTGTCAAAACTCTCGAAGGGGTCGGGCGTATGTTCCTGCCTAGTCTTGTATCAACACTCTGTAAGATGGCTTCGATTTCGTTCTTCATTTTTAGTAGGTCGTGAAGGATGAGGGTAGCGTGCTTGAAATCGAACTCAGTCCAATTCATGACGGATTCCTCCTTCTCAGCCCAGCCCACACGCCGCCGAGCCAGAAGGTCATCCCTTGAGGCCCATCAATATGTGGGCATAGCCCTTTCAGGTAGTTGTCTATCTCCTCTGGGGTTAGGCCACGCTCCTCTAAATATATCTTGACGACCATTCGCTGTTCATCATCGGCCAAGGGAGCGCCGACATCAAGCAACACTTGTTCTATCTCTTCTGGCGTTACAACGATCTCGGTCATAATATTGCCCCTTTCAGCGGGCAGATGCGGGTGAATCCATTGTAGCACCTCTCACCCTGAAGCGCTACTTATATAGGCTGTTCAACATCCTCATGCGTGCAGCGTCACCAGCCTTAACTCGCTACCCCCCAAATAACACCCTTCCCGACAACTCATCAACCAGCCTTACTAACCTCACATTCTCATCATAGACCGCATCGAGGACGAAGAACTCAGCGCGGGATAAATAATCGTAGATAAACAGATCTGTCGTCGGCGTGGGAATGGCTTCCAATCTCTCTTGCGTCACCCACTCTAGGGTTCCTTCAAGGCAATCAATGGGTGGGGTGGCAGCAACGTCAGCCGTGTAGATGTAGATGATCCAGTTGTAGTTGGTGGGGCTGGTCTCTGTCATTATGCCCCGAAGGTGTATCTCCTTAACCGATACGCCGGCCTCTTCCTTGATTTCGCGTAATGCTGCTGCCCTGGGCGTCTCGAACGGCTCAAGATGGCCTCCGATGGGGACGTACTTGCCGAGGTTGGGTTCCTTGTTGCGACGAAGCAGCAGAAACCCTGCCTCACTCCGCAGGATGCAAAGGACGGCGGCCTTCTTCAAGCCGATAGGGACACTCATAGTTGCGCCTTTCTATGCTACTCGTATAGCCTCTTCAGCATCCTCAGGGCGTGTAAGGTAACCCATTTGGAAGGCTGGCCTATCTCCTCCAAAGGCACGAAATTCTGAATCCACTTCCCCCCTTTGGGGTGCGTTTCGCAAGGCCAGCGACCACCCTCATCCTGCTTAGACAGTGCTATACGAAGACCTTCTTGAATACGCTCATCGTCAGGGGAGACGTAGGGGGCTACCAGGTCCAATACTTGAAGTAGATCTGTTTCCACGTGCTTGGGGAAGCCGAATTGGAACCAGCGAAGACTAGGTTTGCCCCATTCTCGGTGATGTTTGTAGAGACCCGAGTTCAAGAATAGTTCGACGGCCCGGTGGCGGGATTCTTCTATCCGGGGAGTGAGCCACTCCGAGGGGAGGTCGCGGAAGGCTTGGAGCACGGCAGCCGTGGCCCAGAAGCAGGAGTGGCTCTTCACCTTGGAAATACATGGCCAGCCGCCTTCCTGGTGCTGGGTGCTCAAGAGCCAGCCTAGGACCTTGCGAGCGCGAGGATCATTCGCATAGTCGTACCAGAGCATCAGGCGCAGGGTGTCAGCCGCGTGGCAGGGGATGAAGACGGTGCGCCCCTTTATCTCTACGCCGTAGGCCCCATCTTCTAGGATGCAACCATCCAACAGGTAATCGATCGCTTTCTTGACGGCTCCGTCTCCCCTATAACCCAGCCATAGGAGGAGTACCAAGTATTTTTCCGTACCGTGATGGGGGCGGGGGTCAGAGCCCCAGTAACCCTCTGAGCGCTGGCTCCGAAGGATATTTTGCACTGGCTCAGATTGGGCGATGGCCTGGCTTGAGGCTACCACCTCCGGGTCACTCTCGGGCTTATCCAGGAGCCAACGGAGGGCGAAGTAGCGGACAGAGGGATTGGACTCCTCTAAGAGCCAGTCGGTGGGGTCGGCGTGGAGTAAATCTTTCCAATTCATCTTTCCTCCTAGATTATTACGAGGTCCTGCGACCTCGCTCGCCCTCAATAGTGGGTTACATTGAATCCAAAAACGTTAAGTCTTGCCACGAGCCTTGGTGAGTTCCGAGATATGGTCACTTATCCACTCTCGGACCCAACCTAAGGCTTTGGCTAGATTCTCTTTAGAGTGAATTTGTTTTAAGTATAGCTTGTGGTTGGTCTCCCAATGAAGTTCCCTCTCGTGAACGGGCTTCAGGTGATATCCTTGAGGAAGCGGGGTGACTTCGTAATAGTAAGATTGGGGGAAAGCCGACTTATATATAGCACCGTATACCAATGCTACGGTTAGGCGGAAACCATGGTTTGGCAATTGTCGTCTGGCTTGGCCATACTTGTCTATGTCTTGCTTGCGCGCAACAGGCACGATATCTTCTTCGTTAATCAATCTATATTCGTCGCGACAGAAATTGTCGGGGAAAATATAGAAAATAATGAGCCCGGTCGTTTTGTGTTCTGTGACCTGTGCAAGCCGAACGTTTGAGGCGAGAAAAAAATTGTAGTTCGCCAGTCCATACGAACGGGGTAAGGGCCACCGCTCTAGGTCTCGTTTTCTCCCGGATGGGATCGGTTTGAGCCCTAGTCTACGCATTTCCCGTAATAGATCTTTCCTCATTTGCAGTAGGCGACTTTGAACACTCATGTATGTATAATCATCTTTTGAGGGTTCTAAGGGCTTCCCGCGCTTGGCTTTTTCACGTGCTCTGTTCCCCTCGAGTATCAAAGCTTCGAGTTCCTGGTACGTGGGCCTCTCGGAGAGTCGGCCATGCCTGATAAAGATGTCGTCTACTTCTATCAGATTTTTGTCACCGCCCACTGTCTTCTTTACCCTATACGGGAGGTCGACAGATTTCCGGTAGATGCTCAGCGCTCCCACTGAGACTCCCTTTATCTTGACGATTTCATACTCCGTCTCTATAAGAGGTTGACAGTACGTAGAGAGTATCCGTTGGACATCTTCTTCAATGCCTTCCGGGGGCGGTGCCTCTTTGGGTTGCTTTGTTTTGTCATCGACCCCTATGAGTAGATATCCAGTGCCTCGGGGAGTATTCGCAAGGGCTATGACGTGCTTGACGAATTTGGCCTTGTCGTCCTTGGTCTTCAGCGGGAGTGTAAGCTTTAGATCAACCTTTGAGCCTTCCTTCTTAAGAAGACGACGAAGTTCGTCGGTGCTAATAGGCATGATACCTCTTCCCAATATGGTTCATTGGCCCGGCTGGTGGCACCGCCACCATTGATCTCTCTAGGAGCCCGCTGCGGTCCGAACCAGGGCTTTGCCCTTCTTTTGGCTAGCGAATACTCGCTTGAGGAACTGGCCAGTGTAGGAGTGGGCCATCTGGGCCACCTCCTCGGGTGTTCCCTCGGCGATGACCCAGCCTCCGGCATCTCCCCCCTCCGGCCCCAGGTCTATGACCCAGTCGGTGGACTTTATCACGTCCAGGTTGTGCTCGATGATGATCACCGTGTTCCCGGCATCGACGAGTAGGCTCAAGACGTCCAAGAGTTTCTTGATGTCGTCGAAGTGGAGCCCCGTGGTGGGCTCGTCTAAGATGTAGAGGGTGCGACCAGTGGCCCGCTTGGAGAGTTCTCGGGAGAGTTTTATCCGCTGGGCCTCGCCGCCAGAGAGGGTGGTAGAGGATTGACCAAGTTGGATGTAGCCCAAGCCTACATCATAGAGGGTCTGGAGTTTTCGCTTGATCTTGGGGATGTTCTCGAAGAACTTAATATTTTCCTCCACCGTCATCTCCAGGACGTCGGCGATGTTCTTCCCCTTGTATCGGATCTGGAGGGTCTCTCGATTGAACCGTTTCCCTTTGCAGACCTCACAGGGGACGTATATATCGGGGAGGAAATGCATCTCTATCTTGACAATCCCGTCGCCTTGGCAGGCCTCGCAACGGCCTCCTCTAACGTTGAAGGAGAAACGGCCTGGCTTATATCCCCGCATCCTCGCCTCCGGTAGGGTAGCGAAGAGATCGCGGATATGGGAGAAGACGTTGGTGTAGGTGCCCGGGTTAGAGCGGGGTGTCCGCCCGATGGGAGATTGATCTATATGTATCACCTTATCTAGGTGCTCAACTCCCAAAATATCCTTATGTCGGCCTGACCTGTCCTTGGCTCGATGGAGCGTTTGAGCGAGTCGCTTATAAACCACTTCGATGAGGAGGGTGCTCTTCCCAGAGCCAGAGACGCCGGTGATGCAGATGAACTTGCCTAGTGGGAAGCGGACGTCGATCTCTTTGAGGTTGTGTTCCGCCGCGCCCTTGACCTCCAAATAGGCACCATTTCCCCTTCGCCGTCTCCCTGGGATGGGGATGCTCTTCTTTCCGGAGAGGTATTGTCCGGTGATCGACTCCGGGCAAGTGATGATCTCCTCTATAGACCCTGCGGCCACTACCCAGCCACCGCTCTCCCCGGCTCCTGGCCCCAGGTCTATGATCCAGTCAGCGGAGCGCATCGTCTCCTCGTCGTGTTCCACCACTAAAAGCGTGTTTCCCAGGTCACGCATATCCTGGAGGGTGCGGATGAGCCTTTTATTATCTCGCTGGTGGAGGCCGATGGAGGGCTCGTCCAGGATGTAGAGCACCCCCACTAATTGGGAGCCGATCTGGGTGGCTAGCCTTAACCTTTGAGCCTCGCCGCCGGCCAGCGAGGTGGCTGAACGGTCCAGGGTCAAGTAATCGAGTCCCACATTCACCATGAACCGCAACCGATCCCGTATCTCCTTGAGGATACGGTGGGCGATGGCAAACTCCCGCTCGGAGAGCCTCTTGGGGAGTTCCTGGAAGAACTCTAGCGCCTCACTTACGGACATGGCAGTGATATCGGTGA